>Ga0209450_10000074_pt1 | contig 61674 bp, 51 predicted proteins | sample FrelakmetLWP11LW_FD_187149 | JGI IMG/M metagenome (GOLD analysis project Ga0209450, IMG submission 187149) | Freshwater lake sediment microbial communities from the University of Notre Dame, USA, for methane emissions studies - LWP11 LW (SPAdes)... | ecosystem: Environmental > Aquatic >... | reverse complement strand
AAACCTCGGCAACCCACGCAAGCGTAGTTCCTTCACTACATTTCGTTCAGTCACTACCCTTGCCTTTTCCTGCCCAATTCAGAGGTATGCCCTGCGTTAGTGGAAGCATTCATCTTTACCTATATATCTCAAAAAAACAAAAAGGAAAGCAAAGGTAAGCGGGCTCCCCACAAGCCTCTCCATTGTGGTATCAAGGTCAAGCCCTTCGGGTTTTGCAATATTTTTTTATTTTTTTGTCGTCTATTTTCAGCGGTATAAAAAAATATCGCAAAAACCTTGACACACTCCACACCCGCCTGGAAAGTAACTTTCTTTTTTCTTTTTTCCGGTTTTTATTTCTTCTTTGTGAAAATATATGAATGAAGTGATTAATGCCGTAATCACTCATTTTATGCACACATTTACAGGAATTTTAATCAAATCAGTTGAGGTATTGCCATAAAAATCCCGGAAACAGGAGCTGCTATCCTTTGAACCAGGGTCATTTCAATCTTTTTCATAATCTGGTTGTTTAAAATTATTTAAAAACTATTAATGCACGTTCTGTTATCCAATTATAAACCTGATACCCTGACTATTGACAGTGCATTATATCTGCCATTCTTATGAGTTTGCCAGCTGCACCCGCTCTGCCAAACTCTTCACCATTCTCACGGGTTCGTTGAAAGGCCGGATCATTTTGTATCCTGTCTGCAGATACGCCGCCTTTCAAAATAGGCTGTTCCGCTATTGTACAGAACTAGTTATTTTTGCCAAATATTCCACATCCGGTTAATTATCAGGAATTATCAAATTTGCGTTTAGAGATAGACAAAGCATCGAAAAGCCCTATCAAAGGCATATATTAAGTATGACAAAAAGTAAATGAAAACGAACCATATCATAATTTATCCGAAAGATGTGCAAAGGATAACTGAGAAAAGTGACTGGTATGGAAGAATGCTGTTAAAGAAAATCAGACAGCAATTTTTAAAAGAACCTCATCAGTTTGTAAGTGTTGATGAGTTTTGTCAGTTCACCGGTCTTGAACTTGAGAAGGTTACCAGGTTCCTTAATGATTAATGGGCTCACGAAGCAACACAAATCATATCAAAATATAGATCTTATTTGTAATAACTTTTATCACTTTTTGCCTTTGTTTGTATCAGAAGATCACTGCTTTTTCATATATTTGTAATGAAAACGGAGTTCATTAAAATAGCCATTACCTGTTCAAACAAAATGAGAACCAGATAGTGAACCCGCTGAAATCGTTCTTCTTAAAATACTGATCAAAAGACATTTACAGGCACAGGGTGTCATCAGATCACCCCGACTTAAGGAAAAGAGAGGCTTTCAGAAATTTTGGGAGCCTCTCTTTTTTGTTCTTCCTGAATTACCACCAGGTTAAATAAGTATTATTTCTCCGACATCAGCTTATTTACCAGGGCCTTCAGTTCGTTGATCTGGGTTTGCTGTTCTTTAATAGCTTCCAGCAGGACGACCGTAAGCTTTTCGTATGATACAGCTTTGTAATCATTGTCATCAGTTCTTACCAGTTCAGGAAAAACCTTTTCTACTTCCTGCGCGATCAATCCAAACTGCCTGCCCTCGTCAAAATTAATCTCAGGGTATTCATCTCTGCGCCACTCATAGCTTACAGGAATCAACTGTTGAATACCGGATAAAAGATTATTAAGAGGGAGGATATTCTTTTTCCACCTGAAATCCGATCCTGACCATCCCCCTGTTGAGTATGCAGTACCATTAACATACAACTTATAGGTACCTACAGAGGATGTGGCTATCCCAACCGCATTGTCAAAAACTGCCTTACCAACAAATAGTTCCATGCCGCCAATTCCCGGACCAACTCTTAAAATTGTGCTGGCACCGCCTGGGGTTTGAACATACAAATCACCTGTAGCGCTTGGTATTCTTGTTGCCAGATTGCCTACATCGCTATACCATCCTGTTGATGTAAATCCAACACCGACACCTCCGCTCAGGTTCTGGATACCTCCGCCTTCAAGACGGATATCTCCGTTTACATGCAGTTTTTGAGATGGAGTTGAAATTCCAATGCCGAGATTCCTTTCGATATATGCATTACCATTTTTATAAACTGTAAAGGCGTTCTTCCTATTAAGCCAAGTTCCATTCCCGCATGCAAATAGCGGATCTGTTGGGATCGGTTGATTCCAACCTAAAGAACTGCAAGTAGTATCATTATACATACCAATTACAAGAGTAGCAAAAGAGTTAGCCAAAGTACCAAATCCCAGAGATGTTGTTGCTGAAGCAGACGCAACAGTACTAGTATTTGCAGCGAAAGAGTCACTTCCTTTTGCCTTTGACCAGCTTCCCATTGCAACTGAATTTCCTCCATATGCTTTCGTATGATACCCCATCGCAAAATCTGATCCATAACCTGCAATAGTTGAATTACCGAATGCGACACAATTACTGTTATTTGCAATTGTTCCTGTTCCTGTTGCAAAACTTGCATGTCCGCTAGCTATCGTCCCACAACCGAGAGCTATGGAATAGTTACCACTTGAAAGAGTATTGAAGCCCATTGCTGTTGATATATATCCACTTGCGGAAGAATTTAATCCTAAAGTCAAAGCAAAACGTCCACTTGCTGCAGTTTTATATCCAATAGCAGTTGAATATTGACCTGAAGCGATATTTCCAATGCCAATGCTAAATGAACCCATACCTGTTGATTTAGATCCCTGTCCAATCGCAAAAGCGTAATCTCCAATTGCCTGCGCAATATCTGTAGGAACTCCTGCAGTATCAATACCTGCACTACCAAAAGCGAAACTCCTGTATCCGCTTGCTATTGCGCCCCGTCCAAATGCATAGCTTTCATCATTTGAAGCAGCAGCAGATTCCCCAAATGCAAAAGAATTTATATTACCTGCTATTGCGTTCTTTCCAATTGCCGTTGAATAATCCCCCCTTGCTATCGTTTGAAATCCAAGCGCCTGCGACCAATCTCCTATAGCTTTTGACTTGAATCCTGACGCCCAGGAATTTGTTCCCACACTGTCTTTAGATTCTATAAGCACCTTTCCCGACCGGAAGGCCTCCTTGACAGGATACCACATAACTCTTGATTCTCCATTTATTGTGTCAGCTTCAGATCTGGCTGATACGTTAAAATAGTCCCCCGTGATACCTTTCGTCATATCAAATCCTCCGACAGCAAATCCTCCTTTTGTCCCTTTGGCTCCATCAGACACCCAGATCCTTACTCCCTCATTATAAACTGCCAGGATTGTCTGACCATCCTTATTCTTGACCTCAAATAAGGCTTCTTCAATATCAGGTGTCGTTCCTTTAAAAGTTGTTGTTCCAGAGATGGTTTGATTTCCAGAGGTAGTTACAGCATCGGTAATTCCATAGCCAGATAATGTAGTTGGTTTATTTAAAAGATCATTATAATTTGCTGTTTTAGCGACTTTTGAATATAAGGCATAGGGAACACTTAATATCTGGTTTGATCCTGTAATGGTATAATTTGTTCCTCCGGCCGGATCTGTTTCAGTTTTAATGAAATATGTCCCGTTTGACCAGTCAATTCCAGAAAATGATCCTGTAATTATAGTACCGCTACCGATTTCAAGAGTAACCAGACCATTCGCATTAGTAGTTTTAGTTTGTGTTTCAACATAAACAGCAATTCCTGTTTCAGAACCCTGCAGGATACTTATTTTCATTCCAACAGCCTGGTTAGCCTGTAATACACCGCTTGCATTACGCACAACAGCCTGATAACTAATCTTTTGAGGTGATTGAGCAAAAACACTTATTGTTAATGCCATAATCACGAATAGTGTAAATATTTTTTTCATAACAACTATTTTTTAACGATCTTAAATATTTTAACCTCCTTATTATCTTTTAATACCCTCATAAAATATACCGCCGGATTTAAGCTCTCCAATGAGATTTCAGTCTCCTCATTTATAACTTTCTTATCCTGAAGCAATATCCCGTTCAGGTCATAAAGCCAATACCTTAAATTACCATCATCTAATGGTTTAATAGTAAGTTTTATTGATCCATGAGCCGGATTTGGGTAAACCTTATACTCAAGCATAATTTCTTCAGTATTTCCGATAGAGGTTACAACAGAGATTTCATAAGGTTGCTGAACACCTTGGGCAACAGTCCCATTGCTAACTGAGTAAGTATTGTAGGTGACCTGTCCGACAGAGTAACTGACTGTACCGCCGCTTCCGGTGGCATTACCGCCAGTAGCTGGAATAGTATTCTGTGCCTGAATTGTCAATCCATAACCCATCAGGCATAATGCCATAAACAGATTAATTAAATATTTCATACACATATAATTTTGAGATACGGATTCTTGTAATATCAAAGTTACACCAGGCTTAAACCAAAGTCAAGTTTATTTTAGAATCATACCACGTGACAGTAATTTAGTTTAATTTATTCCGGTTAAAGGAGGACATGGCCATTGGCTTTTCCAATAGAGTGATATTCCTGAGAGATTTTTTTTGTTCCGAAAAATAATTTATATTTGTATGTTTGAACAATTGTTCATATGTAAAACCAAATGAAGCAGGGAAAATTAGAAATAAAAAGGAAATCCGGCATAGAAAAAGAAAAGGTCAGATCGGTGAAAAAGAAAATGAAGCCTGAAAGCTTTTTTCACGATCTGGCAGAGACCTTCAAGGCAATGAGCGATCCTACAAGAACAAAGATCATTTATGCACTATGCCAGGAGAAAGAATTATGTGTGTATGACATCACTGCTATTGTCGGAACAACAAATTCCGCTATTTCCCACCAGTTAAAAACTTTACGAAATATGAAGCTGGTAAAATATCATAAAGCGGGAAAGGTGGCTTTCTATTCACTGGATGATATACATATTAATAATCTGTTTGCAGAGGGATTAAGGCATGTGGAAGAAAAATGATTTTTTTATACTCACGATTGAATAATTGCTCATATATCAATATAATTATAAATGGAAGCCCGGAGAAAACAATTAAATGTTACCGACCTTGAAGATGAACAGATAGGGATAATCATCACAATATCTGGTGGAGTAAAAGCATCAAAAAGGCTGGCTGACCTTGGATTGACTCCGGGAACTGAGATAACAGTAATAGGACGAACACTGTTCTCCGGTCCGATACAGATAGAAGTTAGCGGCTCAAAACTGGTTCTGGGGAAAGGATTGGCTTCTAAAATCCAGGTAGAGTTGAAATGACCGAAGAAAAAAAAATCAATATTGTCCTCGCCGGTCAGGGTAACTCAGGGAAATCAACTGTATTCAATTATCTGACTGGCCTTCACCAGCATATAGGAAACTGGGCAGGAAAGACAATTGAAAAGCTCGAGGGAACATTATTCTATAAAGATTATACGGTCGATGTACTGGATCTGCCGGGAATTTATTCACTCACTACATATTCAGTCGAGGAAAAGATTTCACGGGAATATATTATCAGTCAGAAGCCCGATTTTGTAATCAACATAATCGATTCCACCAATCTTGAAAGAAACCTGATCTTCACTCTTCAGCTATTGGAGCTTGAATGCCCTATTATCATGGTTCTGAACATGGTCGATCTGGCAAAAAAGAAAGGAGTTACGATCGATTCACATAAGTTTCAGAATATTATAAATATCCCGGTGCTGAGAACTGTTGCTTCCCGTGGTTTTGGCCTTACTGAAATTATCGACAAAGCGATAGAAATGAAAGGTCAGAAAACCTTAAGCCCCCCACCAAAATATGGCAAGGAAATAGAGAGCTGCATCTCTGAACTATGCGAAAGCATTAAAAACATCGACCTTCCTTATCCGGAAAGATGGACAGCAATAAAGCTGCTTGAAAATGATGGTGATGTTACCGGAAAAGTCCGGAAAATGAAACCTGAGGTTCTTGAAAAAGTAGAAAAACTCAGTAAGCGCCTTGAAGAGATACACGGACACGATTCTTCCATTGTGATAGCCGATGAAAGAAGCCATCTTGCCTCCCAGATAACAAGGGAAATAGTCAATATGCTTCCCCACAGGAAATTATCCCTGAATGACAGGCTGGATGCCGTGACGACTCATAAGATCACAGGTTATTTACTGATGATTCTGATCCTTGGCGGCATGTTCCTTACCGTTTTCAGTTTCGGGAACTGGTTTTCCGGAAGGATGGAGATGATATTCAGGAACTGGCATGACTGGTGGAACATTAATGTAGGGGTAACTACCCTGGCTTCTCTCTCATGGGCAGCAATAGAAAGTGCCCTTGCCCTGGTCCAGATCGCGTTGCCCTATATACTGCCTTTCTATATTTTGCTGTACATTCTTGAGGATTGGGGCTATATAGCACGCATATCATTCCTGATGGATCACCTTATGCATAAGATGGGGATACACGGAAAAGGATGTATTTCCTTCATTATCGGATTCGGATGCAATGTTCCGGGCTGCCTCTCCTGCCGGATTATGGAGACAAAACGTGAAAGGTTCATTACAGCTGTCCTGGTTACAATTGTACCATGCTCTGCCGTATCGGTGATCATATTCGGGCTTGTGGGCAAATATGTCGGCCTATTATGGGCTTTTGGTTTATATGTTTTTGCAATAGGACTGATATTCATATTTGGCAAGATATCTTCCAGATTGATTTCCGGAGAACCTGTAGAACTGATAATGCCGATGCCTGATTATAAAACGCCTCATTTAAGAACAATAGCCGGTCAGACCTGGGAAGCCCTGAAAGAATTCATTCTTATAGCGGCTCCGATAGTTATAATCTCAGGAGTAATAATTCAGGCGATCAACATTGCAGGATGGATGACGGCAATATCCTCATTCTTAAGTCCGGTCACAGTGCAATGGCTTGGACTACCGGCAATTACAGGCATTCTTCTTATTTTCGGGATACTTCGGAAAGAATTAATTCTTGTTATGCTTGCAGCATATCTTGGCACGGCAAACTTTTCCGACGCCCTGACTGCAAACCAGATGATCACTCTCGCTATTGTCAGTATGTTTTATGTTCCGTGTATTGCAACAATTTCTGTTCTTTGGAAAGACTATGGATGGAAAAAGGCAATGATAGTATGCATAATTGAAACGTTCGGCGCCATATTATTGGCAGGACTTGCAAGCAGGTTACTGAATCTTGTTTTTTGAAACAATCATAAATATTTTATAAATTAGCTGTTTCATTAATAAATATTATTATCAACTTAATTCAGGTATCATGAAGAACAATACCATCATCAGAAAAGGACTTGTGCTCGCTATTTTGATAATTTCAATGAATAATTTCGGCTTTTCGCAAAGCCGACAGGATATTTTTATCCGTACCGGTGCGAAAATCGTCTGGATGGGACTCGATTTTACCCAGGTAAGGATGGTAGGGCCGCTTGGAACCGTTGATAAAGATGAGCTTTTACCCCTTTTCGACAAAATAAACATGATAGTTATTTCAGAAAGAACCAAATACAATTTTAAAGCCGCTCTCAGGAAAGATGAAATTCCATACAATCTTGAAATTGTCTCGAAGCTCAATTCTGAGATTGACCCGGGTAAAGCTATTGCCTATGCAAGCAATGATGAAGGAGGCAGATTAAATGAAGAATCTATTTCCGTGCTGGTGAAACAGTACAGGATTGAAAATGCGGAAGGTATCGGGCTGGTTTTCTTCATGGAGACGCTCGATAAAGTAAAGGAGAAAGGCACTATGTGGGTGACATTCTTCAACCTTGCTGACCGTAATGTGCTCTTCACCGAGAGAATGTCCGGCGTAGCAGGCGGCATAACCTTCAGGAATCACTGGTCAAGGCCCGTTTTTGAAGTTATCGATCAGATAAGGAATACAAAATACACTGAATGGAGATTCAGGTATGTAAATTAATATCCATAAAAGCTCGGATGGATTAAAAATCAAATTTCAGACACTCTCCGAACCCTGTTTTTTTTACATCTTAAGGCATTTTTGCCGCTATCCGTCAATCCAAATCAACCAACTGTGGATTAGCTGTTTCCTGCTATTTACTATTGTTATAATTTCGGGATAAAGATTAGAATTCAAACGGACAGTAAAAAAGAATACGGACAGTAAAAAGAGTTTTTGAAATTTAAAAATTTAATTCTTCAAGCCATGAAAAAAATGATTTTAATGACAGTGCTAGTAGCTTTGATCAGTACTGTTACATTCGGAAAAAAAGTTGTTGCAAAAGGTCAAACCTTTTCACCACTCGGAAACTACAGGATCGAAACAGTTGACAATCCAGTTGCCATGAAGGGAAATGATTGTCAGGCTTATACGATCAGCTATGAAAACACGCCAATGGAGGTGACTCTTATTGTATGCAAGGACCAGAAATGCAAGAGATATGTTGTCCTTTCCGACAAGCTCTCAGTGCAGTATGTCTGTAACCCTGTTTACTTCGGAGTTGAAAGACTGGACAAATCATTCGAGAAGGAAGGATACAAGACAGCCGATGAATTCCTTAACAGGGAGGAATATTTCCATCAGAAAGTACTTGGTCCTGGCCAACAGCTGGAAATCGATGCTGCAAAGCTTATTGCAGCCTACTTCCCCTTCCTGCTCAAAACCAACTCCAGCATGACAGCTATAAAGTAGTGTAATTGAAATGGCTAGCGAGCCAGATCAGGTTCAGTTAACAAGAGGGGCTGCTAAACAGCCCCTCTCTTTTTTGCCCCTAAATCCTAAAGGAGACTTGCTTCTTAAATGATTACAGCCCCCTTCAGAAGCTTGTCCCTCGTAGCTTTAGCGAAGCGGGAGGGTTGGGGGCTTTTATCCTTTGAATCTTGACATGTGAACCAGAAAAAGATCTTTCCTGTTTCGTGATATGGGAATCTGCTCACCATCCTGCATTTCTATGTAACCTCCCTCCTTTCGCACAAACTTGCGTACATATTTCAGGTTTATCAGGTGAGAGTTGTGAGATCTGAAAAAATAACGATCGCTCAGCAGATCCTGAAATTCCTTGAGGTTCTTAGAAACAAGTATCTTCCGGCTGCCTGCAAGAAAAAACCACGAATAGCTCCTGTCGGCTTCGATCCTTATTATCTCTTTCGGATTGAGGTATTCCATGCCGTCGGCAGTCGGGATTGCCAGGCGCGAAGGAATGGGAGACTTCAGGTTTTCCATCAGGACTTTAAAGTTCTCATTACCGAAGGTTGACGAGACAGAGCGTTTTTGCAGGACTTTCTTTACTGCCGCAATAAACTCCTCAATATTAAGGGGTTTAAGTATATAATCTACGGCGCTGAACTTTATTGCCTTTATTGCGTAATGATTGAACGCGGTGATGAACACAACATCAAATTCCTTCTCGGGAAAATGTGACAGAAGATCGAAGCCGGTGCCATTTGGCATTTCGACATCGAGAAACACCAGGTCGGGTTTTTGCTCTTCTATCTTCTTGACGCCACTGGTGACATTATAGGCTTTACCTACTACTTCCAACTCAGGGCAATGATCCCCTATAACTGAATAGATAAATTCAACCGCATTTGGCTCATCATCTACGATAACAGTTTTAAGCTTCTTTATCATGTAAGAATTGGAATTTGTATCTCAACGCGAGTGCCCTCGGCTTCACCTTTTTCATTCTTGAGATCGGTATATACAGTATTAAGGCTTGTACCATACAGTGCATTTACAAGTTCAAGTCTTGATGCAGTTATACGAGTGCCAAGTGAATTATGATTCGTTTCTCTCATCTTTTTTATTTCATTGGCAGCCTCGCGGCCTATTCCATTATCCTCAATAATGCAGACCAGGTGTTCCTTTTCAAGTTTCAGGTCAATATGTACAAAGCCTTTCCTTTCCATTGGAATAAGGCCATGACATATGGAGTTTTCGACATAAGGCTGAATAAGCATAGTGGGCACTTTGTACATCAGCGGATCTATCTCATCATCCACTGTTATGCTGAATTCAAATTTATCCTTGAATCTCAGGCATTCAAGCTCAAGATAGAGATTCAAGGCATCGAGCTCATCCCGGAGCGGTACAGATGTATGCTGTGAGTTATCCAGCACCTTGCGCATAAGGCTCGAGAACTTTGTCAGGTAATTATTGGTAGCCAGCGTATCATGCTGATACATATAATATTGTATCGAATTAAGCGTATTAAAAATAAAATGAGGATTCATTTGCTGGCGCAGGTTTGCCTGGGTGATTTCAGATATCTTGTGATTCATTTCACTTATCCGTCTCTTCTCATTAAGCTTTGAGCTTCTTAGAATCAGAAGCCCTATCACAATAAGGCCAATGATCAGGACGGTAAAACCTGTATTAAGTATACGGTTATTCTTCAGTCTCAGGGAGAGGAGTGCGATCTCCTTATTATGTGTATCTGCGTCATACCTTATCCTTGCCTCGGAAAGTCCCAGCCAGCTTTTCTGTGAACTGACCGAATCGTTGAACTGCTTGTAAAATACATAGGATTTAAAAGCTTCAGAGGTATCCTTCCGTGAAAGATAGAGATCGCTCATATCCTTATAAACCCATGATAGTGAATACCAGTCGTGGTTTGATCTTGCAATATCAAGCGACTTGCCATAGTATTTCAATGCTCTGTTATAATCTCCGTAATCACGGTAAATTGTACCCATGTTCCCCAGGGCATTGGCAGATTTACCTGAACTGTATTTAAGAGATTGCTGGTAATAAAAAAGTGAGGAATCCAGCATATTTTCACGGTAGAAATTCCATCCTGTGTTTGCCATTGCGAAGGCAATGTAGTATGTGTCCCTCCTTGCAAGAGAAAGCCTTATGCACTCCTTTAAGGTCGAGCTTGCCAGCCTGAAATCCCTGAGATCTTCCGTGAATAACGAACCAAGTTTAAGAAGGCCGGCTTGAGCATAGAGTGTGTCCTTTTCAATAAGTGATGCATTAACCATGCTCCGGAGGTTATCACTGTATGCTTTCAGATCATTTACAGATTTGTACACCTCTGCCTCTGCGGCATAGGCTTTTTGCTTTATGCCTTTCAGATTTTTTTCCTCAGCGAGTTGAATACTTTTGGCAAACTGATCAATGCTTTCCTGGTAGAAACCGGTTCGATGATAATATCTCCCAAGGAAGATCAGTGATTTTGCCTGGAGGAGATAATCCATTTCGTGTTCAGCTTTTTTAACTGCCAGAGTGGCATCAGTCTCCGACTTGCTGAAATCGCCTGTTTCATAGAAGTATTCAGCCCTCAGAAGATGCAGTGACGGAGGGAAGTCAAATTCCTCTTTCTCACATATCAGGCAGGCTGTATCGATATATGCCAGAACCTTTTCAAGGTTATATGATTTTTTAGTCAAATGGAAAAAACCCTTCCTTACATAATAATTGACCCAGGCTGTATCCGTAGCTGCACTTATCAATCCTTCAGCTCCACTGTTCCTTTTTACATTCAAAGAACGATCTGTTCCCGAGGCAGCAGTTGCTGAAAGACACAGCAAAATCAAAACCGTCTTAATCATACTATTCATAAATACGTAGGCATTAAGCATTGGATAAAATTAGGAAACATTTTCACCTATGTTAAACAGATCAGGTTCGTTAACGTGTTAAATTTAAATGTTTCTAAGCGCTAATAACTATCTCATTTAACGGATTGTCATTTTAAATTGACGGATGACATATTCCGGCAAACGATTGACACCGGGAGTAAAGAAATCAGAATTATTTTGTATTTGGTCCCCGATCGTCAAGCAAATATGAATAGAAAAGAAGATGCGCCAGTTTCTGCATTATCGGGGAACAATTTCCCGGCTCAACTTTATGCTTCGCCGCCATTATCTGCCAGGAGGGTGGAAGGCAGCTGATCCTCGTTACCATTCCGTCCTCAGGTCCAGGTGTGCAATATTTAGTGTCGCAACCACATGTGCTGATCCTGATGAAGCACATCGGACACGGTTCGGCCGAGCTGAAAACTGTCAGTCCTGGTTTATACACATATATGTCCATGTATTTCCTGGATTTGTGACTCTCTTCAAATTTAGTCAGGAGGGTCATTTCAGCATGAAGATCCGACCTTCCCTTCTGAATCTGTGAGTTACAGGCTGCAAAAATGATCTTTCCATTCTGATCAATAAGAATTGAGCCGATCCCATAACCTCCTTTTTTTACGCTTTTAAGTGCCTGAATATTTGCAGCTTTTGCATAAGCATCATCCGAATATCCGGGTTGGGGATTAAATGTATCCAGGAATGCTTCGATCTTCTGAAGCATAACATCTATTGGATCTGAAGTCAGTATCCCCAAAGGCAGATCCACAAGCTTCCTGATAAGATCCTCGCGGTTATGGGTAACAAAATAGGAAAGGTCGGCCTGTGGGGCTGCTGTACTAAACTGCTGCGGATAAGCAGAGGTGGTCAGTATGATCAGAGAAACAAGGGCAATTGTTTTTTTCATACTTGCTTAATGTTGACAAATCCCTGAATCCTGTTAGCAATAGGTTAAAGTTAAAAAATAATCTGCAAAACCTTAACCTTAACCTGAAAAATATACAGTATTCCGCAGCATGTCCTTAATTAAACCAATCTTGGCTATAATGTTGCGCAATACTTTACAAGCCTGGTAAGATTTCCCGGATTGTCAATTTTTATGCGGTTCTCTTTGATGAAGCTTTTTATCTGCGAGCTTTTGCCGGGGAAGAGGTTTAAAACTGTTTCTCATTTGTAAAGTCCGACCACTGGTCTCCAATCCTGATCCGGTAAACCTGAGACGGATTAACGATATAATCGTTCGGCAGGGGAAGATTGGTCTGACGTCCGGAGAGCTCAATGCTCGAAATATAATTAGCTGAAGCTGTCTGGGAAGTGCCTCCGTATCCAACAGGCTTGCCTGCCGGCAACAGGTTGCCCTTGTGCTGAAAAAAAAGTGCAATAGGCTGTGAAACAAGTACTTCATAAAATGATTTACCGACAGGTACAAATTTACTGTCATTGATAAAAACAGTATCCGCCTGTTCCGGATTCGACAAGTCATAATAAGTGCCGTTGCTGATGAACACCATTTTTTCGGTGACTATATTATAGTTCATCTGTACAGTGTTTATCCTATCTCTCTTTATCAGAACATTTGATTTACTGAATTCCGTGTAAAGGTATAGGGGCATTTGGCCTGAGCTGTTAAACTGACCGTGAATCACAGCCGGCATCACACTGATAATGATCGCCACTGAAATCCTGAAAAGTTTATTAAAGGCTGACTTTCCCATATTGCTGATTATTACCTGTTTACTGAACATATTTGTTAAGATTCTCCCACTTTACTTTCCATTTCCCGTTATGGGGGAACTGATCCTGAACACACATTTTTGCAACTGAAGTAAGCAGCCCTCCGTTTCCCGGCAAATATAATGCCAGCCTTGCATCCTGGTAATTATGTCCATTGACAAGATAACGATTTTTCGGAGCATCCATCAGCAGAAAATCGATTGCCTGCTCTTCCCTTCCTATTGAGGCTGCCGACATTGCCAGCATAGGGAAATCCCATCCCCATGTCGACTGCCAGTTCCACTTCTTCAAAATAGTGTCAAGTGTATTGCCAAGAATTTTTTTATCAACCAGTCTGGTTTCAGGAAGTACTCCGCTGATTCCTGAGACTATGGGATGGTCGCTCATATACCTGGGATTACGGTATGAATCCTTAGTATCCTCCGAACAAAGGTAGAAGCCATCCTGAACAGTCAGCTCCGGGATCTTTTTTACAACATCAGTCCATAAAGGATCAGGCCTCTCCCCCAGCCTCTTCTTCCATTCGATGGCAGTTTTTAGCCCCCAGTACCAGTAAACAGTCTCAAAGACAGGATTTATGGTCGTCTCCTTTTTCAGGCTCTCCTGAGCAGGAATCAGAACAGGACCCAGAACATATTTGTTGCCAGTTGAATCGTACCATACATATGATGCCATGAAATCGGCTGTTTCAAAGACAATTTCCCTGTAATTCTCCAGTATCTCCTTCCTGTTTCCGGAATTCTGATAAAGCAGCTCTGCAAAGAATATAGGGTGAGGCTGCTGCCAGATAAGGTAAGTGCCCACATTACTCGGGCTTTCCCTGCCTTCCGGATCCGTCATCTTTGGCCATCTAACACCTTTATACCCCTGATGCAGGGCAGTCTGGCGGGCACTACCAATAATTTTCAAATAGTAATCCATCTGCTTTTCGAGGATCTCCTCCCTTTGCCATAATGCAAAATGTGCTGCATGCCACCAGTGCATCTCAAGGTGGAACTTCCCAAACCAGCTGTTATATGTAAGCCCTGTTTCTGCGGGTGGCAGCGACCCGCTGCACTGTATCTTCGTCAGATACTGAGAAAGCAGAACTCTCCTTTCAAGCTCAAAAGCCCGGGGATCAGTGCATTCCGAGAAATCAACGATTCCTCCGCCCATCTAAAAATCTTTCCATCCCTTGCGGCTGGCTTCATGAACTGTTTCAAAATCATCTGGCTCACTATCAGAATGCTCTTTGCTGAAGAGGCATGAAAGCTCGAAGACTGAATCTGAAGATGCGGGTTCAACATAATAATGATGCTGTGACGATTCTTTTAATGTTCCATTTTTATGAAGCACCGTCACATAATACTTATCACTATCCTGGGTCCTTTCAAAAAGGGTTATGTCAGGATCATCACGGAGAATCCTGGTTACATGTTTTTCAGGTGAATTGAAATCATAACCGGACCACTGGGCAAATGCCGCAGGAGAAGAGATCTTTAATTTAAGCCTGCCTTCACCTATCAGACCTGATTCTATCCTGGCAGAGACAAGATCCTGATCCGGGTGACAAACCGTCAGAACTTTAACCTGTTTTCCATCTATAGAGAAAGTGCTTTCAATAGAGCCTGTTGCCAGGTACAGCGATTGTGTATTATCGCTGATATCGCCAATTGTTGCATCTTTACCATCCTTCCGTATAAGCTGAAGGCCAATCATTCCAAGGTGTATTTTGTGGGGATTTGCCCTGAGCCATTCCGTTGCAGCCGCTTTTCTCAGCTCATCGGCTGCCCTGAACTGATGAACATAATCAACAGACCGTCCATGAACCTGATAGCTTCGGTATACATCCGAAACAGAGTAATTCTCCGGATTTGGATTGGAATGCCAGCCCCATTCCGACATTGTTCCGAGCGGTATACCTTTTGCATAGAAATCAGGAAATGTTTGCAAGCCTGTCATATCCACGGTAAAAGCAAATTCGCCGTTACCTGCTGAAAGTGAATTTAAGCTGTCGATAACTGAATTATTTATATTATGGCGCGTTACAACAGAAAACCTGTCTATAGTGACCTATGCCTCCGAGCAGGATGTAAATAAAGCTGTAGTCAGAAAAAAAAGTTGAATTACTGATTTCCTCATTTAGTTATAATCAAAAAGGATTTAAAGTTAATTTTTTTAAATTATAAAGAATATTGTTGGTTCAGCTCTGCCTGGATACCTCCATATTGACTTGTATTCAGATAATCAGTACCTTTGGTTAAATGATGATTCAGAGTTATTAACCAAAATTCAAAATCATGAAAGCATTGAACTGGATTGGTTGGATCTCAGCCGGCATCGGTGTTGTATTTATAATACTGGGACTTATTTCAGGCTTTATAAGCGGACCTATACTGCCTGTTGAGCACGGTGTGAATTATTTCCACATCGCCAATAGTTTTTTCCTCCTTACAGTTGCCATGTTCATCGTAGTGAACAGGTGTGAGTGCAATAAGAAGTAGAAAGGAGAAAGACCAAAGACCAAAGATCAAAGACTTTAGAGAATATGGTCGGTAGTCTGAGGGATTATTGAAAGGTGAATTATTAAGCTTATTTTTGGAAACGGTTTACCTGACCGGATTCAGAAATAGGCTTTTTTATGGATGCAGAAATAACAATTATAGGCGCCGGAGTTATCGGACTGGCAATAGCAGAAAAGGCTTCAGAGAAATTCTCGGATGTCTTTGTGATTGAGAAATATACAACCTTCGGACAGGAAACCAGCAGCCGTAATAGCGAGGTGATTCATGCAGGCATCTACTATCCAAAGGGAAGCCTGAAAGCAAAGCTTTGCGTCGAAGGAAAAAATCTGCTTTACGATTTTTGCAGAAAGTATGAAATACCATTTAAAAATTGCGGCAAGCTTATAGTCGCCACTAATGAAAAAGAGATTTCGGTAATAAACGGAATAAAGAAAACAGCTGCGGAAAATGATGTCGATCTTGAAGTCCTGGACCGTGAGCAAACAAATAAGCTGGAACCGGAGATCTTTGCAATTAAAGCCCTCTGGTCTCCTTCAACAGGGATCATAGACTCCCATTCTCTGATGAAGCGCTTTGAAATCAATACCATAAACAATGGCGGTCAGATTGTTTACGGAACCGAAGTCACAGGCATCAGGAAAACAGACAATGGGCATGAGATTACCGTGCTGGATGCGGACAAAAAAAATTACAGTTTTACTACCCGTATCCTTATCAATGCGGCAGGACTCACTTCTGACAAGATCTCGGAGATGGCCGGAATGAAAGATGAAAGATTGTCAATTCACTTCTGCAAGGGTGAATATTTCAGGATTAAGCCTCCAAAGAACAAACTTCTCAACAGGCTCGTTTATCCGGTACCTCATACCAACCTTGAAGGCATTGGCATTCATGTTACAATCGACATGGGCGGAGGAGTAAGACTTGGACCAGATGTAACTTACCTTGAATCAAATGTTTATGATTATAAGGTGGATGCCGGTAAACAGGAAGCCTTCTGGAAATCGGCCAGAAAATTCCTTCCATTCCTTGAGTTCGAAGACATTGCTCCCGAAATGGCAGGAATAAGACCAAAAACACAGAAACCGGGAGAACCTGTAAGGGACTTCTATATCAGGGAAGAGTCAGGAAGAGGAAATCCCGGATTCATAAACCTGATTGGGATGGAATCACCCGGACTTACATCATGCATTGCAATTGCAAAACATGCTATTTCAATGATCAGATATTAAAAAAAGAGGTAATTTTAATCACTTTCTTATCAAAGCATTTAAAAAGAAGGGCTGAATGAAACCACAAATCATTGCAATCCGCTTTATTTTCTTTTTTTTATTCATTTTTCCCTGGTCCGGAATTTCAGCACAGGGAAATAAAACAGATGCCGGATATGTTCCTGAAGTAGGGCAGCAGGGGAAAGATGTTGTCTGGGTACCCACTCCGACAGAACTGGTTAATGCAATGCTTAAGCTGGCAAATGTCACTCCCGATGATTATGTTATTGATCTGGGATCAGGTGACGGCCGGACTGTTATTGCCGCTGCCAGGCTCGGAGCACATGCTCTTGGCATTGAGTACAATCCCGACATGGTGGTATTGTCGAAAAGAAATGCAGAGCAGGAAGGTGTCGGCAATATATCAGAATTCATCGAAGCAGATCTCTATGAGTATGACCTCTCTAAAGCAACAGTCATCACGATGTTCCTGCTTCCCGAGATAAATCTGAAGCTCAGGCCACGGCTGCTCGATCTCAAGCCAGGTACCCGCATTGTTTCAAACACGTTCACTATGGGAGAATGGGAACCTGATTACGAGGTAACAACAGATGAGAACTGGAACAGCTGGAACTCAGCACTCATGTGGATTGTCCCGGCCAAAGTGGAAGGTTTCTGGCAGCTCGGAAATTATGAGCTTTCATTAAAACAGCAATTCCAGCTTGTGTTCGGCAATTATATCACCGGTCAAAAGGTAACTTCCATCACAGATGGACGGCTCAGCGGGAACGATATTACATTCAGAATAAACGGCGATCTTTATGTTGGAAGGGTTGAGGGAAACAAAATGATCGGCACCGTAACCAATGAATCAACCAAAAGCGACTGGGTAGCAACAAAAACCGGTAACTGAATAAATTTATTTGATTCGGGAGATTCCTCATTCTTCCCGCTGATGCGGGATTCATTCGGAATGACATATTCCATTTTTAGGGACAGGGGGGAGATGATGCGGTAAGCAGACTGCTTTCCGCATCATCCCCCCCTTGTTGCCCTTAAGTAAACTTGTCATTTCGAGCGAAGCGAGAAATCTCCCACATCTGACACTGTCTCACTTTGCATTCCGGTCGTGGAACAGGAATCCCATTATTTTATTATCGTTCCTGCTTATTCCTCAGCAGCTTCTGAAGATCAGCCATCTCATCACGGAACCTTGCAGCTTCAATGAAGTTAAGCTCTGATGCCGCCTTTTCCATACTCTTCCTGGTTTTCTCAATAGCTTTTTGAAGCGCTTCACTGTTCATATATTTCACAACCGGATCTGCTGCTATATCAGGCCTCTCAGGTTCGATATATGCTTTTACCGAAACCCCTTTTCTGCTTAGTCCGGCCAATGCGGAACCTGTTTTCCGTACTATCTGTGCCGGAGTTATACCCATAGCTTCGTTGTACTTCAGCTGCTTTTCGCGGCGTCTGTTGGTTTCATTTATTGTTAACTGCATGCTCCCGGTTATCGTATCGGCATACATTATTACTTTTCCGTTAAGGTTACGTGCTGCCCTGCCTGCAGTCTGCGTAAGGGACCTCGAGGATCTCAGGAATCCCTCTTTATCAGCATCCAGGATCGCGACAAGCGAAACTTCAGGCAGGTCGAGTCCCTCCCTTAGAAGGTTGACACCCACAAGAACATCAAATGCACCGATCCTCAATCCTTCCATTATCTCAATACGCTCAATTGTATCAATGTCCGAATGGATATAACGGCACCTGATATCAAATCTCAGAAGGTACGCTGACAGCTCCTCAGCCATTCGCTTGGTTATGGTTGTCACGAGGGTACGCTCACCGGCTTTTGCCCTCTCCCTTATCTCATCCATCAGATTGTCGATCTGGTTAAGGCTTGGCCTGACCTCTATTGGTGGGTCAAGCAAACCAGTTGGCCTTATTACCTGATCAACAAATACTCCTTCACTTTTCTCCAGCTCATAATCTGCCGGGGTGGCACTTACAAAAATTATCTGGCCGGTAATTGCTTCAAACTCTTCCATGCGCATCGGCCTGTTATCCAGCGCTGCAGGAAGGCGGAAGCCATATTCCACAAGAGTCTGCTTGCGGGAATGATCACCTCCAGACATTCCCCTTATCTGTGGAATGCTGACGTGGCTCTCATCAATAACGGTTATGAAATCATCAGGGAAGTAATCGAGGAGACAGAATGGTCTGGTTCCCGATTTGCGCCCGTCAAAATAGCGCGAGTAGTTTTCTATTCCGCTGCAGTACCCAAGCTCCTTAATCATCTCAAGATCATATGAGACTCTCTGCTCCAGCCTCTTTGCCTCTTCTTTCTTGCCGATCTCATTAAAATGTGTCACCTGGCGTACCAGATCATCCTGTATCTGTCCTATAGCCTGGTTAATCCTGTCGCGGGTTGTGACAAAAATATTTGCAGGATATATGATGTAATCGTTAAGGACCTCCAGCCTGTTTCCGCTGACCGGATCAAAGGTGTTTATCTCTTCTATCTGGTCACCGAAAAAAATCACTCTTACTGCAATGTCTGCATAGGCTGGAAAAATATCTACAGTATCGCCTCTTACCCTGAAGGTTCCATGCCTGAATTCCATCTCATTCCGGGAATAAAGGCTGTCGACCAGCTTTCTCAGAAAATAATTTCTGGCTATGTTCTGTCCTTTAATTATCTGAATAGTGCTGGAATGAAAATCGTCAGGATTGCCTATGCCATAAAGACATGATACCGAGGATACTACGATTACGTCTTTTCTCCCTGAAAGAAGCGATGAAGTTGCGCTGAGCCTCAGTTTTTCAATATCTTCATTTATTGAAAGATCTTTTTCAATATATGTATCTGAAACGGGAAGATAGGCTTCAGGCTGATAATAATCGTAGTATGAAACAAAATATTCAACACTGTTTTGGGGAAAGAACTGTCTGAATTCCCCATAAAGCTGTGCTGCCAGTGTCTTGTTGTGACTTAGCACGAGCACAGGTCTGTTAACTCTCTCGATTACGTTCGCGATAGTGAAGGTTTTTCCTGAGCCGGTGACGCCAAGAAGTGTCTGGAACGGTACATCCTTGCGAAGGCCATCAACAAGCTGCTCTATAGCTTCCGGCTGATCACCTGTTGGAACAAAATCTGATACCAGTTTGAAATCCATTAATAATCCTGAAATTGACTTTTTTGTTCCTAGTATTCTTTAAAATCTTAAAAATAGCTTTCTTTAATTATTTTCTGTCATGTATTGTTATTTTATTAACAATATCACATCTTTGGAAGTAAATTAGCTTTATTGAGTTTTTCCCCCGGCCTGCGATATCTATCGCAGGCATCAAAAAAAATGAGCCTCTCCCCGGGGCTCATTCTTACGTATCTTATTTAATCTATTAACCTAAATATCCTTTAAGCAGCCGGCTTCTTGATGTATGCCTGAGCCTTCTTATTGCCTTCTCCTTTATCTGGCGGACTCTTTCGCGTGTCAGACCGAACTTCTCACCTATCTCTTCCAGAGTCATCTCCTGGCATCCTATGCCAAAAAAGTAACGGATAATGTCTCTTTCCCTTTCAGTAAGTGTTGCAAGAGCCCGGTATATCTCGCGTGACAATGATTCGTCCATCAGAAGCTTGTCGGCAACCGGAGAATCGGAGTTCGTAAGTACATCCAGCAGACTGTTGTCTTCTCCTTCAATGAAGGGAGCATCGACGGAAACATGTCTTCCTGATACCTTAAGTGTGTCAGTTACTTTCTCCTTTGGAAGCTCGAGGACATCAGCAAGCTCTTCGGGCGAAGGAGTACGTTCGTTCTCCTGTTCGAATTTAGAAAAAGCCTTATTGATCTTGTTGAGTGAGCCTACCTGGTTTAGCGGAAGTCTTACTATCCTTGACTGCTCGGCAAGAGCCTGAAGTATAGACTGCCGTATCCACCATACGGCGTATGAAATGAATTTGAAGCCTCTTGTTTCATCAAACTTCTCTGCAGCCTTTATAAGGCCCAGATTTCCTTCATTGATAAGGTCGGGAAGACTTAAGCCCTGGTTCTGATACTGCTTGGCAACAGAAACAACAAAACGTAAATTTGCTTTGGTGAGTTTTTCAAGAGCAGTCCTGTCCCCTTTTTTGATCCTCTGAGCCAGTTCAACTTCTTCTTCAACCGATATCAACTCTTCTTTACCAATCTCCTGCAAATATTTGTCAAGCGAAGCGCTCTCCCTGTTTGTTATGGATTTGGTAATCTTTAGTTGTCTCATCCGCCTGTAAAAATTTTCGCAAAGATAATACTAATATATCTAATAACAAAATAAAACCAGTATTGTTGAGTAATCAGGGGAATAAATTAAACTCCCCTGATTATCAACATTTTACTGATATTGGATATTAGTAGCCGAACTTGAAATTGAAGTATCTGCCGTCTGTTGTAAATCCTTCAATAGATTTGAGTGACTTTTCGTTGCTTCCTGCTGCATTTCGGATATCATCTGTACTATTCACTTTTTTACCGTTAATATTGATGATTATTGTACCTTTTCTCAGACCCTGATCCTTGAACCAGCCATCATTCAACTCAATGATTTTAACACCATTATTTATATTCATTGATTGCTTCTCGGATAAACTTAAGGTCTCAAACCTTGCCCCGAAAATTTCATCGATACCCATGCCCTTGGTTACAACATTTGTATTACCGGCAATATTCTTCAGTGTAAGCTGTGCAGTACTTTCTTTCCCATTTCTGAAATAAGTAACAATTATTCTGTCACCCGGACGGTGTTTCCCTATCTGCTCCTGTAAATCTGTCGGAGAACCTATAATAACTCCATCAATTTTCGTAATAATATCGTTTTCTTTAAGATTAGCTCCTGCGGCAGCACCACCCTCAGTAACTTCTGAGACCAATGCACCTTTTAATTCTGTAAGATTTTGTTTTTCTGCTGCCTCCTGAGATACCTGGGTCATTTTAATACCCATAAGGGCTCTCTGTACAGTCCCGAATTCCCTGATATCATCAACTACCTTCTTAACAATGCTTACAGGGATTGCGAAGGAGTAGCCTGCATAAGAATAGGTGGGTGAAATTATTGCTGAAGTAATTCCGATAAGTAATCCTTTTGTATCGACAAGCGCTCCACCGCTGTTTCCCGGGTTCAGGGCAGCATCTGTCTGTATATAAGATTCAATACTGTAATCAGAATTGATGAGCGGAAGATTCCTTCCTTTTGCGCTGACGATACCGGCTGTAACTGTAGAAGTAAGATTGAAAGGGTTGCCAACTGCAAGAACCCAGTCTCCTATCTTCAAATTGTCTGAATCTCCATATTTAAGCCAGGTGAGATTGTCTGCATTGATCTTCAGAAGTGCTATATCGGTATTTGGATCGCGACCAATGAGTTCAGCTTTGAAGACCCTGTTATCATTCAGCTTGACACTAATATTTTGAGCATCTTCAATTACATGGTTATTTGTAATAATGTAGCCGTCCTGAGAAATAATCACTCCTGAACCATAGCCTTCAACCTCTTTTTCCCGAGGTCTGTCACTGTAGCGGTCACCAAAAAAGTATTCAAAAGGATTTTCAGGCTGCGATACTTTCATTTTAGTAGTAACATGGACAACCGCATGAACAGTCTTTTCTGCAGCATATGTAAAATCTACCTGGCCTTCCTGCATCTCAAAGGAGGTCAGGACAGCCTGTGCCTGAGGCGTTGCGATCATGGAGCTGTCCCTGACTGCTGCCTCAGCAGGCTTATCGACTATTTTTGTGTAAGCAAATAATGCTATCGCTGCTCCCAGGAGCGCCATTAATAATCCGCCTAATAAATATTTTCCTTTCATGTCTGTAATATTTAAATGTTTCTTGTTTCTTGTTTATTAATTCTTTCTTCTTGTTTCATTTATCTTGTTAATCATTTACCCACCCCTACCCCCTCCCAGGAGGGGATTTACTTGGGTCTTTGGTCTTTTGACTTTTGACTTTCAACTTTTATATATCTTTACAACCGTTTTCTGACATTTTTGTTTTACAAAGATCATGCTTTTTTTGCATGACTTTCAGGGTTTTATAATGATTTAACAACATTTTAACACAGATGAACATAGCTTTTAACAAGTACCAGGGTGCAGGTAATGATTTCATTATCATAGACAACCTAAACGAAAGGTTTAATCCGGATGATTCAGAACTTATTAACAGATTGTGCGACCGCCGTTTTGGAATAGGGGCCGACGGACTTATACTTATTTCGGGTAGTGACAAGGCTGATTTCGAAATGAAATACTTCAATTCCGATGGCAAGATAGGCTCCATGTGCGGAAACGGTGGAAGATGTGCTGCCCACTTTACATATAAATATAATATCGCCGGTAACAAGCAGAAATTTATGGCTTTTGACGGACTCCATGAGGCTGAAGTGATGAGCGATAGTGTCCGCCTGCAGATGGCAGATGTAAATGAATATAGAATAATCGACGGCAACTATTTCTTAAACACAGGCTCACCCCATTATGTGGTTTTTACCAGCGAAATCGATAAAATGAATATAAATGAAGAAGGCAAAAAGCTGAGATGGTCCCCGAATTTTGCTCCTGGCGGAACGAACGTCAATTTTGTTGAAGTCCGAAATAACATACTGTATATCAGGACTTTCGAAAGAGGAGTTGAAGAAGAAACTCTGGCATGCGGAACAGGTGTAACAGCCTCTGCCATCGCTTCAGTCCTGGCAGGACATTTTGACACAGGTTCAGTCAATGTCAGGGCACGAGGAGGCGAGCTTAAGGTCGAATTCACTGTAAAAAACGGAAAAATAACCAATGTTTGGCTGATAGGACCTGCGACATTTGTATTCGAAGGGATTATAAACGTGTAAAGATTGCTTCGCTGTGCTCGCAATGACAGTGCACTTATATGAATCTTTTACGCTTCGCTCGCAATAACCTAATAATGATAAAGGAAAGACTATACGGGAAGACACTGAATGAGCTGATCGCAGTGACAAAGCGTGTGAAACTTCCCGGATTTGCTGCGAGACAAGTTGCCGACTGGCTGTATAAGAAGGAGATCTCAACAATAGATGAGATGACCAATCTTTCAAAGAAGATGAGAGATATCCTGTCAAATGATTATGAAATTGGTCTCTCTGTCCCGGTAAATTCATCTGAAAGCAAGGATGGAACAAAGAAATATCTTTATAAAGTCCTTGATAACAAGTACATAGAAACAGCATATATCCCTGATGACGACCGGGCAACTATATGTGTTTCATCCCAGGCCGGCTGCAAGATGGGATGCATATTCTGCATGACAGGCAAACAGGGTTTCCAGGGAAATCTCTCTTCCAATGAAATACTTAACCAGTTCAGGAGCCTGCCTGAATTCAGGAAGCTGACAAATATGGTATTCATGGGTATGGGAGAACCACTCGATAATATCGCGGAACTTCTTAAGAGCCTCGAAATACTCACATCTGAATGGGGATACGGCTGGAGCCCTACCAGGATAACAGTCAGCACTGTCGGACTGAGGAACAGCATTAAGGATTTCCTTGAAAAAAGCCGGTGCCACCTGGCTGTCAGCCTTCATTCACCTTTTGACGAGGAGAGAAGGACATTGATGCCAATCCAGCGGACAAATACGGTTAAGGATGTACTTGACATAATAAGGAACTTCGACTTCAACAGCCAGAGAAGAGTATCATTCGAATATATTCTTTTCAGGGGATTGAATGATTCCGCGGCACATATAAAAGAGCTTGCACGAATATTGAACGGAATTAAATGCCGGATCAACATAATACGATTTCACAAGATCCCGGGATCTGAATTTGCCAGTCCCGGCATGGAAGAGACCATCAGATTCAAGGAAGCTCTCAACGCAAAGGGAATACTTACAACCATCAGAGCCTCAAGGGGAGAAGATATACAGGCGGCCTGCGGCCTGCTGTCAACAATTGAACAGAATAAAAATAATCTGAAATGATAAAAAAGACATTCATCATTTTTCTTTCATTTCTGACGATCCCCCTGTTTTCGCAAAAGGAAGCCTTCAGCACTTTCCTGGCGGATTCATCAATGAAACATGCCGAAGTCTCTTTTTGCATAATTGATTCCGACAGCGGAAAAACGGTTTTCGAATATAATCCCTATAAGAGCCTTATCCCTGCTTCTGTGATGAAGCTTATTACCACTTCTGCAGCAATTGAGCTCCTGGGACCAGAATACACCTTCAAAAGCAGCATCGGTTACACAGGGAAAATATCCAGGTTTTTCAAGATTCTAAACGGCGATATTGTAATAAAGGGAGGAGGAGATCCTTCTCTTGGATCCGATAATTTTACAGAACATTATGCCGGCTTTACCGACAGATGGATCGACAGGATTAAAAAACTTGAGGTCAGGGAGATTACAGGAGGAGTGATAACCGACGATTCATACTATGATTATCTGCCTGTGCCGGCAAAATGGCTTTGGGAAGATGCTGGTAATTACTATGGCGCAGGAGCATATGGGCTGTCAATTTTCGACAATTCATATCAGATCCATTTAAGCATTTCTCCTGACAGTTCCCAGCTGTACATTACGGGCATTACACCGGCTGAATGCAGGTTTGAATTCGCTAACTGGCTGGTAGCGGCAGGAACTGCCGATAAAGGATATGTTTTTGCTGCTCCGTACAGTACAAATGGGTGGCTTGCCGGCACCCTGCCTTCAAATCTGAAAGATTTTGTCTTGAAGGCATCCATTGCCGATCCTCCATCAATAATGGCCAGGCTTATCGACCAAAAGCTTAGTGATTCCGGCATCAGAGTTGTTACCCATCCCACTACAACCAGGCTGATGCAGAGGCCGGTAAAGGAAGAAGTCACTAAAATTGACGAAATATCGTCCCCTCCCCTGTACAAGATCATAGAGGTGCTGAACCATGAAAGCGTAAACCTCTATGCTGAACACCTGGTGAAGGAGATCGGAAAGGTCTACAGGAACAGCGGATCAACTGAGAAAGGAGTTCAGTGCATTAATGAATTTTTAACTCTGTCAGGCGTAGGAACGGATGGCCTTTTTATAGAAGATGGCAGTGGTCTGTCTCCTCTTAATGCGGTCAGCTCTGCAGGGATAGTCTCATTGCTTTATTTCATGAAGACAAGAGGAAAACATTTCAGCGAGTTTTATTCTTCTCTTCCTGATGCCGGCAAAGAGGGAACCCTCAAAAACCATTTCAACGACCCTGTATTTGAATCGAGGCTTAAGGCAAAAAGCGGATCAATGACAAGGGTCAGAAGCTATGCAGGATATTTTAGAGCTTTCTCAGGTAAAGATTTGATATTCTGCATAATAGTTAATAATTATTCCGGTCCTTATCAGGAAATAATCTACCGGATCGAGGAAATATTAAAGGAAACCATACTATCTAATTGATTTTCCTTTTCTTTGTGCCTTCAAAATTTCCATGAACAAAAAGGTTACAGTAAGACAATGTCATGAATATGACTTTAATAGGATTTATGATCTGATATCAGAAATTTATAATATATGTGAAGGTCCTGAAGTCTCAGGCAGGAAAGTTCTTGTCAAGCCAAACATGCTGATGGATGCTGATCCGGCAAAATGCATCAGCACTCATCCGGTGATGTTAGAGGCAATGGTCAGGTACCTTCAGTTAAAAGGTGCTGAAGTAGTTGTGGGAGACTCTCCGGCAATGCACTTGCCTGGTACAAAATGCGAAAAATCAGGGATCTATGATGTCTGTATAAGAACAGGAGCCGAATGGGTCGATTTCTTAAAGAATCCTTCGGAAGCTGTATTTAAGAATGGAAAGATAAGGATTGCTTCAATTTCCAGGGAAGTAGACCTTATAATCTCCATGCCAAAATTCAAGAACCATGAACTGGTATATTTCACCGGTGCAATAAAGAACACTCTGGGTCTGGTACCGGGTTTTTCCAAGGCTAAACAGCATGCACTTCATCATGACAGGGAGAGGTTTTCAGTGTTTCTTGTTGATTTGAATGAGGCCGTAACTCCTCATTTTTTCATTATGGACGGCATTATGGGGATGGAAGGCCATGGTCCTGGCCAAGGCACTCCTAAAGCAACAGGAGTTATAATCGGTTCATCGAATCCTCTGGCTATGGATATTATCGCAAGCACTATCGCGGGTTATGATCCGATGGATATTCCGACAAATGCAGTAGCAGTTTCAAGAAGACGCTGGCTCGATAATCCCGGTGAGATAGTTTATGACGGACCTGAGCTTGAGTCTCTGATCATAAAAGACTTCAAACGTTTACCTATTTCCGTTAATGAAAATATAGCTGTTAAATTCATTAAGCACAGGCTCCATTTTATAAAGAAATTCGAAAAAAGGCCGGTATTTAACCATAGCAGCTGTACAGGTTGTCAGGAGTGTATAAAAATATGTCCGGTAAATGCAATTACCACGCATTCTGAAAGACAAAAATGGGTAATCCTGAATGACAGGAAATGCATCAGGTGCTTCTGTTGTGCAGAAGTTTGCAGGTATGAGGCAGTTGAAGTAAGACGAAAAATCTTTGGCGACTAAACGTCTATCTTGGCATATTTAGCGTGTGCCTCGATGAATTCCCTTCTTGGAGGAACCTCATCGCCCATAAGCATTGAAAATATATGGTCGGCTTCTGCCGCGCTTTCAATCGTTACCTGTCTGAGTGTCCTGGTCTCCGGATTCATTGTTGTCGACCATAGCTGTTCTGCGTTCATTTCACCAAGGCCTTTGTATCTCTGAATACCGACTGTCGATTCTTTCCCCTGTCCCATCTCCTTAACTGCTGCATCACGTTCCTCTTCTGTCCAGCAATAGCGTTCCGATTTCCCTTTTTTAATAAGGTAGAGCGGAGGTGTAGCAATGAAAAGGTAGCCGTTTTTTATAAGGTCCTGCATATATCTGAAGAAGAAGGTCATGATAAGAGTTGTTATATGTGAACCGTCAACGTCGGCATCAGTCATTATTATGATCTTATGATATCTCAAACCACTTATATCCAATGCCTTACTGTCTTCGTCTGTACCTATGTTCACGCCAAGGGCCGTGAAGATATTCTTGATCTCTTCGCTTTCGTATATCCGGTGCAGCATTGCCTTCTCTACATTCAGTATCTTTCCCCGAAGTGGCAGTATTGCCTGGAATTTTCTGTCGCGGCCCTGTTTTGCCGTTCCACCAGCAGAATCACCCTCGACAAGATATATCTCGCAATTTGCAGGGTCCCTGTCAGCGCAGTCGGCAAGTTTGCCGGGAAGACCTGATCCTGATAAGACATTTTTGCGCTGAACCAATTCCCTTGCCTTGCGTGCAGCATGGCGGGCAGTTGCAGCCAGAATGACTTTCTGGACAATTACCCTGGCATCCTTCGGATTCTCTTCCAGATAATTAGTAAGCATCGTGCTTACAGCCTGGTCGACAGCACCTATAACCTCGCTATTACCGAGCTTGGTTTTTGTCTGGCCCTCGAACTGAGGTTCCTGGACTTTAACAGAGATGATTGCTGTGAGTCCTTCTCGAAAATCATCACCGTTTATGTCAAATTTAAGCTTGGAGGTAGCACCTGAGTCTTCGGCATATTTCTTCAATGTCCTGGTCAGACCTCTTTTGAATCCTGCCAGGTGGGTGCCACCCTCAATTGTATTTATATTATTCACATATGAGTGAACATTTTCCGAGAAAGAGTCATTATACTGAAGGGCGATCTCGACGGGTATCTCAGACTTATCGTATGTTATATGTATCGGTTTTTCAATGATCCGCTGCCTGTTGGCGTCGAGGTATTCAACGAATTCCTTGAGACCCAGCTCTGATTTGAATTCCTCATAGCGGGGTTTACCGCCATTTCCATTCTCTACCAGCTCGCGCATATCCTTTATTGTAAGGAGTATCCCTTTATTAAGGAATGCCAGTTCGCGAAGGCGTGCAGCAAGTATCTCGAAGTTGAATTCAGTGGCCTGGAATATAGTTCTGTCCGGCTCAAATGAGATTATTGTACCTGATTTGTCTGATTTTCCAATCACTTCCACTTCAGAGACAGGTTTCCCCTTTTCATATTCCTGCCTGAAAATGCTGCCTTCACGCATGACTGTTGCAGTAAGATGCGTTGAGAGTGCATTAACGCAGGAGACTCCCACGCCATGGAGCCCTCCGGAAACTTTATAAGAATCTTTATCAAATTTACCTCCGGCATGCAATACTGTCATAACGACTTCGAGAGCTGATTTTTGCTCTTTTTCCATTATCCCTGTGGGAATACCTCTCCCGTCGTCAGTTACAGTGATTGTGTCATTTTCATGGATAACAACCTCGATTTTAGAGCAATAGCCAGCAAGAGCCTCGTCTATCGAATTATCAATAACCTCATATACAAGATGATGCAGACCTCTGATTCCAATATCACCAATATACATTGCAGGTCTTTTCCGGACTGCCTCAAGCCCCTCCAGCACCTGGATACTCTCTGCAGAGTATTCGTTGTTCTCCTGCATTTTTTTCTTCTTCTCACTCATTTTTATTACTATTTATAATCTCCAAATAACATTAAGAGAGAGCTCTTTTCTACTCATCACTGACAGTCATTTTGATTGATTAAAGGGGAAAAGGACAAGAACCGGTCTTTCACCTCCGCAAGCCACCAAAAAAGACCTCTCATTTTCTGTTATAAACAATTGATATTTTGAATATTAAACAACACAGCAAATATACATATTTTTAACGGTTTTTTTGTTAAAAATATGTTATATTTTATGCACAATTCTATATAGAAATTAACAGAAGAAAGAGTGTCGTGCAAGTCATGCAGGTCTTGCAAGACTGGCAAGACCTGCATGACTTTCTTATAAGCTATATGAAAACCCTACCATTATGAGGAACCTCTGCGTAGGGAAATAAGCATATTCGTAGTATTTGTTGAATGCTATATTATTGGCCTTGACCCAGAAGGAAAGTACCTTGGTGTACCTGTACTCTGCGCTCAGGTTTATGTTTACATGCACAGGCTCTTTCTTTGCCAGTGGAACAAGAGTGCTCATATTCATTACTGCAAGCTGGCGCTCGCCAAGGGCAGTAATATCAGCGCCGACAAGTATTTTGTTCCTGAGGTTGTATTTCAGTCCCAGTGTGGCATCCCAATCCGGTTTGTTTAAAGGAAGATCAGGCAACGTCATTGAATAATTGTAATAGTTTGCCCGGGCACCATACCAGATCTTCTCCAGTACCGTTCCGGTGATCTCTCCATGTACGTTGAATATTTCACCATCATCCGGGATAAAAGCGAAAAAATTACCGATCTGCGGTGAAACGATATCGATCGTATCAACCTTGTTGGCATAGAACAACATATCATTTACTACTGAATATGAAGCTGATACAAGATAATTCCCGCCTATGCCATTGTTGCCGTTAAGTCCTGCAGAGACTATCAGGTTATGGCTTGTATTGGGGAGTTTGAACAGGCTTCCATCACGCAGCAGGAATGGATTTTCCTCGATTACCTTTTTAGGCTCATTTCTCACAAGCTTTCCGTTCAATGCCGCATAAAATCTCACATATGAGGGTACAATGCTGAAACCGAAGTTGACGTCAGGATAGATATGAAACTTGGGATTATCAGTCATATTCCTGTCGAGAAGCAGCTGAAGCCCTGCTTTGAAGTTCCATTGCGGTGTGCTCTTTTTTACGAATGGACTCAGGGAAAAGAGGTACTTAGACTTGTCAGATAGTGATTTTGACAGAGAATAGTACTGAAACTCAAGCCCTGAGCCTATATAAAAACCTTTATATTTTGTTGCCATAATACCGTTCAGACCTATATTATGCTGGGATCTTGCTGAAGTATGATAGAAATAATCATAGTTCAGGTCGAAATCATAGGAATAGCTTGCAGAATCAAGAGTAAGAGAGGCAAAGGAGACCTCGGCGCCAAAGTTATTGTAACCCATTCTGATCTCCTTTTTATCCGGATCATAAACGTCGACAACGCTTGTATCATATCCATATGCATACCTGAGTTTCTGGCTGAAATCTATGGATCCTTCCAGCAGGTTCTCTCTGAAAAATTTCTTTCCGTATAATGAAACATCATTATCCATGTATCCTGCAAATGAATTATCATCATTCTGGAGCCTGACACTTCCGTTTGATGAAAAATGCCTGCCATAAAAGCCTATTGCCCCTCTCTTCGATCGTTCATTTGTGATGCTCAGCTCTGCCATCGGTGTTATGTGAGTTCCCAGTCCTATTTTTATAATGCTTTTATAAAGCTTTGGAAGGGGATCCGGAAGCAGTGCCGCAGGCTTTATAGGGCTTATGGTATATTCCGGAGAATAGAGTTCTGTCGTAACATCATATGTAAACTCTGGTATCAGCTTTGAAGTATCCTTTATATCAGGAAGGAAACTTCTCTTCCTGAACTCAGGTAAGGAAGGCTTGTACGGATTATATAAGGTCACTTCCCTGTCGAGATCCTGCTGATCCGCCTGGGCTGAAGCCGGAAGGCAAGCCAGGAATATAAAAGGCAATATTATCAGGATTCTTTTCATTTCACTTATGTTTCTTACTCGAAAAATATTAACCTGTTAAATTAATTGGCCTGATTTATCGCATCAAGCTTTGACTTAACCTCATCGAGGATGCCGTCATTGTCAATTGTATAATAATCCCTGAGGCTCTCAAGTGTTACACGGGACTGGAGCTTATCACCCTTTTTCAGGCTGATGTCTGAAAGAAGAATGAACATCCTTGCCATCCAGTACTGATGAGGGGAATTCTGGTCGATGAATTCCGAAACCAGCTTCTCCGATTCATCTATCTGATCCTTTTTATAAAGGAGCTCCGCTACCCTGTATTTTGATTCTGCACCTTCAATGCTGGCAACTTCAGTTGCCACCTTGCGGAAATCAGTGAGTGCGTTGTCAAAATTGTTCAGGCTGTAATTTGCTTTGGCCCTCATGAATATGGCTTCCCTGGTCAGTTCTTCAGGAATGCCCGCAGAACCTGTTACTTTGTCGGCAGTTGCAATTGTTTTCTGCGCATCGCCAAGCTGCCAGGACGACCTCAGCTCGCCCCTGAGGCCTGTTATTTTTATATCGGAATTGGAGGCACCCTTTTCCAGCTTCTCATAGTATTTAAGTGAGGATTCAAAATCTTCCTTTGAATAATATATTGCAGCCGCAGATTCAAGAGATTGTTCCGTGAACTGGTTCACCGGTGATCCTGCAACAGCGACATAAAGTCTGAGAGCTTCATCATTATTGTTGGTTTTCCTGTAGCACTCTGCAAGGTAGAACTGTGCATTCTGCAGAAAGCTGCCTGATGGAAATTCGCTCAGGTAGTTTCTGAAGACTTCTGAAGCCCTCTGGTATTTGCCTGTTATATAAAGATTTTCGCCCGATGAATAAAGCAATGAGTCTTTTTCGGAAAGATTTACATCACCATAGCCCTGAAGCGTCTTGACATATGCAAAATATGTATCCACATTATCCATTTCAACATATGTGTTTTTCAGTCCGGTAAGAGCAGCCCTGGCTTCGGGAGTGGACCTGTACTTTTCTATAACTTTCTTGTATTGCGAAATTGCCTTGTCATTCTGATCGGTATTGTAATAAAGAAGTCCCAGCTGAACCATTGCACGGGGAACAAAAGGACTTTCAGGAAATGAATTGATAACTGTGTTGAAATCTGATTCACTCTTCAGATAATCCTTAAGTACAACATAAGCCCTTCCCCTCTCAAATATCGCATTTGGCACATATGAAGAAGAAGGATATCTGGTTGTCAGAGATGATAATATCTCAGCTTTGCCCTTTTCATCGTTCATGAGACCCAGGGAGAATCCTTTCTGGAACATTGCATAGTCGGCATCCACCTTTCCAAAATCAATAACTTTGTCATAATAAGAAACTGCAGACGGATAGCTGGTAGTGATGTAGTAGCAGTCTGCGATCCTGTTTCTGGCATCAGCCATTACTTCGGATCTTGCATTTGCCACTTCCGATTCAAAAGCCCGGAAATGGGTAATGGCATTTGTATAATCTTTGAGGTTGAAAAATGAGTAGCCAAGGTTATACCGTAAAAGAGAGCTCTCACCAATTGCTGATGAACCCGGTATTCCAAGGAAAGTCATATAGTCTGTCTTTGCTTCTTCGTACCTTCCGAGGCGGTATGATGCCTCACCTTTCCAATAAACGGCTCTCGCCCTCAGCTTCTTGTTATACCTTTCATATTTAAGGGATTTCTCAAACATGGCGATCGCAGATTCAAGTTCCATATTCTTGAATAATTCAAGTCCCCTGAAAAATGCAACTCGCTGATAAGCTTCCTCGAGCTTGCTGCTCTTGTTTGGTATCTTGTCGAGGGAAGCAAGCGCAGCCTTATAATTCTTAACCTGCATATAGGTGTTTATCAGGTAGTTGTAAGCTTCGTCGATCCTTTTGGAAGAAGGAAACCTCTCAATATAGTCCTGGAAGGCATTTATCACTTCGCCGAAAGGCGAGTAGGAAGTTTCGTAGGTAAGCTTTGCATAGCTGAAAAGAGCCTGTTCTGCAATATCCTTATCGAAATTGAGCTTCGATGCTTCCGAGAAACCTAGCTGGGCACGCTTTTTATCGCCCTTCTTCAGGTATGAATCTCCAAGAATGAACCAGATGTTCTGTCCCAGAAGATCATTGCTTGTCCCTATATCCCTTAGCAGTTTTATCGCCTTATCATAATCACCCGTTTTGTAATAGCAATATCCGAGCTGGTATTTGTCTTCCCTCCCGCTGATCTTTGTTCCGTTTGCAAACTTCTCAAGATAAGGAAGAGCCTCTGTGAAATTTCCCTTGTTATAATAAGCATCCCCGATGAACCTGTAGATCTCCACTGCTCTTGACTGTCCGGCAGATTTCAGAAGTTCCGGGGCTGTATTCAATATCTCGTCGTAATCTTTTTTCAGGTAAAGCATCTGCACGATATAGAAAGGCACGACATCGCCGAAGGTCTCATCATCCTTAAGACGCATGAAACCATCCATGGCAGTCTCGTACATTTTCTGCTCATAGGCTAAATGAGAGAAATAATACAGGGCCGGAGGAGTGTATTCAGTGTCGATATCCTTTATTTCCGAGAACATAAGCATAGCCTTGGGCTTGTCGCCTTTTATCATAAGTGAATAGCCAAGTCGGAAAAAATATTCAGGCTGCTTTTCCGGCGATAATTCCCATCGCCTTACCTGATCGAGGTATAATGCGGCTTTACGATAGCTCTTGTTCTGGTAGAAATAATCGCCGAGAGCAAGATAGGCTTCATTGATCCTTGGGCTCTCAGGGTGTGATCTGATATAAGTTATCATCCTGTACTCGGCATCAGGATTGAAGAGGTTGAGGGCAGCCAGCGATCTGTAATATTCAGCCTCAGCTACTTCAATGATGTTGGAATTATCGTTGTTCCTGATATATGAATCGAAAAGACGGATGGCAGCCGGATATTTTTCCTTGTTGAAAAGCTCCATTCCCCTGATGAATTCAGAGCCCATTTCCTTGTCGGTGAACGGAACCTGAGACCTGACCTGTATTGTAAACAAGAGCAGGCAAGCAGCCACCGGGACAAATCTGTTTCTGTTCATAATTAATCATTTTTGGCTTTGGTGTCAGGCCATTATACTGACCTAAAAAACAGAGGATCAAACATAACAGCCTATCTATAAGCCATATATATTGCTTTCCTTTTTTAAAATGCGATGTAAAATTACAATTATTAAACGCCTGCTGCCGGCCTTTATTACTGATTTTATCAACATCCAAATATTATTTATCAATTCTTTCATAATTTTGCCTGTCAAATAACCTTATAATGCAGGAAACACTTCCCCTTGACGTTATCATTGAGCTAAAAGAATGTCTGATATGGCAGCAGGATCATCTTGTGCTTTCCGCCGTTAATCTGAACGTCAGAAAAGGTGAATTCATGTACCTCGTTGGCAAGGTCGGAAGTGGAAAGACCAGCCTGATAAGGACTATTAATGCTCAGTTACCTCTCAGGGAAGGATCAGGTATTGTGGCTGGGTTCAATCTCTCAAAGCTAAAAGCAAGGGAGATACCCATGCTTCGCAGGAAGCTTGGAATAGTTTTCCAGGATTTCCAGCTGCTGACCGACAGATCAGTTCATGACAATCTTGAATTTGTACTGAAGGCCACCGGATGGAAGAACAAGCATGAGGTCGATACCCGTATCGGAGAAGTCCTGGAGAAGGTCGGCCTCGGGCTGAAAGGGTACAAGATGCCTCATCAGCTTTCGGGAGGTGAGCAGCAGCGTGTTGTCATCGGAAGAGCGCTTCTGAATGATCCGGATATTATACTTGCCGACGAACCAACCGGAAACCTTGATCCGGAAACATCGGAAGGCATCATCAGGCTTCTCAGGGAGATCAGCACAACGGGAAGGGCAGTCATAATTGCCACACACAACCATACTATACTCAAGAAATTCCCCTCGCGGACAATCAAATGCGAAGGCGGCAGACTCGTTGAGTTGAAAATTGATGAGGAAATAGAATTAGAAAGACTTTAAAGCATTAAGGCACAAACGTAAGAATCCCCTCCAGGGAGAGCTTGTCCCGCGAAGCTTTAGCGAAGCGGGAGGCAGGGGTGGGTTATTCAGTTATTACTTCAGTATCCTGATAGGCCATGGTAATCGGTTCCGGTAAATCCTGTAGAAAGGCACATTGATGCTTCCGAAAGACTCCATGAAAGTTGATACGGAAGGAATGGACGATCCTGCAAAGTCGAGAATGGTTTTTGTTCCGGCCGACTCTTTAATCAGTTCATTTATGAGATAATAACCTATTCTTTTTTCACGGCTTTCGGGTGTATTAACGACAAAAAGCATCGTCTTGCTGCCCTTGATCTCTAACAGAAAGATCCCGTATATTATCTTTTTCTTTGATTTCCTCACTCCAAGAATTCTTCCCTTCCTGTTCTTTATACAAAAATTCATAAGCGTATTCAGACGCTGGTAATCGCGAGGCTTAATTCCCCTGATTTCCAAACCCCTGTTTTCCTGAAACAGTTCAATAAGCTCTTCAGGTGTAATGTCAGTGACTATTTCCGGTTTTTTCTTCTCAACTTTTTCGATGTTACGCTTACAGTGATTTGTGAAATTACTCCTGATCTTTTCGTAAGGCTTTGAAAGATCGAGTACATAATTTGATTTAAGAGTCACCTTGTACCTGTCGTTACTGATCCGGTGTCCGACACCCAGGTCTATGAGACGAAAAAAATCAGGTATATAATCAATGAATTCATTAATGGCCTTCTGCTGCAGCTTGTCGGGAGAAAATGCTCCAAGCTGCTGAAGAAAATTAGGTGTTGCGATATATTGTATCCCGTATTTTCTTGAGCAGGGTATCGGGAAAACAGAATCATAATCATCATCTATCATGGCTTCCCAGCCCGGAGCCATAATATCGAGGTACCATGAAAAACTATATGGCTTTGAACCGGGAGATAGCTTTATGCAGTTATCCCATTGTTCACGGTCTATTTCATCATTCTTCAGATATATAATCATGACTGTTGATCTTTCAGTATTTGTTCAAAAAGCTCTCTCCACCCCTTCCATTCCGGTGCTTCAAGCAAAGAGGTATTGTGCCAGAGACTGACAAAAAGCCCTCCTACCCTTTTCGTTTCATCAATAAGTCTGAAAATTATATCATGTGCCGATACCGGATCGAGATTCTTATATTGAAACAGGGTTCCGTCCATGACCTGGAAAGGAACAATCTTCAGTCGGGTTGGATTGTCTTCTGAGACATCATAAAAGTAATAGGGCCTGGCTATGCCAGCCCTGAACCCGGGCTCATCAGGAAATCCCATAGAATGATCTTCGGTTATTCCAATCCTGGCAAGATTACGGTAAGAATCAGGCATTAACAACCTCAGAAAATGATAGCGGCTGGAAGTTATCTCTTTTCCGGTGATTGTCTTAAGCCGGGCAAGTTCTGTTTCCAGAAGCTGCGGCTTTTCAGCAGCAAAATATGAAGGATGGACTCCGCAACTGTACTTTCGGCCTATCCTGTTTATCAGCTCACGGTATTCCTGGCTCTTCCAGGAAGGATTCTTATCGTATTTCGAATGATCTCCGGTTGGGAAAAAGAATTTTGCCTCGGCACTATGTTTTTCAATTTTTTCAAGGATATAATCATAAACCTCATAAGGATCCTTCATATCATGTTTCACCACCTTATAGCGGTCTGCAATATGCGATTTTCTTGAAGTCATGTCGCGTATCATGCCGCCGAAGCTGACAAGAAGATTCCTGCCGAGGTATGCGAACGGCTGATCGGAGTCAACTGTGATTAGTGTTCTGAACTCATTTCGCATGAAGGCGAGTGACGGGTATTTCTTAAGAAATGACCTGGAAAACTCTTTAGTCCATAGATCAACTACCGGCCGTCCAAGAAAACCGTTTATGAATGCCAGTGATGAGGATGCGCTGAACCTGCCATGTTCATCAGGCTGGTGGTCGAGATATTCCTCATATCTCGTGACCATATAGAAAGAAGCGGCAAAAATATCGAACGGGATATCTGCTCCATCGGAAGTCTGAAAGAAAACAGGCAGATCGTTCCACTTGCTGACAATAATCTCCCTTCTGCTTATCCCTGTTTCGAAAAGTAAAGGATCCGGACTTATCTTAAAAGATCCTTTAATGTCTTCTTCAGAATAGTTTATCACCGGATGCTTACCCAGTTTTCTCCTGTCGGTCACAATTTCCCAGGTCAGACCTAGTATATCGCCAATGATTATACCGGCTATATATCCAAGTCGCGGTGCATCAGCACGCGCATATATTTTAACCTTGGGGAGGGTCATGAAACAAATTTAAACATTTAATTGATTACATTTGCGCCCCAATAGATGATATGAAGAATTTTGAAGAAATGGGATTTACACCAGGTGTCCTTAAAGCTATTAAGGAACTGGGATTTGATGTGCCAATGCCCGTTCAGGAAAATGTAATCCCCCTGATGCTTGGCGATGATTGCGACATAATTGCCCTGGCACAGACAGGCACCGGCAAGACTGCCGCATTCGGTCTTCCGCTTGTTCAGGCCACAGATACGGAATCTGACGATGTACAGTCGCTGATCCTTTGTCCAACACGTGAATTATGCATGCAGATAACCAACGATCTTGTTGATTATTCAAAGTTTACAGGAAAATTAAAGATCCTTGCAGTTTATGGAGGTGCAAGCATTGATAACCAGATAAGAGCGCTTAAAAAAGGAGTACACATAATTGTTGCAACGCCAGGAAGGCTTATCGATCTTATAGGCAGGAGAGCCGCGAAGCTTAATTTTGTTTCAACAGTAATTCTCGACGAGGCTGATGAAATGCTCAATATGGGATTCCTCGACAGTATTAATGAGATACTGGAAGAAGTTCCTGAAGGAAGAAGAACACTGCTTTTTTCAGCTACAATGTCAGACGAAATTGCTTCCATTGCAAGAAAATACATGAATGATCCTGTCGAGATAACTATAGGAACGAAAAATGCAACCGCAGAAAATGTAAGTCATAATTATTATCTCGTTCACTCAAAGGATAAATACAAAGCTCTCAAACGGCTGGCCGATTCGGAACCTGATATTTACGGGATCATTTTCTGCCGCACGCGCAGGGAAACACAGGAAATTGCATCGATGCTGATAGATGACGGATATAATGCAGATGCCCTGCATGGAGATCTTTCCCAGGCTCAGCGCGATACTGTAATGCAGAAATTCCGGGTGAAAAATCTTCAGCTGCTTGTTGCGACAGATGTTGCAGCACGAGGTCTCGATGTGGATGACCTCACCCATATTATAAATTATAATCTGCCTGACGACCATGAATTATATACGCACAGGAGCGGACGAACGGGCAGGGCAGGGAAAAAAGGAATCTCCGTATCACTCATCACTCCCAGGGAAAAGAGTACAATAAATCAGATAGAAAAGAAGGTAAAAAAACCTTTTAAAATACTGCAGATACCGTCAGGAAGCGAGATATGCAACAGGCAATTGCTTCACTGGGTAAAGAAACTTGAAGTGGTGGAAACAGAACACCAGGAGATCGACAGGTTCCTGCCGGAAATAGAAGAAAAGCTGTCAGGTCTTGACAGGGAAGAACTGCTCAGAAGAGTGGTATCATTGCAGTTTGACAGATTCCTGGATGATTACAGGCATGGTGAAGAACTCGTGTCTCCTGACGCCGGTAATGAGGAGCGCTTCCGGGGCGACCGAAAAAAGGGTTCAAAACGGACATTTGAAGGAAACTACAAAAGACTTTTTATAAACCTTGGCAAGACAGACGGCTTCTACCCTGAACAGCTTATCGAACTTATAAATAAAAATACCCGTGGAAAGAAGGTTCCTATCGGCCAGATAGAACTGATGAAGACCTTTTCATTTTTTGAAGTCGAAGAGAGTCATGCCGATGAAGTAATAGAAGTCCTGTGCAAGTCAAAGTTTAATGACAGAAGAGTGGCGGTTGAGATCGCACAGGAAAAACCGGAAATCCGGAGGCAGGATAAGGGAACAGGGAAAAGAAAATCTGAATGGGAAGACCGCAGACATGAAAGAAGACCTGAAAAAAGAAATGATAAATTTAAAGGCAGAAGGTCCTCAGCTGTAAAATATCCCGGCAGAAAACGTATCAGGAAATAACCTTACGGCTTATGTCAGTTCTCTTCCGGGTTCCCTGACCTTAACTGCAAGAAGTATTATGGAGATGACAGCAATTATACCACCAAAGCCAAACGCGATGGTTCCGCCAAAATCCGGAATGATCCTGTCAAAGATGCTGTAAATAAATCCGAAGATGATGCTCGCAGGCAGAGCTCCGAGCCCGATTGCAAAATTGTACATCCCGTACGCTGAACCGCGCTGATCGCTGCTCACCAGGTCAGCCACAAAGGCTTTTTCGGCACCTTCTGAAAATGCATAAAACAACGCATATATTGCGAACAAGACGAATGTTGCAACTACCTGTAAATTAGAAGGCAGGAACACGATAAGGGCAAAAGAGATATATACAAATGCATAAATTGCCCATCCGATATTTATAACTTTTTTCCGTCCTATACGGTCAGACAGAGCTCCAAGGGGTGTAGAAAAAATAACTTTGATGATATGGAAAAATGCCCATACAAGAGGAAGGAAAAGTATATTGATAACATCAGCCTTCGTTTTCTCATCTGTGAAATTTGACAGCATCTCATGCAGGGGTTGTATCCTGTTTACTATATCTATTACTGCTCCGCTCTTCTTTATCGATTCCTCCACCCGGAAAAGAAGGAATGCATCCGACGAGTTGCCAAGGGTGAAAAGAATCACTATTACGAGATATGTCTTGAAATTCCTGTCGAAATTCTTCATCGAGAATTTGAAGCTTCTCGAACCCGGACCTGACTGCTTTGATTCCCTGACAAAAAAGATAATAGTCAATACAGCAAGGACTCCCGGAATGATTGCAAGCATAAACGTCCATCGGAGGGCAAGCAGCGGATCTGTGAACTTAAATCCGACAAACAATACCAGCAGTGTGATAATTGCGATGACAGGTCCTATTACAGCACCCGTGTGATCCATGGCTCTGTGAAATCCAAATGATTTCCCCCTTATGGTTTCATCGACAGAAGAGGCAACAAGAGCGTCCCTGGGTGCAGTCCTAATCCCCTTGCCTACCCTGTCCAACATGCGTACGGCAACTATCTGCCATGCCGAAGTGACAAGTCCCGTAAAAGGTCTTGTTAACGATGAAATAGCATAACCGATAAGCACCAGGAGCTTTCTCTTTCCGATCTTGTCTGATATTATGCCGCTTATGAGCTTCAGCAGCGCTGCAGTCGTCTCGGCAACTCCCTCGATTATACCAAGTACTATTGCCCCGGAACCCAGCATGGTCACAAAAACAGGCACGAGAGGATATATCATCTCCGAGGCAGCATCGGTGAAGAGGCTTACAATTCCCAGCATAATTACAACAAAGGGGATACGCTTTTTAGATTTTTCCATATTCTGAGATATCAGATTATGAATTCAGTTCACAGAAGGTCTGGTGCCGTTTTTGTAAAATCCTATCAATGAAACTGTTATAATAAACATTCCCAATATGGTAAGCCACTCCGGCTTTTCACCCGGCACAAGAAGCCAGCTTAGGATAGCCCCTACTACCGGGATAATGAACTTCCACAGATTAAGCTCCGACACCTTGACATGCGGTCTCTGCAGCAGCTTGTACCATATTGAAAAAGCCATCGCCGAGACAAAGCTCAGCCATGCGAGGACAATCCAGTATTCAACATTAAAAGGTCCATGCGATGTTCCTTCAACCGTGATCGAAATCAAATAGATAATAATACCACCGGTAAAAAAAGTGGTCGAACTGAGGACCATGGGATTTACACCTTTACTCCTTAATGAAACCAGGACGTTGCTTGTAGCAGTGGCAACATTTGCAGCGATAATCATTAACACCCCTGCAATTTCAATAGTGGTGGCTAATCTGAATGCCTGCCTGCCGGCACTGATCAGGATAACACCGGCTATTCCAAGGAAGATGGTTATCATCTTTCTCCTTGTCAGCTTGTCTCCCTCATGCATCCATGAGGCAATCAGGGCAGTGAACAACGGCTGCGATCCGACGATGACCGCTCCCAATGCGCCCGGTATCAGTTTTAAACCATAATAAAAGACAATATAATTCACGAGAACCTGTAGTAACAGCACCCAGAGGATTATCTTCCAGTGCTCTTTTACCATCAGAATGAATACTGACGGTCTGACGGAGAAGGGCAGGATTATAAGCCCTGCAATTATGAACCTTATACCGGCAAAATGAAGCGGGGTATCATACTGAAGCCCGATTTTGATACCGGCATAAACTGTCGACCAGAGAAGGCAGGCCACGATAGCCCAGAATATGGTATTGTCGTTCTTAATGACTCAAATAATTGAGGCGACAAATATCCGAAAAAAAATAACATTTTATTTAATAGATTTGTGAATATAACCCAACTATAAAAATGACCGTTGCAGATAATATTGCAGATCAGCTATTTAAAGCCGGGGTACGAAGAGTCTTCGGTATTCCCGGAGGTCCTTCCATCCCATATATGGAGGCTTTCAGGAAAGCCGGCATAGAGTTTATCCTTGTATCCAATGAAGCAGCTGCCGGAATAATGGCTGATGTTTCAGCAAGGCTCACAGGTGTACCGGGTGTCTGTCATGCCACTTTCGGGCCCGGGGCTACAAATATTTCCACAGGTGTCGGAGGAGCTCTACTTGACAGGTCGCCGGTAATTGTTCTGACCAGCGAAATAAACGACCGGATGGCGGGCAGGACAACCCAGATGAACATCAATCACCAGAAGCTTTTCGGGCCGCTGACGAAAGCCACTTTCAGACTAAATGCAGAAAATGCAGATGAAGTCATTCAGAGTGCTTTGAAGATCTGCAGGGAAGAATATCCGGGACCCGTACATATCGGGATCCCTTCAGATATTGCAGACATTGAGGCAATACCTTGCACAGCAAAAGTTTTTCAATCGACAATTACCAAGCCTGAAAACAATACTGATAAAATAGTTTCTCTGCTTTCACGTGCAAAAAAGCCTATTCTGGCAGTCGGGCTTACTTCAAAGCGGATGGAGATCCGGAAAGAACTTTTTGCATTCCTTGAGAGATACAGTATGCCGGTCGTTATAACACCAATGGCAAAAGGAATTATTCCTGAAGAGCATCCGTGCTATGCAGGGGTCCTGTTCCATGCATTGAGCAACTGTCTTATTGACCTGCATAACAGGTGCGATCTGATAATAGGACTGGGTTATGACCAGGTCGAGTATAATTATGAATCATGGATGCCTGATGTTCCTCTGATCCACTTCGACACTAAAGAAACCGATTTGCCTGACAGGGACAATATCCTGAGGTTTACGGGCATGCCGGAAGAATGGTTCTCTATTCTGAATAATCATTGTTCCGGATCTCTTGTTCCTGAAAAAGCCATTATAAAAGGTATCCGTGATGAAATGGAGTCGACATTCAATGGTTTTTCAATGCAATTTGGGCCGGTGGAAGCACTGAGGGTACTCAGGAAAGAGCTGCCGGAAAATTCTATACTGACAGTTGATGTAGGTTCTCATCTGCACCTTCTTGGCCAATACTGGGAAGTCGGTTTGAAGGGAGATCTGATAATGTCCAATGGATGGTCCGGTATGGGATTTGGAATCCCGGCTGCTCTGGCAGCATGCATGAGTAAACCCGGTCATCGTGTTGTCTGCATCACGGGCGATGGCGGATTTCTTATGACGGCCGGAGAAATGGTAACTGCAAGGAGATATGGATTACCGGTTATCGTGGTGGTTCTGTCCGATGGCGAACTAAACCTTATTAAACTAAAACAGTCTTGGAAGGAAATTTCGCCGTACGGAACACTGCTTTATGACGGGGATCTCTTCGGATCGGATACTTTCCTGGGAGTGAAAGTCATCAGGGCAGATTCAGAAGAAAGTATGTCAGCGGCTGTCAGAAAAGCCCTTTCAATGAATGAACCGGTGATAATCAATTCGATTATCAATCCGGAAGAATATAAGTATCTGATTGTAAAACAATAAAAATGCGCAGTGCTCAGTTTTTTCCCTGTGCTCTTTGCTCTGCGCTCTGCGCTTATAAATTACCTTAATGCTATTTCTTGGCTTTTGAGATCTTTGTTGGTTTTGCTGTCTTTGCCGGTGTTGCTGTCTTTTCAGCTTTCTTCTCTTTTTCCGGTTTTACAGCTTTCACTTCATTTTTTGGTTTTTCGACCTTGGCAGGTTTCTCTGCTTTTTTCACTGCAGGTGCTTTCTTTGTCTCCTTTGCAGGTTTGACTTCCTTCTTTTCGGGCTTATGCTCTTTAACTTCTTTAACTTCCTTTACAGTTTTATGTTCCTTAACTTCTTTTACTTCCTTTACAGGCTTATGCTCCTTAACCTCTTTTACTTCCTTTTCAGGCTTATGCTCCTTAACCTCTTTTACTTCCTTTACAGGCTTATGCTCATTAACCTCTTTTACTTCCTTTACAGGCTTATGCTCCTTAACTTCTTTAACTTCCTTTACAGGCTTATGTTCCTTAACCTCTTTTACTTCCGGAGCTATTACAGTCTCAACAACTTCTTTTACAGGTTTCTTTTCCTTCAAAGGTTTCTTTTCGACTGATTCTTTTTCTCTGGGAGTCTGTATCAGTTTGATTGCCGGCTTATTAGATTTTTTTCTGCGTCTCCTTACGCCATAGGTTCCGAGGAATATCTTGCCTCTTCTGCTTTTTTTATCACCTTTTCCCATATTATTTGCTTTTGATTAGTTTTCGTTTATTCAAGGCGGTGGCAAAGTTAATAATATTCTTTATTTTAAATCAACATGGTGTAAAAGACACAATAAATTCTGCTTTAAGTCCATAAATTCTTATCTGCTGAAAATCCGGTGTGTTATTCTTATAATAATTCCTTCCGGAACAATTTGTCCAAGAAAGAAAAACAAGTTTGTGAATCTCCCGGGTATAATAACTTTTCTACCCCTGAACATTCCTTTGATGCCGACAGAGGCTACTTTTTCCGGAGAAAGTGCCGAAACCTGCCCGGCCCATCCTCCCCGTCTTATTCTGTCAAGGGTATTTTTGTTGGTTCCTACTGCGGAAGGAAGAATAACACATGTTCTGAGAGATGTGCCTGTGAATTCTGATCGCAGAGCCCTGGCCAGATAATAGATATATGATTTCGAGGCAAGGTAAATGCTTTTATATGCCGCCGGAACGTAAGTTCCAAAACTGCTTATAAACAAAATATATGATTCCGGATGAGTTTTAAGTTCACTGGTAAAGAAATGCGTAATATGTGTTAATGCCCTGATATTTAAAAATATCATATCATCAATCTCTTTCAGCTGGTAATTCTCAATAGGGCCATCAAAGCCGATACCTGCATTATTTACCAGAATGTTGATCCTGTATCCTTTTTCTTTTACGAATTCAAACAGGGATTGAGGTCCGTCCTTTGCGGTCAGGTCACTCTCAAAATATAAAACCTGTACTTTATATTTGTCATTCAACTCTTTACAAAGTCCGGACAGATTTTCGTCAGGAAGAGAATGCAAAATAAGGTTATGTCTCCGTGAAGCCATTTCTCTGGCTATAGCCCGTCCAATTCCGGTGCTGGCACCTGTGATCAGGGTAAAGCAATCTTTATTCATTTATCTGCTGTACTTTTTTAATCCATTTGATTGTTTCAGCGACCCCGGTCCTGAAAGGAGTGATCCTGTATCCAAGCTCATTGAAAGCCTTGTCGCTTGACATGATCCAGTCATTCATGTATTTATCCAGCCATTCACTGGTAATAAAAGGAGGCTTTCCCGTTATCCATGAAATAAATAAGGCAGATTTTATGATCAACTTCATAATAACTGATGGAAGTGGAAATAAAACTCTCTTTTTCCCGGATATTTCACCGGTTATATCAAACAGTTCACGGAAAGTAAGATTTTCGCCTCCCAGAATATAACGTTCACCTTTTATTCCTGACCTGGCTGCAAGGATATGGCCATCGACAATATCATCAATAAAAACGTAATTGCCAATTGAATTCCCTTTCCCCGGCAATATTCTCCAGAATCCTGAAATATATAGTTTTATGAGCCTGGTGAGGGAATTACTTTTAGAGAGTATGCCAGGTCCGTAAACCCTTGTTGGATTGACAATTACAATATCAATACCCCTGGATGAATATTCCTTTGCTATCCTTTCTGCTTCAAATTTCGTCTTTTCATATATTGTATTGAACTGGGGTTCAGAGTTAGTCAGCTCATTTACAGGATTACCATTCTTTGAGTATCCCATAGTTCCACCGGTAGATGTAAGCACTATTTTCCTGACATGGCAGATGGCAGCTGCTTCAAAAACATTAACCGTACCTGTAACATTGGTTTTGTATGGTATTAATGGATCTGCTGAACCTGGTTTGGTATATGCAGCCATGTGGAAAACCAGATCGCAGCCGGCCATACCTTTAATTAAAGCCTCTCTGTTAAAAATGTCCCCTGTGATATACTGTACTTTATTATATGAGGCTGCTTTAGAAGGATCACGCAACAGAAGAATTACTTCATGTCCCTGGCTGACAAGTTTTTCAGTCAGCCTGCTGCCAATAAATCCGGTCCCTCCTGTTATAAAAATCTTCATTTTTCCAACCTTCCGCTGCTGAACCTGAACTCAGGATTATGATATACTGAAAATAATTCGGTGCTGATTGCCATTGCTGAATGAATCATGAATGCCGGCAGGAATGATCCTGTGAAATAACTCAGGGTGCAAAAAAGTACCCCAAGAGGGACAGCTCCATAAGTCAAGAGTCTTCCTTTCGGCACATGAACAAGAGAATAGAGCGTAACATTTATAAGAACTGACCACCAGAAACCGAATGCCCTGAAACAGAAAAACCATAATATTCCCCTGAAAAAGAGCTCATATCCGAAGAGATAAATGAGCCAGCTCAGGGATGAAAGAATTATATGGCGGAGATGCCATACTTTAATCCTTAATTCCGGAGATGATCGCTGGACCTTAATGCTTTTTGACGAAAAGAATGCTGATAATATGGTAATGGCAATCAGTCCGATTAATAGATATGTTATCTTATGCATTTCTCCGGTTGTCAGACCAGCCTCATTGGCAGGAATGCCGGGTATAATGACGAAAACAATCAGGGGAATCACTCCGGCAAATATAATTCCCGTGATCTTGTCGCAGATAAAATCTTTCGATTCCGTCGAAAAGGTTATGGGGAACAGCAATTTCAACAGTTTATTGAATACTTTTCGTCCCGTGAGAAAATAATACAGGCCAAAGAAAAGGATCACCGATAATATTGCTGCAACTGCTGAAACTTCTTTCTGGTTAAAATCCATAAATAGGAGATCTCCCTGTCTGTGAAATAACTGATGCCGCCGAAATTATGAAATACCCATTGAAAGAAAAAGTATTTCCGTAAAAAAAAGAGTAACTTGCGGTTCCTATTTTATAAGAAAATCATGCAGACTATAAACGATTTAAGACTGGCAGTTCTGATTGATGCCGATAATATACCTTTCAGCAATGTGACCGGGATGCTCGAGGAGATTGCCAAATACGGCACTCCCACTTTCAAGAGGATATACGGCGACTGGACAAAACCTACAATTTCGGGATGGAAGCAGGTTCTTCTTGAGCATGCAATAACTCCGGTTCAGCAATACAGCTATACAAAGGGCAAAAATTCAACCGACTCAGCGATGATAATAGATGCCATGGACATTCTCTATTCGGGAAAAGTCGATGGTTTCTGCATTGTATCAAGCGACAGCGATTTTACTAGGCTGGCTACAAGACTTAGAGAAGCGGGAATGAAGGTCATCGGGATAGGTGAGCGCAAAACTCCCTCCCCCTTCATTGTGGCTTGCGAAAAATTCATTTACCTTGAGATCCTTAACGCTCCTTCTTCAGTAAGGGAACCGGTTCCGGTGAAAGACAGGAAAGGAAAGCCCGATAAATCCAAAAAAGCTGTACCCGAAAATGATCAGCAGTTCCAGATCAGAAAAGCTAAAAGACTCATTGCCACATCAATATCTGACCTTGCTGATGAGAACGGCTGGGCATATCTTGGTGATGTCGGCAACCTGATCCTGAAAAAACAACCTGATTTTGATCCCAGAAATTTCGGATTCGCAAAGTTAACACCGCTGATCAGATCATTTGATTTCGAGATCGACGAGAGGGAATCAGGGCAGAATCATATCAAGCTTATCTATATAAGAAACAGAAAATAAGGTCGCCGGTAGCTTGTGTCCGGTCACCGCTAGCCTCTAATATTTCACCGGAACCTTAATATATAATACATATTATTTGATGTTTTAAAAAAAAATAATGACCTTTGACCTGTATTTAACACACTAATTTTTATTGAACTATGAACATTTACGTCGGAAGTCTTCATTTTAAAATGAATGAAGCAGAACTCAGGGAACTTTTTGAAGAGTATGGCGAAGTATCATCCGCCAAGATCATTTTTGACAAATACTCAGGTAAAAGCAAAGGATTTGGCTTCGTAGAGATGCCAAATGAAGCAGAAGCAAAAAAAGCTATTGAAGAAATCAATGGCGCTGAAGTACAAGGTAGAAATATCATTGTTAACGAATCCATCGAAAGAACTGACAGGAGAAGAGATTTCAGAGGAGGTAACGATCGCAGAGGCGGTGATGACCGCAGAGGCGGTGGCCCCCGAAGAGACGACAGATAAAACAAAAAAAATCTAATACAATGAAAGGTACTGTTAAATGGTATGACAGAGTCAAAGGTTATGGATTCCTTCAGACTGAAGATAACAAAGATATCTTTGTCCACCGTTCAGGTTTAGAGGTAGCACACACCGAACTTGAAGCAGGCCAGGCGGTTGAATTTGAAGTCGAACAGAGAGAAAAAGGCCCTGTCGCAATCAAAGTTAAAAAAGTCGAATAAATATATTCAGGCTTGAAATTTAAGAGTCCCGGAGAAATCCGGGACTCTTTTTTTTGGAATTAAATTATCTTTAAGTCTTTTTAACTTTAGCAAAAAGAGCAAAAGCAGGAATTTTCCTACTTTGTAATTATTATTAAATATCCGATGAAAGGAATTGTTTTGTCAATGCTATTTGGTGCACTGGCAATTATTTTACCTAACAACATAAATATGACAAATAAAAGTAAGTCACGGACTAATAATGTCCGCACAGAATGGATCCTTGCCAGCATGACTGATAAAAAGAGTAAAGGCTTAAGTCTCAGGGGCAAACCGGAGATCGTAAAATGCAAATACGGAAAGGCTGTTGCCTTTAACGGATCAACCGATGCTATTTTTCTCGAAAAAATGCCACTAACCGGTCTTCATCAGTTTACAATCGAGATTATCATTCAGCCGCAGAGCGGAGGTAACTTCGAACAACGCTTCCTGCATTGCGGGGAAATCCAGGGCGACAGGGTTTTACTTGAATTAAGGTCAACTCAGACAGACTGGTATTTCGATGCTTTTATTGCTGTAGGGGAACAGAAATGCACTTTGATCGAGCCCAAACTGCTGCATCCCCTCGATCAATGGTATCATTTAGCGTATGTGATTGATAACGGGAAGCTTGAAACATATGTCAATGGCAAAAAGGAGCTTGAAGGCCATATCGTTCTTACTCCGCTGAAAGGCGGTAAAACCTCAGTAGGAGTCAGACAAAATGAGGTATCCTGGTTCAGGGGAGCCATTTATAATATCAGGTTTACCATGGACGCCCTTACCCCGGAAACTTTCATGAGTTATTGATAATCCTTAACATTGATGAATATTACCAGGAACTGGTTTATCCGTTGAGAGTGGGCCTAAAGAATCCTCTGGTTTTCCCTGGTAATTTGCCAGGGAATCCAGAGGAAATTAAAGTTCAGCCGGAAAGCCGGAATTTTTTATTTTCTAAACAAGCTTCCAGGGTTTCCTGTATTCGTATTGCATGAGCTTCGTAGCTGCGCCATCGGTATCGTCAACGAAAGTTTCGGTTGAAGGATCCCATTTGATTGTACGTTTCAGCTCACAGGCTATGTTCCCAAGTGTACATACGCAGCAGCTGCTGTGCCCAACTTCAACGGAGACAACCGGGTCCTTGCGGGAGCGGACTGCCTCAATGAAATTCACCTGGTGAGGGATCCTGGTTTCATATGGCCCCTCGACTTTTGTTTCGCTTTCAGGAAGGATCCATGCAGGATCGGATGCCTGGAAGTAACCTCTTGCAACTTCGATCCATCCTTTCTCGCCCCAGAATTTTACACCCTTTGTCATCTTCTCATCAAAAGGTTCGGAAGTCATCACTGTTCCGCTCGCATATTTCCAGGAGATATAATGTGTACCATCGTCAATGGGGGAAATCTCTACGGGTCCGTTTTTGTCCATGCCTAGCCCCCACTGTGCTATATCGAACATATGTGCTCCCCAGTCGGTGGTGAAACCGCCTCCCATTTCCTTGTACCATCTCCAGCCGCCCCAGAACTCCTCGTCTTTCGGAGGATCAAGGGATATCGGAGGATTGAGCTGGTTATTATAATGTATTGTTGCAGGGAGAGGTCCCAGCCACAGATCCCAGTTAAGATCAGCTGGCAATGGTTCTTCCGGAAGATTGTAAGGTGTCGGAGGATCACCAACATAGGCATTCACTTTTGTAATAGTCCCCAAAGCTCCATCCTGGACCAGCTTTACGGCATGCTGGAACTCAGTACTTGAACGCTGCTGGCTTCCAAGTCCGAATATAATGTTATTTGCCCGGACAGCCTTCTTTAATTCCTGTCCCTCCTTTATGGTAAATGTCATAGGCTTTTCAAGGTAAACATCCTTGCCGGCCTTGCATGCAGCAATGGCAATCATTGCATGTGAATGGTCAGGAACAGCAATCACAACGGCATCTATATCCTTGCGCTTCAGTATGTCCATATATTTCTCATAGGTAACCACATTGGCTACTTTCCCTGCTTTTGTATAAGACTCCGTTACCAGCTTTTCAAATCTTTTTCTCTTGATCCCGTAGACATCACAACCTGCAAGAACTGATACACCGGGTATCTGAATGAATCCATTCATGAGAAACATAGCCTGGCGGCCAAGGCCTATAAACCCAAGGCGTATTGAGCCGTCACCGGCTTTAGATGTGCATCCTGTAAGATTCGGTAATACAGCGAGACTTGCAGCTCCTGCCGCAGCCGTGGTCAGGAACTGACGCCTTGACCATTGTTTTTTCATGTTTTCCATAGATTATTTTATAAGGATGAAATAAAAAATTACTTAGTGACAAGATTCATCGAATCACCTGTACTAAGATAACTTATTTTGGTATTATCAGAATCTTCCGAATATAGAATATTTCTCCGTATTGCAGAATATCGATGAATAAAGGAACAAACCTGGCTTGTTGGTCTCCATTTTTCTTTCAAGATGAAGGACAGGCTGGCCTTTTTTTAGGTGAAGGAAGCTGCTTATCCTGGCTGATGCCGGAATGGCTTTTATCCTTTGCTCACCTCCTTTAATCTCAATGTTATAGTGGTCCCTGAGTATCTTGAAAAGCGACCTGTTTTCAAACTGCCGGGAAGTTATCCTAGGAAGGTTGATATTTGCTATATAGCTGATATCGTAGAATATAGGGACATCGTCGAGAAGACGCAGCCTCTCCATATAGATGCACCCTGATTCTATCTCAAGATTTGAAATGGGAAACATGAAATTCTTCTCCCAGGGTATCAGAACAGGTTTGATTATTATTCTTGTTTTCAGGTTGCGGTCTCCGACAGCAGATGTTGTTCCGGATACCGAGAGTATCCCTATATCCTTTGGAAGGTGATGTACAATGCTGCCTTTGCCCTGGTGTTTTATTATATATCCGTCATTGGCGAGAGCCGCCAGGGATTGCCTTACCGTGGGTCTCGTCATTCCATAAAGCTGGCAGAGCTCATTCTCCGAAGGAAGCAGGTCGCCTTCCATATAAATACCATCAGATATATGCTTCCTGAGGATTTCATAAAGCCTTTTATGCTGCGGAATATTTTTAACCGGCCCCATTATTCAGAATTTTTTTGTAAATATATTATTTTTTACTTGTAAATACAAGTTATTTTATTTATTTTTGTATCCTCTGATTTATAATGAGATGTATTTCAATCAGTTTAATTTTGAAAGACTTATTTTAACAAGTTAAGAAAGATAAGTAACCAATATCTAAAATGGCCATCCCAGTAACAATGCCAAAGCAGGGACAATCAGTCGAGACCTGCATAATAACCAAATGGTACAAAAGACCAGGTGATAAAGTCCTGACAAATGATCTGCTTTTTTCATATGAAACCGATAAGGCAGCTTTTGAGCTTGAATCTCCCGGCGATGGGATCCTTCTGGATATATTCTTCGATGAAGGAGCCGAGGTTCCTGTCCTCATAAATGTAGCAGTTATCGGGCAGACAGGCGAGGCAACTGCACCTTTCATGCCTGGAAATACAACAGGGGCAAAAGAAGCAAAGCTTCCTGAAAAGAAGAAAAAGGTTTTTTCAGGAACAGTCTCGGCAGCACCAGGTCTTATCGCACAGCCTGATTCAAGGACAAGGATTTCTCCGAGAGCCAGGAAGATGGCAGAGGGTAAAGGACTCAGCTATTCTGATCTGCCGGGTTCAGGACCAAACGGAAGAATAGTGATCAGCGATATAGAAAAAGCACTTTCAGGTAAAGTTCCTGAAAAAAAGACAGCGGTAAAAGCAGGAACCGAATTTACTGAACAGCCCATAAGCAACGTTCGGAGGATCATAGCAAAGGCAATGCATTCTTCGTTACAGAACTCAGCACAGCTTACCCATCATATGAGCGCCGATGTCCGCCGTCTTCTCGATGCTAGAAAAAGGATCAAAGAGGGCCTTGTTTCAGGCAAGGAGAAACAGGATATCACTCTCAACGACATGATATGCTGGTGCGTTATCAGGGCTCTGGAAAAATTCCCCGAAGCCAATTCTCATTACCTTGGCGAATCGATCAAAACCTTCCATAAAGTACACCTCGGTATAGCTGTCGACACACCCCGAGGACTGATGGTTCCTGCTGTAACAAATGCTGATAAGATGGATCTTAAAACATTGTCATGGGGACTTAAGTCAGTGGCTGATGCCTGCCGCAAGGGAAAAATAGATCCTGAACTAATTCAAAGCACCTCAGCATCCTTCACGGTTTCCAACCTTGGAAATTACGGAGTGGAGATTTTTACTCCGGTAATCAACCTGCCACAGGTTTGCATACTGGGAGTTTGTACAATTATAAACAGACCTGTAGATCTGGGTAATAACACTTTCGGATTTGTGCCATACATAGGGCTGTCGCTTACATACGACCATCGCGCAATCGACGGTGGACCGGCAACTTCATTTTTGAAAGAAATTAAGGAACAGATCGAAAAGTTTGAATACTAAATAAGAGGGGGATTGCTTCATCCCGCAAGGCGGGATTCGCAATGACCAGAATAATTTAAAACCCTAATACCGTAATACCATAATACCGTAACACCGTTAAAAAATGCCAAAAAATCAAAACATCAATCCAAAGGTTGTACGTAAACCGCAATTCATAGAATTCGGTAAAATACCTGTAAATCAGTATAATAAAACAATCTCCGACGAAAAAAAGAACTTCAGCACCGAAGATTTTACAAGGATATACCGTGATATGGTCATAATACGTGAATTCGAGACCATGCTCAACCTGATAAAAACAAAGAACGAATATAATGGTATCGCCTATAACCATCCGGGACCTGCACATCTTTCGATTGGACAGGAGGCATCGGCTGTGGGTATGGCCTACAACCTTGGTATCGACGATTTCATATTTGGCTCCCACAGAAGCCATGGCGAGATCCTTGCAAAGGGACTATCGGCAATCAATAAGCTGGATGAGGATAATCTGTATTCAATAATGAACACCTATTTCGGCGGTGCTGCCCTGAAGGTCGTCGAAAAGGGATTCCAGGGAAATATTAAGGACCTGGCCATCCATTTTCTTCTCTATGGTGCCCTTGCAGAAATATTCGCAAGGGAGAATGGCTTCAACAAGGGACTGGGTGGATCTATGCACGCTTTCTTTACTCCATTCGGCATTTATCCAAACAATGCCATCGTTGGAGGGTCGGGTGACATTTCGGTGGGCGCCGCTCTTTACAAGAAGATCAACAGGAAATCCGGAATAGTTGTTTGTAATATCGGCGATGCATCGACAGGATGCGGACCCGTATGGGAAGGTATCTGCTTTGCAACCATGGATCAGTACAAGACACTATGGGATGGTGACTACAAAGGCGGATTGCCTCTGATATTCAACATTATGGACAATTTGTACGGTATGGGTGGTCAGACCTGGGGTGAAACCATGGGCTATGGTATACTGGCACGACTTGGAGCTGGTGTCAACCCGGAGTCTATGTATGCAGAACGTATTGACGGATATAATCCACTTGCCGTAATAGATGCATTCAAACGTAAGAAAAAGATACTGGAGGAAAAAAAGGGACCCGTGCTTCTCGATACACTCACATACAGGATAAGCGGTCACTCTCCTTCCGATGCTTCATCCTACAGGTCGAAAGAAGAGATTGAGGCATGGCAGAAAGAAGACTCAATAATTGAATATGGCAATGAACTGGTGGGTGCAGGAGTAACAACCCGGGACCTGCTGGACGGTATCATACAGGAAACTGCGGAACTGATCACTCATATCCTGAAGCTTGCAGTAAATGATGAGATATCTCCAAGGCTTGATCTGGACAAAAATCCCGACGCAATAGGCAAAATGATGTTTTCAAACGGCTCTGCAGATAAGATGGAAGAGGGAACTCCTGAAGTTCTTCTGCCAATGGAAGAGAATCCGCGGGTCAAATCCCTTAAAACAAAGGAAAGATTCTACAAGGACAAGGAAGGCAAGCCTGTATCCAAGGCTAAGGTCTACCAGCTGCGTGATGGTATTTTTGAAGCAATAATCGACAGATTCTACAAGGATCCTACTCTGGCAGCATGGGGTGAGGAAAACCGCGACTGGGGTGGCGCGTTTGCTGTATACCGTGGTCTTACCGAGGCGCTTCCCTATCACAGGCTCTTCAACTCCCCGATTTCAGAAGGCGCAATTGTTGGAACGGCAATAGGTTACGGGATGTGCGGGGGAAGAGTCATTGCTGAAATAATGTACTGCGATTTCCTCGGACGCTCCGGTGATGAAGTTTTTAATCAGCTTCCAAAATGGCAGGCTATGAGCGGAAACATAATCAGGATGCCGGTTGTGATAAGAGTTTCAGTAGGATCAAAATACGGTGCCCAGCACTCACAGGACTGGTCATCTCTGACAGCTCACATACCCGGATTGAAAGTGGTATTCCCGGCAACACCCTACGATGCCAAAGGATTGATGAATGCAGCCCTCCAGGGAACGGATCCGGTTATATTCTTCGAGAGTCAGAGGATCTATGACACCGGCGAGATGTTCCATGAAGATGGTGTTCCGGAAGGATACTATGAAATTCCTCTCGGGGAATCTGATATTAAAAAAACAGGTGAGGACATCACCATACTTTCAATCGGCGCTACACTTTACCCGGTTATGAAAGTGGCCGATACTCTTCGTGACACGTATGGCATAAGTGCAGAGGTGATAGACGCCAGAACACTGGTTCCATTTAACTATCAGCCTGTTATTGAGTCTGTTAAGAAGACGGGAAGGATACTTCTGGCAAGCGATGCATCCTCACGCGGATCATTTCTGAAAGAGATGGCGCAGACAATTACTGAGCTTGCATTCGACTACCTTGATGCACCACCTGTGGTTGTCGGCTCACGCAACTGGATAATCCCCGCACATGAAATGGAACATTACTTCTTCCCGCAGCCTGACTGGATAATTGATGCGATTCATGAGAAAATAATGCCTTTGAAAGGACATACTCCCAGGCAGGATTATTCAGAAGGGAAGATCATTGAACTAAACAGGGAAGGAGTTTAAAAAATTAAATTAATTTTTACAAGGTGTATTGACCCCCTACCCGACCTTCCCCCAAGGGGGGCAGGAGTAGTTTATGAGCCTTTCCCCCCTGGGGGAAACGGGAAAGGGGGTATTAAACAATAGTAATGGTAAGTACGTTTTAATATCTTTGTCCTTTAATTTATTTTTATGGAACAAGACATTGAAAAGATAAGAAGCAAAGCGGGCTTCATCATCGACATGGATGGAGTAATCTATCATGGGAACAAGATACTGCCGGGTGTTCAGGACTTCCTTGCCTGGATGGAAAACAACGGTAAGAAATATCTCTTCCTTACCAATGCCAGCCAGAGAACACCCAAAGAACTTCATGAAAAGCTTAGCAGGCTCGGGATTAATGTCAGTGATGATCACTTTTATACCAGCGCCCTGGCTACTGCCAGCTTCCTGGCCAGTCAGAAATCCAACGGAAGTGCATACATTATAGGTGACGCAGGACTCATTCATGCCCTCTACAGCGTTGGATATACAACGAATAACGTTAATCCCGATTATGTGGTGGTCGGCGACACAAGCGGTTATAATTTCGAAAAAATTGAGACAGCAGTAAACCTTGTGATGAATGGAGCCCGGCTCATCGGTACCAATCCCGATATAAGCGGACCTGTTGAGAATGGAATTACTCCTTCAGTAAAGGCACTGATAGCGCCAATAGAAATTGCCTCCGGGAAAAAAGCATATTTCGTCGGAAAACCCAATCCCCTGATGATGCGTATAGCACTTAAGAGACTTGGAATTAAACGTGAAGATGCTGTTGTAATCGGCGACCGTATGGATACTGATATACGTTGCGGACTGGAATCAGAGATCGATACTCTTCTGGTGCTCAGCGGTATAACCGCCAGGGAAGACATTGATAAATACCCATACCGGCCTCAATATGTTCTGAATGGAGTGGTTGATCTTGTATGATTGCGGATTGCGGATTGCGGATTTTTGAAATATCTGAATGAAAAAAGACCATATGTATAAAAAGCAGCGAAAGGAAGTAGCCCGTTTCATGCGCCGCCTCTACAGACTGGGGCTGACAACGACTTCCGGTGGCAATATAAGCCTAAAGGTGAATAGTGATGCCATTCTGATAACTCCTTCTGCAACTGACAAGGGAAGGATGAGATGGAAGGAGGTGGGCATAATGTCCATCCTGGGAGAGAACCTGACTCCAGACCTTAAACCATCCATCGAATCGGAGCTTCACCTGAGTATATATAAAAAGAACAGTGAAGTTTCTGCAATTGTTCATGCCCATCCAGTATTTGCTTCTTCATTCACTGCCATGAAATGCACAATCAACACTAGTCTGACTGCAGAAGCAAGGGCTATATGCGGCGAGCCAAGATTCGTCCCCTATGCTCTCATGGGATCTGAGGAACTGGCTGAGGTTACCGCTGAAAATGCTGTTGAAGCAGATGTCCTTCTCCTGGAAAATCATGGGATACTGACAACCGGAAAAACACTCCTGAGCGCATTCGATAAACTTGAGGTTCTGGAAAATGCAGCAAAAATGACACTTATTGTCGATCTGACCGGTAAGAAAAAAGGATTGAATCCTTCCAGGATCCGGGAAATAGAAAGATTATTCAGATGATCAGGGGTGTTCTATTCGACATGGACGGTGTACTTGCCGATTCAGAACAGTACATATCCAAAGCTGCTATAATGATGTTCAGAGAGCTTGGACTAACCGTCAAACCAGAAGATTTTAAACCTTTTGTGGGCACCGGGGAAAACAGGTATATTGGAGGAGTGGCAGAAAAATACGGACTTAAGGTCGATATTGAAAAAGTCAAAAACCGTACTTACCAGATCTATACAGAAATAATAAAAGGTAATATCAAGCCTCTCCCGGGATCAATTGAGTTTGTGAGATCATGTCTTTCCAGAGGTTTTAAAATTGCTGTGGCAACGAGTGCTGATAAAATAAAAATGGAGGCTAATCTCAGGGAAATCGGATTACCTTCCACAATATTCAATGCAACGGTAAATGGTCTCGAAGTGGTGAACAGGAAACCCTCACCGGATATTTACCTCCTCGCTTCCCGGAAGATCGGACTTAAGCCTGAAGAGTGTCTGGTTGTCGAGGATGCTGTCAGCGGAATAAAAGCAGCAAAATCAGCAGGCTGCAGGTGCCTCGCGCTTACAACTTCCTTCAACAGATCGCTTCTCCTGGAGGCAGACTGGATATGTAACAACCTTGAAGATGTTCCGGAAGACTCATTAAACTGGTGAGAATTTATTAAAATGAAGAAGAATTTTCTTTCCACATTACCATGGCTCGACAAGATCCATACCACCATGAACGAAGCTCCTGTTCCAGCGTTCAGAGAGGTCAACGGGCATATCCATACTCCTTATTCCTTCAGCGCTTTTGATAAGCTCGATACGGCTTTCACAATGGCTAAAGAGGCACAAATAGATGTTCTTGGGATCAATGACTTCTATGTTACCGATGGATATGATGAATTCGGCACCGGCTGCTTTAAAAACAATATTTTCCCTCTTTTCAACATCGAATTTACAGGCCTTTTACAAAAAGAACAAAAAAAAGGCATCAGGATAAATGATCCCAGTAATCCGGGAAGGATCTACTTCAGCGGTAAAGGCCTCGACACCCCCTTTAATCCGGGATGGATGAGCAAAAGGCAGATGAAGAAGATGATCAGCGAGAGTCAGTCACAGATCAGGGCAATGATCGATAAACTGAACGGATTAATTTCGTCTGTCAATCCTTCACTGATAATCACATACGATTATGTTAAAAGTAAATTTGCGAAAGATCTTGTAAGAGAAAGGCATCTGGCAAAAGCCGTGAGACACATGGCTGAAGAAAATTACGGTTCGCCGGAAGAACAACTCAAATTCATCGAAGCTATTTATGGAGGAAAGAAATCAAAAGCAGGAATGGAGAATACGGCCGGGCTCGAAAATGAGATCCGGTCAAATCTGCTTAAGGCCGGTGGGCCGGCATTTGTTCCGGAGGATGAGAGTTCCTTTCTCCCGCTGAAGAAAATAATCAGGATTATTACAGATGCCGGCGGTATTCCATGCTACCCGGTCCTTCTTGATGATCCTTCGGGAAAATGTACTGAATTCGAAGCTGATGCTGAAAAGCTTCATAAAAAGCTTTTATCTCTCAATGTAGGATGTATCGAACTTATTCCCGGCAGAAATGATCTTGCAACTCTAAAAAAATTCGTTGAATTCTTTTATAATGAGGGATTTGTAGTTCTCCTGGGCACAGAGCATAATACTCCGGAGCTGACACCGCTGACTGTAACTGCAAGAGGATCGGTTACGCTGGATGATTCTCTTAAGAAAATTTCATGGGAAGGAGCATGCGTTGTGGCTGCTCATCAGTACTTAAGGGCTCATGGCCGTCAGGGCTATATCCTTGATGAAGGTAATCCGAGCCATGATCAGAGGGATGAGCTTGCAAAGATCGGACAAATGGTTATTGAATATTTCTTAAACAAGCGGTAATATGAATCGGGAACTTAAGGATCTGATTGAATTATCAAGGTTTTACGGAACCGACAAGGATTATGTAATTGCCGGCGGCGGCAACACATCGTACAAGAACGAAAAGATCCTATGGGTAAAAGCGAGCGGAGAACCACTTGCCCTGCTGACTGAAGAAGGACTAGTTGCGCTGGACCGTCACAAACTCCGGGAGATATCCGGTAACAGTTACTCAGAGGATCCTGCTGAAAGGGAAGACCAGGTTAAAAAGGACCTATATAATAGCATAATCGATCCTTCACTGAATAAACGGCCGTCCGTTGAGACATCCCTTCATGAGATGATCCCTTATAAATTCGTAGTTCACCTCCATCCGACACTCATCAACGGAATGCTCTGCAGCAGGAATGCAATGAACCTCACATTTAAACTTTTCGGAGAAAAGGTCCTGTTTGTTCCATATACCAATCCCGGATATACGCTTTTTAAGAAGCTTGAAAAGGAGATCATTAATTACAGAAGCAAAAACACTGATGATCCGCAGATCATATTACTTGAAAATCATGGCGTTTTCGTGGGTGCCGATACAACCGTGGAGATTAAGAATATCTATGATTATATCTGCAGCACGATAGAAAAAGAGATCCCAAAAATAAAGGATATTGAAGAGCTTCCTTTCAATTCCCTGATGAACAAGGTTCTGCCCGGATTAAGAATTATAATGTCTGAAGAGAAGCCGAAAGTAGTAAGGTACAGGCATAATTCAATTATATCAAAATATTATTCCAGCCAGCAGGAGTTTCATAAAATATCCCTGCCGCTGACTCCTGATATTATTGTTTATTGCAAGTCAAGATATATTTACGTTGATCAGTCTTCTACACCCGAAAGGATCCTTGATTCACTGAAGACACAACTGCCTCGGTTTAAAAGTGAATTCGGCTACACTCCAAAAGTAATTGTAATAAAGGATATGGGGTTGTTTGCGATCGATGAAACCTGTTCTGCAGCAGAGTCTGTTCTCGATGTCTTTGAGGATCTTATCAGGATAAGCCACTATGCGCTTCAGTGCGGAGGAATAAAATTCCTTACCCCAGAACAGGTCGCATTTATTGACCAGTGGGAAGTTGAGAATTATCGCAGGAAAATTGCCAGGCACTCTTCCGGAGAAAGCAAACTTGCCGGCAAAATAGCTGTTGTGACCGGCGGTGCACAGGGATTCGGTGCCGGTATTGCCGAAACTCTTCACAAGCTGAATCTCAATGTGGTCGTGGCTGACGTCAACGAAGAAGCCGGGCATGCATTCGTGGATAAGCTTAATAATGAGAAATCATCCGGAAGGGCTCTTTTTGTCAGAACAGATGTCTCCGATCCTGCTTCAGTGAAGGAACTGATTAATTCTACCGTAAACCAATACGGAGGACTCGACATTTTTGTCAGTAATGCAGGAGTTCTGAGAGCAGGAGGCCTCGATGAGATGGAACCTGACGTATTTTCAAAGACAACCCAGATAAACTATAATGCATATTTCTATTGCGCCAAGTATGCATCTGAAGTAATGAAGCTGCAGAATGCAGAGAATCCTGATTACTTTACCGATATAATTCAGATCAATTCCAAATCGGGACTTCGCGGGAGTAACCGCAATTTTGCCTATGCCGGCGGAAAATTCGGTGGCATAGGGCTTACACAATCTTTTGCACTGGAGCTGGCTCCATTCAGGATCAAGGTTAATTCAATATGCCCGGGTAATTTCTACGAAGGTCCGCTCTGGGCCGATCCGCAGAATGGTCTTTTTGTACAGTACCTTACAACGGGGAAAGTTCCCGGAGCAAAGACCATCGAGGATGTAAAGAAACACTATGAAGACCAGGTACCCATGAAACGCGGCTGCAGACTGCAGGATGTAATGAAGGCTCTTCTTTATATTGTGGATCAGGAATATGAGACCGGACAGGCTGTTCCGGTAACAGGGGGACAGGTAATGCTGTCATAGACCCCCAGACCCCCCAAAAGGGGGGCTAAACAGTGAAACTCAGTGAAAACTCCATGCAACCGTGGTTAATTGAAAAGATTGCTTCGCTTCGCTCGCAATGACAATAGTAATAATAATAATTGCTAAATATGATAACAAAGGCTGTAAGGATTTATGGTAAGAAGGACCTTCGACTTGAGGAGTTTGAACTCCCGGCAATGAGGGATGATGAGATACTTGCACATGTGATCTCAGACAGCATATGCATGTCGTCGCACAAGGCTGCACTGCAGGGTGCTGAGCATAAGCGCGTGCCGAATGACATTCACATTAATCCGACAATAATCGGACACGAATTTGCAGGCATCATACTCGAAGTCGGGAAGAAATGGCAGCACAAATTCAGAAAAGGGCAGAAATTTTCGATACAGCCGGCCATGGCTCAGACTGGTACTCTGAATGCGCCCGGGTATTCTTTCCGGTATATCGGCGGCGATGCAACACACATAATAGTACCGGATATTATTATGGAGGCTGATTGCCTTCTGCCCTACGACGGTGAGGCTTTTTTTCCTGCATCGCTTTCGGAACCGATGTCATGTAAAAAAAGCCTCACCGTCG
>Ga0209450_10000073_pt1 | contig 61993 bp, 41 predicted proteins | sample FrelakmetLWP11LW_FD_187149 | JGI IMG/M metagenome (GOLD analysis project Ga0209450, IMG submission 187149) | Freshwater lake sediment microbial communities from the University of Notre Dame, USA, for methane emissions studies - LWP11 LW (SPAdes)... | ecosystem: Environmental > Aquatic >... | reverse complement strand
AAATGGTACTGCTCAATGAAAACGGAGGAGCAATAGCATTGATGTCGACTACTAGACTGGTCTATTCTGCACCCAATTACTTTCTCAACAGAAACATTTATGATGCTGCTTTCACAAAGGACAGCGCAGGCAATGCGATAAGGCTTGGAGATATAATCAGGATCGCGAAGAGTAATTCCGGAAGCGGCCTAAATAAAAGGAATTTCTCGTTGCTGGGCGACCCGGCATTGAGGCTCGCATACCCGTGGCATGGACTGGTAGTAACTGATTCCATTAACCATATTCCTGTGACAGGTCCGACCGACAGTCTGAAAGCCCTTGCCCGGGTTACTGTCTCAGGACATATTGAGGATAACGCCGGAATGGCACTGACCGACTTTGACGGTATAATTATGCCCCTTGTATTTGAAAAAGTATCAAGCGTGCGAACACTGGCTAATGACGGCGGACAATCAATGAAATTCGAACTGCTGAACAATATAATCTTCAGTGGAAAAACCACTGCTGCCAGGGGCAGATTCCAGTTTTCATTTATTGTGCCAAGAGATATTGATTACTCTTATGGTAACGGAAAGATAAGCTATTATGCGTATAGTTCAGGCAAGGATATGGGCGGATTCTTTTCTGATGTTATCGTGGGTGGATTTGCCAGTACAAATGTTATTGACACAACCGGACCGGAAATAAGGCTTTTCATGAATGACACTCTCTTCAGGAACGGAGGAATGACAGATAAAAATCCTAGAATGCTTGCCATAATTGAAGATGCCGGAGGTATCAATACAACGGGATCGGGTATTGGTCACGACCTGACGGCATATCTCGACAATGACCAGAACAATTCTTTTGTTCTTAATAATTATTTCGAGAATGACTTCGACAACTTTATGAAGGGCAGGATACTCTATGGCTTGTCAGACCTGACTGCAGGGAACCATACGGTGAAGCTAAAAGCCTGGGACAATTTCAATAACTCATCGGAAGAGACTATTCTTTTTTTGGTTGAGACAAATGGCAAATTCATACTTTCAAACCTGATTAATTACCCGAATCCTGTACCGGAGGAAACATGGATAAGCGCCGGACACAACAGGCCAGATGGCAGGCTTGAAATATCAATTTCAATTTATGATGGAACAGGCAAGCTTGTAAAAATTATTAAAAGTACGGAATACGCTGAGGGATACCAGCTTGCACCTATTTTATGGGATGGAAACAATAGTGGCGGCACCAGGGTGGGGAAGGGGATTTATCCCTATAGAGTGCTTGTGAGTACTGAGGATGGTGAAAAGGCTTTAGCGTCGGGTAGAATAGTCATATTATAATTATTACACAATAACATAGGTAAAAAATTGTTTTATATTTGTACTTTTATTGAATGACAGGAATGATGATGAAAAACAGGATAATTGCACTCTCATTGTTTTTAGTGGCTATTTCGGTCAGTATCCCGACATTCAGCCAGGAGGATAAATATGAATATAATCCTATCCAGACTGTAGTTCCCTGGCTCATGATTGCTCCCGACTCAAGAGCAGGTGCCATGGGTGATGCAGGTGTTGCGACCACTCCCGATATTTATAGTATGCACTGGAATCCTGCAAAATTTGCATTCATCGACGGCAAGTATGGAGTTGCCATATCCTATATCCCCTGGCTCAGATCAATGGTTCCTGATATTAACATTGCATATCTGTCAGGATATTACAGGTTCGACAAGAAGCAGGTACTTAGCGGAAGCCTGATCTATTCCTCATACGGGAAAATTGAATTTACCGATGATGGTGGTGTTACACAGCTCATTGTCAATCCTAATGAATGGGCATTCGATCTTGGTTATTCACGCTTGTTCTCTGAGGTTTTCTCAGGCGGCGTAGGTTTCAGGTTCATCTATTCAAATCTTACTCACGGATACCCGGCTCAGGGAGAAGACACAAAACCGGGATGGTCAGTTGCAGCAGATATAGCGGGATATTATCACAAGGAAATTGACCTCCTGGGCAAAAATGGTTTGATAGCACTTGGCTTTAATATCTCTAATATCGGGGCAAAGATGAGTTATACTGAATCATATTCTGATTTTATTCCTATGAATCTCAGAATTGGATCAGCACTTACATATGATTTTGACCGTTTTAACAAGATTTCCCTTACAATTGATCTCAATAAACTGCTTGTCCCAACTCCTGATTCGACAATTTCTGAAGAACAAAATATTTCCGTTCCTGGAGCATTATTCAAATCATTCTACGACGCTCCCGGAGGTTTCGTTGAAGAGCTTCATGAGATAACATATTCATATGGAGCAGAATACTGGTATAATAGTATCTTTGCACTGAGGGCAGGGTACTTTCATGAAAATGCATATAAAGGCAAACGCCAGTACTTTACTGCAGGCGCCGGTTTCAGGATGAGCGGCTTCACTATTGACTTTTCATACCTTATGCCGATCTCCCTTAATCATCCTCTTGCCCGTACACTTCGCTTTTCTCTTTCCTTTGACAGCAGTGCCCTCAGGAAAGCAACCCAGGTAAGCAGATGAATCTGAGAACGGGCCAGGGCATTGATTTCCATCGTCTTGAAAAAGGTCTTAAACTCTGGCTTGGGGGAGTTCTGATCCCTTCAGATAAGGGATGCCTGGCACATTCCGACGGCGATGTTCTTCTACATGCGATATGTGATGCCATTCTTGGTGCTGCTGCACTTGGAGACATAGGATATCATTTCCCTGACACCAGTCCAGAATTTAAAAACATTGATAGCAAGATCCTGCTGAGAAGAACAGTTGATCTTATCCGGGAAAAAGGCTATTGGATTGTCAACGTCGACAGCACAGTCTGCCTGGAAAAACCAAAAATAGCTTCATTTATTCCTGAAATGAGATCAACCATTGCAGGTATTCTTAATATAACCCCGGATAACATTTCAGTAAAGGCGACCACAGCCGAGAAGATGGGTTTCATAGGAAGAGAAGAAGGTGTTGTGGCTCTGACCTCAGTACTGCTTATTAAATAACTTTATCCAGAATACTGTCTTCGACTAAATTTGGAACTGTAACCACCAGCCCAGGAGTTCTTTCCATCTCCCTCTTAAGAGCAAACATAGCTCCATCATTCCTGGCCCAGCTTCTGCGTGCAATACCATTATTGACATCCCATTGCAGCATCATCTTTAGCTTTCTCGCTGTATCCCTGGTTCCGTCAAGCACCATTCCGAAGCCCCCGTTTATAACCTCTCCCCATCCTACCCCGCCTCCATTATGAATCGAAACCCATGTGGCTCCCCGGAAAGAATCTCCGATGACATTCTGAACAGCCATATCTGCGGTGAACCTCGACCCGTCATAAATGTTTGAAGTTTCGCGGTATGGTGAATCGGTACCTGAAACATCGTGATGATCTCTTCCTATTACCACCGGAGCCTTGATCTTTCCTGAAGAAACAGCTTTGTTGAAAGCATCTGCCAGAGCTATCCTTCCCTCAGCATTTGCATAAAGTATCCTTGCCTGCGATCCAACAACAAGCTTGTTCCTTCCCGCTTCCCTGATCCAGTGAATATTGTCGGCCATCTGCAGCCTGATCCTTTCAGGGGAACTTTTCATCAGTTTTTCAAGTATTCTTACAGCTATTTTATCAGTGGTTTCGAGATCGGAAGGATCGTTTGAGCAGCATACCCACCGGAAAGGACCGAATCCGTAATCAAAACAAAGAGGACCCATAATATCCTGTACATAAGACGGATACCTGAATTCTCCGCCGGATTTAAGTATGTCTGCTCCTGCCCTTGATGCTTCAAGAAGAAATGCATTACCGTAATCAAAAAAATAGGTGCCCCTGGCAGTATGCCTGTTTATAGCGTCTACCTGGCGCACAAGTGATTTCCTTACGTGATCCTTGAATTTCTCCGGATCTGCTGACATCATCTTATTTGATTCTTCAAAGCTCAGCCCTGCAGGATAATATCCTCCGGCCCATGGATTATGCAAAGATGTCTGATCAGAGCCGAGGTCTACCTTTATCCCTTTATCAGCAAATTCTTCCCATAATTCAACAATATTTCCATGATAGGCTATTGAGACAACTTCCTTTTTTTCCTTTGCTGCCTCTACCCTTTTAATCAGCCTGTCCATATCCTCAATCACCTCATCAACCCATCCCTGGGAATGGCGCGTATGTATTGCCTTTGGGTTCACTTCTGCTATTACTGATATAACGCCTGCAATTTTCGCTGCCCTGGACTGAGCACCCGACATACCGCCAAGACCTGACGACACGAAAACCCTGCTGCTAAGGCTGCCATACTTTCCTCCTGTTATTCTACCTGCATTAAGTATTGTGATTGTTGTGCCATGAACAATTCCCTGAGGACCGATATACATGTATGAACCAGCAGTCATCTGTCCATATTGAGTCACCCCCATGGCATTGAATCTCTCCCAGTCATCCTGAGAGGAATAATTGGGTATCATCATCCCGTTAGTGACGACAACTCTTGGGGCATCACGATGTGACGGGAACAATCCAAGAGGATGTCCTGAATACATAACCAGCGTCTGATCATCCGTCATTTCTGACAAATATTTCATTGTCAGCAGATACTGCGCCCAGTTTTGAAAAACTGCCCCGTTACCTCCATAGGTTATCAGCTCATGGGGATGCTGTGCCACAGAAAGATCAAGGTTATTTGAAATCATCAGCATAACCGCTGCAGCTTTTCGCGAACGGTAGGGGAAATCATCGATATGACGGGCTTTAATTTCGTAATCAGGCCTGAACCTGTACATGTAGATCCTGCCATAATCCTTTAGCTCACGGGCAAATTCATCTGAGAGTACTTTATGGAACTCTGCCGGAAAATATCTGAGGGCATTCCTCAGAGCAAGCTTCTTCTCAGAGACTGACAGAATATCTTTTCGTTTTGGTGCATGATTGAGTGAGTAATCATAAGGTCTCGGAGGTGGCAGCTTTGAAGGAATACCCTGAGATATAAGGCATTTAAATTCAGCAGAAGTCATAGCAATTATAAGGTTATGTGATGTAAAGTTAAATAAAAAAAGCCGGTCATTATATGGCCGGCTCATATGTTAAACCTCAGGTATCAGATTTTACCTTCCTTGATTATTTCATCGTCAACGAGTATGCGTCCGCAGTATTCACAGACAATGATCTTCTTCCTCGATTTTATGTCGAGCTGTCTCTGTGGTGGTATCTGGTTGAAGCATCCTCCGCATGCATCACGCTGTACGGGAACTACTGCGAGACCGTTTCTTGCATTTGAACGGATCCTCTTATATGCCGTAAGTAAACGTTCCTCAATCAGGTTCTGTGTCTTTTCAAGCTTCTTGTAAAGTCCTTCCTCTTCTTTTTGTGTATCAGAGATAATTTCATCGAGCTCTGATTTTTTCGTCTCAAGGTCAGATTTTCTTTCATCCAGGGTACCTTCGGATTCCTTGATGAGAACTTTCTTGTCATCGGCCTGAATGCTGTACTCCTTTATCTTCTTATTGTAAAGTTCAATCTCAAGATTCTGGTATTCAATTTCCTTTGAAAGAGAATCGAACTCCCTGTTGTTCCTGACATTTTTCTGCTGTTCTTCATATTTCTTTATCAGACCTTCTGCATCGGTTATCTCATTATGCTTTTTCTGAATGTTTTTTTCAAATGCCACAACCTCATCTTTCAGATTGCCAAGCCTGGTTTCTAGTCCGGCTATATCATCCTCCAGGTCCTGAACTTCAAGCGGCAGCTCACCCCTGAGAGTCTTTATCTTATCTATTTCTGAATCAACCAGCTGCAGGTTGTATAATGCACGCAATCTGTCTTCTACAGGGATTTCAGCTTCATGTGATTTGTTCTTTTCCATCTTACAAATAATTTATCGGATTCGTATTTATTTCTGAAAACCGGACTGCAAATGTAGGGAATTTTTTAATAATTAGATCGTATAATATCTCCATAGAGAATTTTTCACTCTCAAAATGGCCAATGTCGGCCAGCAGGATTTTGTTCCCTGCTTCAAAGAAACTGTGATACCTTATATCCGCACTTACGAAAACATCTGCACCTGATGCTATCGCATCACTGATATAAGGACCTCCGGCACCTCCGCAAAGTGCAACTTTCTTTATTTCCCTGCCTGTTGATTTTGAATACCTGATACCTTTAGCCGAAAACACAGTTCCAAGCATTTTCAGGAATTCTTTTTCACTTACAGGTTCAGTGAATTCTCCCGTACATCCAATACCCGAATTGATATTATCATTTTCGAGAGGGTAAAGATCATATGCAACCTCTTCATATGGGTGAGTCTCCATTAAAGCCTTTATTACCCTGGTTCTCATGTGGGAGAATAGTGCTGTTTCAAACCTGACCTCCTTTTCAAAATGAAGTTTACCCTTTTCACCGGTGTAAGGTTCTGTGCCCTCGCCAGCCCTGAAGCTGCCGGTTCCGGATGTTATAAAGCTGCATTTATCATAACCTCCGATCACTCCGGCTCCGGCACTGAATATAGCTTCCCTGACCTTTTCGAGGTGCTCCTCAGGAATAAAAGTGACAAGCTTCAGAAGCTTGTTCTTCAATGGAATGAGTACCCTGATATTCTTAAGCCCGATCTTTTCTGCCATTTTCCTGCTGACACCTTTCTCAAGCACATCAAGATTGGTATGGGCAGAATATATTGCTGCATCCTGCCTGATAGCCTTCAGAAGGATCTTTTCGGCATTGTTCTTGCCTGTCAATTGCTTTATTCCGGTGAATATCAGAGGGTGATGCGAAATTATCACATCGCAGCCTGCATACCCGGCCTCATCGAGCACTTCTTCAGTAACATCGAGGGTTATAAGCGCAGAGCTTATTTCCCTGTCAGGCGATCCGACCTGCAGTCCGGCATTGTCGTATCCCTCCTGGAACGACAGCGGGATTGCAGTATCCAGAAATGATGTAAGATCTTTTAGTTTCATATAGTTATATTTCCTTTGTGTCCTTCGTGTGTACTTTGTGTCCTTCGTGGTTAGAAAGAAGTTAAACCACAAAGAGCACTAAGGATCTCACTAAGAGCACAAAGGGTTATTAAATAGAATCCCGTAAATCGAGCAGCAGACTCTTTATCTTCTGAAGCGATTCGCTGACTTCGTACTTATAATCTGTCTCTTCCCATTTGCCTGAGAGCTTCTTCTTTGCTCCCGGGAGGGTCATTCCCTCCTCCTTGAGAAGGTGGTGAATGATCTTAAGGTTCCTGATATCCGCCGGGGTAAACATCCTGTTCCCTTTTTTGTTTTTCATCGGCTTCAGGATATTAAACTCATTTTCCCAGAATCTTACCGTCGATACCGGTACATCAAGCATTTTGCTTACTTCGCCTATTGAATAATAAAGCTTCTCGATCGGTTTTTCCTTGTATGGCATGGTATTATTTATAAGAAATTTCTCCGTTTTCATTTATTGTGATAACTGCATCGGGGAAATCAGCAGCTGTAAGATCCCTGATCTTCTGTATTACGCGTTTACCAGGATCAATTCTGACTCCACCTGAGTATTCCTGATAAACAGGGATTATCCTACCGGAAAGGAACCTCCCGGTTGTATCGACATTGATCTTTATTACCGGAGCTATTCCGTTGGGACCCGATAGATTAAACCTCCCGTATGTGCAGAAATTTCCCAGGCTGTATGCTATAAAACGTTCATTATATACTTCCACGGCCCTTGTGATATGAGGTCCGTGGCCAAAGATCACATCTGCCCCGGCATCGATCATTCTGTGCGCAAAACTGTAAACATTGCCCCTGTTTTCAGTGTAATACATTTCATAATCTTTAGTAACATGTTGATAATTAGAGCCTTCGGCACCTCCATGAAATGAAACAATCACTATATCACATGTATCTGCAAGCAGTCTTACAATCTCCTCAGCCTTTTCCATTCCTGTTATGCTTACAGTTCCTGCATTTGGAGCAAACGCACAAAATCCGAAAAGAAGACTGTCCCGGATAAGAAATGAATAAGGGTATTCCAGTAGCCCGCCGTATTTTATTCCCAGCGAATCAAGAAGCTGCATTGTTCTCATGCGTGAAGGATAGCCAAAATCTCCGAAATGGTTATTGGCAAGACTTAGAAAATCGAATCCCGAAACAGAAAGTGTTCCGGCATACCGTTCAGGCATCCTGAAGAGGTAGCATATTGTCGTATCCCTGCATCTCTTTGCAGGCTCACCCTTATCGAGAAATGAGCCTTCAAGGTTTCCAAAAGTTACATCAGAGTTGGCCAGGGTATCAACCAGGTCTCCAAGAAGCAAAATGGGATTATCGTGAGGCGGAAGGAATCTGGCAGAAGGGAATGCTGTTCCAAGCATTATATCGCCTACACCTGTTATCATTACTTTCCTTTGAACCCCTGAAGTATCACTAACGTAAGTATTTCCCTGCAATGAAAAGGCGCTGCCGATAATGAGGCAAAAAGAAATTGAAATGAGATTTATCTTCATAGAGGACTAAAGGAAGCCTAATCAAACGACTGACCGGTTTTGGAAGCAATTTCGATCATCTGTTCATATTCTGCAGCGGTAAGATCGTTGAAGTAATAGTTTACAGGATCGACATATACATTGTTAACCTTAATTTCATAGTGAAGGTGTGGCGCCAGCGACATCCCTGTGCTTCCGACAAATCCTATCACATCCCCTCTGCGGACTTTCTGTCCCTTACGAACATTAAATCTGTCAAGATGGGCATAAATTGAGACTATCCCAAAGCCATGGTTAATTATAAGATGATTACCCAAACCTCTCAGGGACGGCATTACAGCTTCTACCGTGCCATTTCCGGTGACATAGACCTCGGTTCCCAGCGGGGCGGTAAAATCCATTCCGGCATGGAATTTAACAATCTTATAAAACGGATGGATCCTAAGTCCGAATCCCGATGCAGTGCGTGTAAGATCCTTGTTGGATATCGGCATTATGGCAGGAATTGCTCCCAGCATCACTTCTTTATTCTTTGCCAGAACATACAATTCATCATAAGATATAGATTGTACAACAACTTTCTTCTTAAGATAGTCTAGCCTTTTAGCCGTTTCAATGACAATGCTGGAATTATTATAACCCTCCAGGTCCTTGTACCTGTTTATCCCTCCCACACCGCTTTCACGCTGGGTTTCAGGTATCGGCTCGGCTTCAAAGATTGTCCTGTAAAGATTATCGTCCTTCTCTTCGAGCTGGCCTATGACTTTATCCAGGTTTTCCATCTCACGATGGATAATATCATATTGAAGTGTAAGCTGATCTATTTCTCGAAGCAGGGCTTTTTCCTTTGGTGAATCGAAGAATGAAGCATAGATCACATAATAAATAATGGCAACAAGAAGAGACCCGACAAGATATGAGAGACCTCTCAGAAGCACATCCCTGAATCTGAGCTTTACCTTGTCGAAGCTCAGCGATTCGGGATTAAACCTGTATCTCGACTTTGGCATAATGTTGCAAAGATAATCAAATCACAAAAAAACAAAAAAGACCATATCTGGTCTTAGTATCAGAAAAAAACATTAAGTTCATATTATCTGAAGATTGAATCAGATCCGAAAGCCTGAACCATTTCGTTGAACTCCTGCTGTGTTATATCGTTGTTGAAGAAATTGATTGAATTAACCGGAGATCCATATTTATTAATCTGATAGTGCAGGTGGGGGCCTGTCGATGATCCTGAGCTTCCGCTGAGCCCGATCATATCTCCTCTCTTAACATTGGAATCCTTAGGCACATTGATCTTGCTCAGATGACCATAGATTGAAATTAGTCCATTACTATGATCCACCATGACAACATTACCGAAACCACCATCAGTATGTCCTGATTCTACAACCTTTCCGTCACCTGTCGCATAAACCTTTGTTCCATATGGAACCTCGAAGTCCTGACCATAATGCATTCTTCCATACCCGTAAATAGGATGTACCTCACGGAATCCGTATCTGTCACCCAGCCTGAACGAAGGATCTACAGGACTTATTGCCGGAAGATGATCCATTTCAATTTTCCATTCCGCAGCTTTGTCATTTATTCTGGAGAAAGATTCATTCTGAACATTTGTCATGTTCTTCATCTCCTCTATCCTCTCGCGGGTTGACCGCATAAGATATGAATACATGTAAGTGTTCAGGTCCCTGAATCTGTCAACACCTCCAAAACCAGGATTCCTTATGATCGGAGAAATGCCTTCCATTTTCAGGACCGGACGATATCTTATCTCATCAGACTTTTCAAGACTTTTTATATTCTTCATTGAGAAATCAAGCTCTCTGTTTGCAAGCGAATATTTTAATCTGAGGTTCTCAATTTGCTGGCTTAGCACATGTTCTTTGGGGGATCCAAAGTAATTATGGATGACAGATACATAAAGGGCGGTAACTGCAATGGAACCTGCAAACCACAATATACAATGGAACAGCTTCTTCCAGAAAGGATGCCTTATCTGCTTGTATTGCAGATCGTTAAGGTCGAGAAAATACTTCCGTTTCCCCATATGACGGAGCTGTTTTTTCGAATTAATTTTTTTGGCAATCGACAAATCTAAACAAAAAAACTAATTTTACAAGCCCATTGGCAGGTATATTTACATATTAGAGTGATATTTACGTATGAAGGCACAGGAGCTCAGACAACAATTTCTAGAATTTTTTCGATCAAAAGGTCATGAAATAGTACCCTCAGCCCCGATGGTTGTAAAGAATGATCCGACCCTAATGTTCACGAATGCCGGGATGAATCAGTTCAAGGATATTTTCCTTGGAAACAGCCAGCCGAAAAGCATAAGGGTGGCCAATTCACAGAAGTGTCTCAGGGTTTCCGGCAAGCATAACGATCTCGAGGAAGTTGGACATGATACCTATCATCATACCATGTTCGAGATGCTAGGAAACTGGTCATTCGGCGATTATTTCAAGAAGGAGGCTATAGAATGGGCATGGGAGTTCCTTACGGGAAGACTGGGAATTCCTGAGGACCGCCTTTATGCCACTATTTTTGAAGGAAGCCCTGAAGAGAAAGTGCCCCGTGATGACGATGCCTTCAAATTCTGGAAAAAGTGTTTCCAAAAATCGGAAAAGAGGATCATTGAAGGATCAAAAAAGGATAATTTCTGGGAGATGGGAGAAACAGGTCCATGCGGTCCATGTTCCGAGATTCATGTTGATATCAGGGACGAAAAAGAAAGAGCTTCAACACCCGGACATGAGTTAATAAATAAAGGACATCCTCTGGTCATCGAGATTTGGAACCTTGTTTTTATCCAGTATAACCGAAGGGCAGACGGCTCGCTCGAAGCCCTTCCTTCAAAGCATGTCGATACAGGTATGGGGTTCGAGAGACTCTGCATGGTGGTGCAGAATAAGAAATCAAATTACGAAACCGATATTTTCCAGTCCATAATAAGCGAAATATCAGCCATCACCGGCAAAAAATATGGTGTAAACGCCAACAGTGATGTTGCCATGCGTGTTGTGGCCGACCATCTCAGGGCAATCGCCTTTTCAATTGCAGACGGGCAGATGCCATCAAACAACAAGGCCGGGTATGTTATAAGAAGAATCCTGAGAAGAGCTGTGAGATATGGTTATAATTACCTTGATGTTCAGGAACCTTTCATCCATAAGCTGATACCGGTGCTTGCCCATTCAATGGGCGACCAGTATCCGGAACTGAGGTCATCGGAGGATCATATAACGAGGATCATTTATGAAGAGGAATCTTCATTTCTTAAAACACTTGGCAAAGGACTTAAAATGACAGGCAGGATCATTGCCGACATGAAGAAGAACAAAGAAAACCTCTTCCCGGGTAAAATTGCATTCGAACTTTATGACACTTATGGTTTCCCGGTAGATCTTACCCAGCTTATCCTCAGGGAAAACGGAATGAAGCTCGACACAGTAGGATTTGAGAAGGAGATGGAAAGCCAGAAGAGCAGGTCGCGTGAAGACGGAACTATAAATGCGGGCGATTGGGAGATCATAAAGGATAGTGATGACACAATTTTCACCGGTTATGAAAAAACTGAAGATGAAGTACTTATAAGTAAGTACCGCATGGTTAAAGTTAAGGGCAAAGAGGTTTGTCAGATTGTTTTTAATAAAACTCCGTTCTATGCGGAATCGGGCGGGCAGGTTGGCGATTCAGGTTATATCCTTTCCGACAACGAAAGGATAGAAATTACCGATACCGTCAGGGAAAACAACCTGATTTTACATATTGCAAAAAAAACACCCTCCTCCCCCATGGCTCAGTTCAAGGCAATCGTAGATATTGAAAGACGACAGCTGACAGCGAATAATCATACTGCAACTCATATTTTACACTATGCCCTGCGTGCCGTTCTCGGAAATCATGTCGAACAAAAAGGCTCGCTCGTGACTCCCGACAGACTCAGGTTCGATTTCAGCCATTATAACAAGATCGGCAGGGAAGAGCTGACCAAGATAGAAATGATCGCCAATAAGATGGTCAGGGAAAATCACCTCCTGAAAGTTACTGATAACATTTCGCTGAAAAAGGCAAAAGCGATGGGTGCAATGGCTCTTTTCGGCGAAAAATATGGTGAAACGGTCAGGGTGATAGAATTTGGCAATTCCGTTGAACTGTGCGGCGGAACTCATGTCGGGTCAACAGGCAGCATAGGAATAATCAAGATAGTATCAGAAGGAGCTATTGCTGCCGGCATCAGAAGAATTGAAGCAGTGACTGCAGTCAGGGCGGACGAATATATCAGCGAAAAGCTTGCCGCTGCCGATGAGGTAACCGCTCTTCTTAAAACCCCGGGAAGTATACGCGAGGGAGTCGAAAAACTGATTGCTGAGAACATCACACTCAGAAAAACAATCGAAAAATACCAGCTTGCATCCGCGCTTGGCACTCTCAGGGAAATTGAGGCAAAAGCTGTTAGCATCAATAATATCAGGTACCTGTCGGGATCAGTGGTATCCGAATCACAGGACACTCTCAAAACCATTGCATTTGAAGCCAGAAAGTCATCCGATAATACTGTTCTAGTTATCGGATCAGCCATTGGCGGCAAAGCCAGCATTGTGGTAATGGTAAGCGACAGACTCATAAAAGAAAAGAATATCAGTGCCATTGAAATAATCAAGGTTATTGCCCCTGAGATTAACGGAGGTGGCGGTGGTCAGCCTTTTCTTGCCACTGCAGGTGGCAAAAATCCTGAAGGGATCAGCAATGCAATAAAAAAAGCTGAAGAATATTTGAAGAATAGGTAACCGAAGTAATGAGGAAGCATATCATATTTTTCCTTCTGGTTGCAGCATCCGCTGCAACATTGCTGCAAACATCATGCACTCCCGGATCATGCTTCGAGGAGACAAATGCATATGTCAAAGCAACATTTTATCTTTCCAGCAAATCAAAAGCCGCTGCTCCGGACAGTGTTACATTATATGGTGCCGGGAAGGATACAAGCCTGATATACAACAAAAGAACTTCATTGAGTCAGGCACTTATGCCTCTCGACGCCTCTACAGATGGATGCACCCTTGCCATCAGGATTAATGGAGTTAATGATACGATCTCATTTTCCTACACGACCTCCAGTCACTTTATATCAAAGGAATGCGGTTATACTTTCTACCATACGATAGAACCGCCTGCATTCACGACGCATATAATTGACACGGTTACAGTCGTTAAGAACACAATTACAACACTGAGTGAAGAAAACATACGCATATATTATTAGCTTCCTGGCAGCATTGATCCCTCTCTCCTCTTCAGGACAGGAGGCGAATCAACCACCTGACAGTGTTGTTGTAGTACCGCTTAAGATCAGGGCGGGATTGGAGATCTCCGGACCTGTGATTTATTTCACAAATAACAGCATGCTGAACCTTGAAGGTTTCGTTACCACGGACCTTAACGAAAAAATCTCTGTATTGCTCGGTGGCGGATATTCTGATTACAGTTATTCTCAGTATAACTATGAATTTCAGACAAAAGGTCTTTTTTTTAAAGCAGGAGCAGACTTTAACCTGCTCAGACCCGAAATGGCCGAAGGTAAATACTGGGCCGGACTTGGCCTTCATTATGGACTTACAAGATTCACTTTTGAAACACCTTCGTTCAAACATGAGAACTACTGGGGTATTGTATCTTCTTCGCTGGCAAGTCAAACAAACTGGGGACATTATGTAGAGGTATCCGGTGGATTTAAGGCTGAATTGTTCAGGAATTTCAGCATAGGATGGCTTATCAGCCTGAGGAAACTTATTTACACAGGAGCAGACAAAGATCTCAGACCGGTCTATTATCCTGGTTATGGGGAGGGAGGAAGATCACTTAGCTATGGCCTCAATTATTACATTTCCTTAAATATCCCTTATAAAAAAATTAAGGTTAAGATCAAGCCTGAACCTGTCGAAGAACCCTCAGGGGATGAAGAAACCGAAGCGCCGGAGGATTCCAGTAATCTGGGAAGACAGAGGATCGGAAGATAAAACCGGTTACCGGCGACCGGCGACCGGCTTCGAGCTGAACAGCAATAAACCTGTGAATGTCAGAAATCCATTGACAAGAAGCAGTTCGAATCCGAACTTATAACCGCTAAACAACTGCACTGAGTATTTGCTCAGGAAAAAGCAAACCACCGGCGATAATACTGCAATGTATGGAGTCAGCGAATCATTCACCTTCCGCTTTGTGAATAACCCGAAAGAGTAGAGGCCGAGAAGCGGGCCATATGTGTAACCTGCTATAGTGAAGAGCTTATCGATCACAGCCCGGTCATTCAATGCGCTGAATATCAAAATGCTGATAAAAAATAGCAAAGCAATCGAAAGATGCACAACATACCTTAAACTTGTTGATTCTTTTTCAGTCAGATCCTTTCTTTTATCCAGGCCCAGGAAGTCGATGCTCACCGATGTCGTCAGCGATGTCATTGCCCCATCTGCGCTGGGGAAAGCTGCTGAGATCAGTCCTATAAGGAAAACTATTCCCATCATCGGGCTTAGATATTTAAGGGCAACCGTCGGGAAAATCTCATCCGATATGCCAACTTCAATTCCCTTGCTGCGAGAATACAGCACCAGGAATGCGCCAAGAAAAAGGAACAGGAGGTTGACAAAGACCAATATCCCGCTGAATGTGAACATATTCTTCTGCGCCTCTTTCAGGTTCTTGCAGCTCAGGTTCTTTTGCATCATTTCCTGATCCAGGCCTGTCATGGTGATCGTAATGAACATACCGGAAAAGAACTGCTTCAAAAAATGCCGCTCATTATTCCAGTCAGAGATGAACATCCTTGAAATACTGCTGTCACTGATCTCTGAGAAAAGCTTCACTACGGGGGTATGCATCTCCCGGCTTATGTAAACTATTGACAACACTACAGCCAGAAGCATAAATGTAGTCTGAAGGGTGTCAGTCCAGATTATTGTGCGTATACCACCTTTAAATGTATAGAGGATTATAAGGATGATGAATACCAGAGCATTCACCCAGAAAGGGATATTCCAGGCATCGAAGACAAAAACCTGCAATACATTAATTACAAGGAACATCCTGAGCGAAGCCCCCAGAGTGCGTGAAATCAGAAAGAATCCGGCACCAGTCTTGTAGGACCAGAATCCAAAACGCTGGTCAAGATAAGAATAAATGGAGGTAAGCTTAAGCCGGTAATATAGCGGGAGGAGAACAAGCGCGATAACATAATAACCCACAAGATAACCCAGTACAACAACCATGTAGCTGAATTGTGTATCCTTCACCCACCCCGGCACCGACATGAATGTGACGCCGGAAAGCGAAGCTCCTATCATCCCGTATGCAACAATGAACCATGGCGATTTTCTGTTGCCGATAAAGAACGACTGGCTGTCTGCTTTGCGTGCAGTAATCCATGTAACTGCAAAAAGCAGAATTGTGTATACCAGGAAAATGCCAAGTATCAGTGCTGGTGACATGGATTGAAAATAAAGTTACAAGGATAGCAAAAAGAATGCAACCCAAAAAATAGCCGTTTTTTTAAAAGCAATAATTGGATTAATTTTGTCAAAAATAATCCGACATGAGTTTTAATGAGTTCCCTTCAAGGCTCCTGGAAAATGCAGTTAATGAATTTGCATCACTGCCGGGAGTAGGGAGAAAAACAGCCTTCAGGCTGGTAATGAATCTGTTGAAGAGAGATGCATCAGAGGTTAAGAGGTTCGGGGAGACCATAATCAAGCTTCATGAGGAGATCCATTATTGTATAATCTGCCATAGTATTTCCGATACGGAAATATGTAATATCTGCAGTGATGAGAAACGCGACAGAACGGTTGTATGCGTGGTTGAGAGCATACAGGATGTAATGGCGATCGAGAACACAAGGCAGTACAAAGGCCTGTATCATGTGCTGGGAGGTATAATATCGCCCATCGACGGCATAGGACCCTCCGATCTGAATATCGATTCTCTCGAGGAGAAGATCAAAGCCGGAGGGATCGGCGAGATAATATTTGCCTTAAGCACTACCATGGAGGGCGATACGACTAATTATTACCTTTTCAGGAAGCTGGGCAGGTATAATAAGACAATTACAACTCTTGCAAGAGGAGTTGCCATCGGCGATGAGCTTGAATATACGGATGAGATAACTCTCGGCCGTGCAATAACAAACAGAAATCCATATCAGCAATGATTAAATCCTTCAGGAAATTCCTTTCAGTTTCGGCTAAGAGCATGAAGCGCTCCGCAATAAGGGAGATACTCAAGTTGCTCCAGAAGCCCGGTATGATATCATTTGCAGGAGGGCTCCCCTCCCCTGAGACATTTCCTATTGATGATCTGAAGGAAATTGCCAGTGAAGTCCTTGACAAGCAAGGGGCAGAGAGTCTACAGTATGGCACAACTGAAGGGGACCCGGCTTTAAGAAAAGCGCTCGTTGAAAGGCATAACAGTCAGGGAATGAGAATCGGTGTGGAGAACCTGATAATCACCACCGGATCACAACAGGCACTCGACCTGATCGCAAAAATTCTTATTGATCCCGGTGACTATGTGATATGCGGACTCCCCTCCTATCTTGGCGGTCTGAATGCATTTTCGGTATATGGCGCCAGACTGAAGGGTATTCCTCTCGATGAGAATGGAATGAAACCCGATGAGCTTGAGAATACTGTCATTCACCTGAAAGAACTTGGAAGGAAGATCAAATTCATATATATAATTCCCGATTTCCAGAATCCTGCCGGCATCACAGTTCCTGAATCGAGAAGACTGAAGATCATCGAGATGGCTGAAAAGTATGATCTGCTGATTGTGGAAGACAGCCCTTACCGCGATGTACGGTTTGAGGGGGAGCCCCAGAGAATGATGTACGAGCTTGATACAACCGGCAGGGTGATTACCCTCTGTACATTCTCCAAGATATTATCTCCCGGATTCAGGGTTGGCTGGGTAATCGGCAACCCCGAGATCCTCGACAGGATAGTAATGGCAAAACAGACTGCAGACCTTTGTACATCCGCTTTTATGCAGAAGATCATCGCCCGCTATATCGAAAAAGGACTGCTTGAAAAAAATCTTAAGAAAACTATTTCCCTCTACAGCGAGAGGCGAAATTATATGATCAGCTGCCTGCACAAATACATGCCTGAAAATGTAACATGGACTGAGCCGCATGGAGGCCTGTTCCTGTTTGTCACGCTTCCGAAGCATCTGGATTCAGATGTGATCCTCAAAAAAGCCATAGAGAAAAATGTCGCTTTCGTTTCTGGTTCTTCATTCTTCTGTAACGACTCCGGACGAAATACAATGCGGCTCAATTTTTCGTTCTCCAATCCATCAGATATTGAGGAAGGTATAAAGCGTCTGGCATTGGTGGTGAGGGAAGAAATAAAAGAATAATAGCATTTTATGGATCTGTCCCTAATTATTGTCAGCTACAATGTCAGGAGCTTCCTTGAACAATGCCTTCTCACCGTGCGTAAGGCTACGGAAAACATTGATTGTGAAATTTTTGTCATTGACAATAACTCATTTGACGGATCGTGTTCTATGGTAGAAGCCGGATTCCCTGAAGTGAAACTTATAAAAAATCCTGTCAACAGAGGATATTCTGCAGCAAATAACCAGGCACTGAAAACTGCATCCGGCCGCTATGTGCTGCTCCTGAATCCAGATACTCTTGTTAAGGAAAATACATTCCGGAGCTGTATAAGCTTTATGGATAGCCATCCGGATGCAGGCGCCACAGGTGTCAGGATGATAAACGGCAAGGGGAAGTTCCTGCCTGAATCAAAGAGAGCCCTTCCAACCCCCGGAACTGCATTCTTCAAAATGTCCGGATTATCATACCTTTTCCCGAAGTCGAGGCTCTTAAACAGGTACTATCTCGGTCATCTCGACAGCATGCAGATATCACAGGCAGATGTCATTTCAGGAGCTTTCATGTTCCTGCGAGCTGAAGCCGTGGCCAAAACCGGACTTCTCGATGAGGAATTCTTCATGTACGGTGAAGATATTGATTATAGCTACAGGTTGCTGAAAGCCGGATATAACAATTACTATTATCCTGACACAGAGATAATTCACTTCAAGGGCGAGAGTACCAAAAAGGAGAATATCAAGGCGGTTGTAAATTTTTACAGGGCGATGGCAATCTATGTCAGAAAACACTTTACTTCAGGCAGTATGAAGGTTTCTGCACCTTTCATCCAGATAGCTATCTTTCTGAGCGGCACCTTATCAATGCTTAAAAACCTGATCGGAAATTTTTTTTGCCAACGTGCATAGAATCTGCTGAACATTTTACCCTGAATTATGTTAGATTTTTACAAAATTTAAAGAAAAGAAATCGGTAATGGCACGAATGAATATAGTACTTCCGGCAATGGGAGAAGGCGTGATTGAAGCTACAATCAACAAATGGCTGGTTTCCGAAGGAACAATGGTTAAAGAGGACGATCCGATTGTAGAAGTTGCCACTGACAAGGTCGACTCCGAAGTTCCATCACCGGCTGAAGGAAAAATAGTTTCGATAATTGCGAGGGAAGGATCTGTTATAAAAATCGGTGAAATCATTGCAATTCTGGAGAATAGCACGACACCTTCACCTGAAGAATCCCAAAAGGTTATAAAGGAAGTTGAAAGAGTCAGGGAAACTATTTCAGAAATAAAAAATGAAGAAAAGGTTGTCGAGGTCTTGTCATCTGATCTGAAAAGCCGGACTCCTTCTGGAAAATTCCTGTCTCCTCTTGTAAGGAGCATTGCCGCCCGCGAAAACCTTAGTTATGCCGAACTTGACACACTTGGCGGTACAGGCATGGATGGAAGAATAACAAAGGATGATATTCTCAGAGTACTGGATTCAAGGAAGAGGGAGCAGTCACTGAATGCGGTAAAAGCTGAAAAGAAAGATAAAAAGACGGTAACGCCTGGGGAAGCAGATGAAGTGATAGAGATGGACCGTGTCAGAAGGCTTATTGCCGATCATATGGTGCTCTCCAAAAAGACTTCCGCACACGTCACATCATTCATCGATGCCGATGTTACGAAGCTTGTCAACTGGAGGAACTCTGTCAAGGATAAGTTCTATTCAGCCGAAGGACAAAAACTTACATTAACTCCCATCTTCATTGATGCAGCATCAAGGGCGCTCTATGAATTCCCGATGATAAATATCTCGGTAGACGGTAATAACATTATAAAAAGAAAAAATATAAATATTGGAATGGCCACTGCCCTGCCGGATGGAAACCTGATAGTTCCGGTAATTAAGAATGCCAATGAGAAAAGTCTGACTGGTCTGGCAAGAAGCGTAAATGACCTTGCAGAGAGAGCAAGGAACAATAAGCTCAAGCCCGATGAGATTACAGGAGGCACATTTACGATCACCAACTTCGGAAGCTACAACAATCTTGCCGGTACCCCGATTATCAATCAGCCGCAGGCAGCGATACTTGGTACGGGAGCCGTAAGAAAGATGCCTGCCGTGCTGGAGACTCCTGATGGCGATGTGATTGCGATAAGACATATCATGATATTATCACTTAGTTACGATCACCGGGTTATTGATGGTGCTCTTGCAGGAAAATTTTTAAACAGGGTTAAAGAGATTCTCGAGAACTATTCCTCTGATCTGGGCTGAGGGCACTGAATGGAGGATATATTTAATGTCATCTGGCTGGAGATAATACAGTATTGTCAGTCTTTTATGCTTAATTGTCGAAAAAAGGGCAAAATGTTTTTGCCCTTTTCTTTAATATTTAAGTTATATTAGTAGCCGTAACTTTAGAAACGAGAACATAAAACCTTTCTGCCTGGGTATTATAGAGTAATGGAGCTGTAAGTTTTAAAGCACAGGGTTTTATTTTACCATCTTATACCTGATTGATAAAAATGAAAAGGTTTATTCTTCTGACAGCTTCACTAACTTTGCTGATGGGCAATGTGTCATTCTCCCAGGCAAGAATCGAGAACAGGAAGAAATTTTATGAGGCCGAAGGCTTCATCCTGTTTGAGGAATATCAGGATGCCCTTGCTGATTATCTTCAGCTTATTAAATCCTATCCTACAAACAGCAATTTGAAATACAGGATCGGTCAGTGTTATATAAACATCCCGGCTGAAAAGGAAAAATCAATTGCATATCTGGAAGAAGCCGTAAAAAATATAAATCCAAAATACAAGGAAGGAAGGTTCAGGGAGAAAGGCGCCCCTTATGATGTATACTATCACCTGGCGAATGCTTACAGGATCAATAATCAGATTGACAAGGCACTTGAGACATATGAAATTTTCAATAAAAACCTTGATAAAAAGGTTTATAATCCTGATGTTGTAAACCTTCAGATCGAGTCCTGCTACCACGCCAAAGAGCTGATGAAGACACCTCTGTACATAAGGAAGCAGAACCTTGGTGATGTTATCAACGACGAGTATCCCGATCTGAATCCTGTTGTCTCAGGTGATCAGAATTACATGGTATATAACAGGCTGACAGCTTTTCAGGAGGCTCTCTTCTTTGTTAAAAAAGTGAACGGCAAATGGAGCAATCCTGTCAATATAATCCCTGATCTTGGCCTCGGCCAGGAAGAAGGTAACTATGCCACATCTCTTTCAAAAGACGGGAAGGAGCTCTATATCTACCGCCGCGAACTGGACTATGACGGCAATATATATGTTACGAAAAGGCTGAACGACGACAGGTGGTCCAATATCGTCAAGCTCAATGACAATATCAATACCAAATACTGGGAGTCACATGCAACGGTCTCTCATGACGGGAAGAAGCTTTACTTCACTTCAAACAGGAAGGATTCTTACGGAGGCCTCGATATCTACGTCTCTGAAAGGGACACAGGTAACACATGGGGACCAGCAGTGAACCTGGGCCCTGTGATCAATTCAGTATACAACGAAGATACCCCTTTCCTCACTGATGATGACAAGACGCTGTTTTTCAGCTCAGCCGCCCATTATAATATGGGAGGTTACGATATTTTTTATTCAACACTTCTCGACAGTGGACAATGGTCAGTTCCTATGAACGCAGGATATCCGGTTAACACAACTGATGATGATCTCTTCTTCCACCCGCTGAATGACGGATATGAGGCATATTATTCTATGATCAGCGATGGAGGCTACGGACTGTCCGATATATACCGGATTGAAATTTTTTCAGAAAATCATCCTCGTAAATTCATCGTCAGGGGAACCGCTAAAGTTGGTGGTCCTGGTGTCAGCGGGGATAACAAGATCACCATCAGGTCGACTAACTCCAAAAATCCTGAAAGATCTGTGACGGCATATACCGATCCTGTCACAGGCGAGTTTGAATTTGAAGCCGGTCACGGCGATTATGAAGTTGCATTTGAAGCTCCTGAGGCCGAAAGTGTGACCAAAAACCTGAATCTTTCGATTTCAGCACCATCGGATACTGTCGATGTGCCTGGAGTGGTTCTTCCAAGGACTAACCTTGTTGCAGACCTTAAAGTTGAAGAAGTCAAACCTGATGAAAAGATAGCAGTTCCCGAGGTGCCTTTAGCAAAAGGGAAACCCAGGGAGATCAGGCATACTGATTACGTTAAGCCTGCTGCCCCAGAAACTCCCAGACCAGTTGAAAAACCTGCCGAACAAATAGATACTACAAAGAAGGAGCCTGTAATTGCGCCCATAAAGCCTGTTACAACACCGGCAGTACCCGAAAAATGCTGTAAACTGTGGTACCTCTGGCTCTTGGTCGGCGTGGGACTTATTTTCTTCCTGATCATCCTGAGGAGAAAACGGAAGAAGGACAAAGAAAAATAATTTTGCTTGTAAGTTCGTTTTGTGTCTGCATATAATTGATGTTAATAATTGGGCCATTTTCTACAATAAATAAGCCGGATTCATGGGATTTCCGAATTCAAAAAGTACTATATTTGTTTTGATGAAATATTTCAGAGGAAAAATACTAAGCCTCCGGTTGCAGCTATTGACTCTGATAATTTTCCCGGTTGCTGCCTCAGCCCAGTCTACCAAGGAGCTTAAGGAGATCTTTGCCCAGGCCGAATCCTATTACCTCTTTGAGGAATATGATCTGGCAAACCATCTCTATATCATCATGGAAAATCCTGAAAATCTTAACCTGAGCTACAAGATAGGCACCTGTTATCTGAATATCCCTGATGAAAAGGAAAAGGCTATTACCTATCTCGAAGCTGCTGTAAAGAATTCCGTCTATGATTCCAAGACAAATTACTTCAAGGAAAAGAGAGCCCCTCTGGATGCCTATTTTTACCTGGGTAAAGCTTATATGATCAACAATGAGCTTGAAAAAGGTCTCAACACGCTCCAGACATTTGCCAACCTGGCAAGAGATATCGAAGGAAAAGGCAAGATGGAAAACCTTGAGTTTGCCGATCAGCAGATACTGGCTTGCAGGAATGCAATAAAATTCAAGGAAAATCCTGTCCCTCTGACCAAAAAAACTCTCGGCCCAGGCTTCAGCGAGGGATCAATGAATGAAAATCCTGCCGTAAGTTTTGATGGCAATACAATAGCTTATACTGAACGCCGGGGCCTCGTTAATGTTATACTTTTTTCCAGGAAGATAAGAGGAAAATGGCAGAATCCTGTTGAAATTACCGGCCAGCTCAATGCCGGTGAAGATTGTTCCACATGTGCACTTAACGCTGACGGCACAGAGATATTCCTGTATAAAACGGATATGTTCGATGGCAATATCTATTCATCAAAATATGTTGGCGATAAATGGACTCCTATAGTCAAGCTCAATAAAAACATCAATACTAAATTTTATGAATCTCACGCATCTGTATCAGCTGATGGCGAAAGACTCTTCTTTACAAGCAACAGGGAAGGCGGACAGGGAGGACTTGACATCTACATGTCGGAGAAAGATGGCTCAGGTGAATGGGGAGTTCCCATCAATCTTGGCTCAGCTGTAAATACCCCGTACAATGAAGACAATCCATTCATAACAGCCAATGATTCACTGCTCTACTTTTGCTCGGAAGGCCATAACTCCATGGGCGGATATGACAACTATAAAAGCAGGAAGCTCGGCAATGAATGGAAAAAACCCGAAAGTCTTGGATATCCGATAAATACCACCGATGACGATAAATTCTTTCAACCCTCAAATAACGGGACGACTGCATTCTATTCAATGAAGACTGATTACAAGAAAAGAGATATCTTCTACATCGGACTCGGAGGCATTGATGTAAACCAGATATATGAAATAGCAGGGAATTTCAGGCTGAATGATACAGCGTTTGCTGAAGGAAAGAACTATAAAATCAATATCCTGGCCAAAACATCCGGCGACACTCTTTACAAAGGCTCTCCGGATAAGACAACAGGTTCGTACTCACTGAACGTTTCACCTGGAAGCTTCAGAATAGCCTACTCCGGCGATGGATATTTCACTCAGACAATTGACACTGCAATTATCCAGGATAATCCTGATCTGATGATTTATCTTAATGTAACGCTTGAAAGAGATTCCTCACTCATTGAACCGGTGGTTTATGAAAAAATAAATCTTGCAGCAATACCTGTTGTTTTAGCAATCGACAGCTCAATACTTATTAGAAATATGCTTGTAAGTAACGTTGATGATGTCATTGATTCTGATGTCCTGTATTATACTGTTCAGGTTATGGCACTCTACAAACCGGTGGATGTCAGCTACTTCAAGCATATCAGCGATATGAAGGTGATGTACAACGAAGTCGATAAATTTTACAGGTATACCACAGGCCGCTGCGCTACAAGAGAAGAGGCAGCAGCATTGAGATTGCAGTTGATAAGGAAAGGATACCCTAATGAGATCTTTATCAAAAAAGTCTCTAAATAATGAACCGTTTATCAAGAATTGTTTTATCAGTCCTCTTTCTTTCTGCCAGCGTTTTAACAACCTTCTCTCAGGAGCCTGCTAAAAAAGATCTGGCAAAGTCAGTTCAGGAAGCTGATATTTCCTACTATTATGATAAGAATTATGAAAAGGCCGCCAGCCTCTATGAACCTCTTGTGGCTTCATACCCTGATAACGAAAATCTGGCAGCAAAGCTGGGAATTTGCTATTTAAATCTTGATGGCAGGAAACAGGAAGCTCTTGGTCTTCTGAAGAAAGCTGCAACAAATGTTGTTGGCGATGCAAAGGATTATGTAGAACATGGAGAGCAAGCTCCCCTCGACACATACTATTATCTGGCAAACGCGTATCACGTAAATGACAGCCTCGACAAGGCACTAAACCTTTATTATGCCGAAAAAAGGAGACTTGCAGGTGCCGATCCCGCAAAAGACGAATATATCGACCTCCAGATAAGGGATTGCAGGTATGCTCTTGAACAGAAAAAGAAGCCGCTGACTATTATTTCGAATCTTTTTGCCCCCTGGCTTAAGGATTATCCGGGAGCATGCAATCCGGTACTTTCCAAAAATGACTCCGTATTCATATTTACTCAGAAAACAGGAGAAAAGACACGTATTTTATGCTCTTATAAAAAAGGAACCTGGCAGATGCCTGTTGACATTACGAAACAGCTCGGGGGATTAGACAGATTTTATTCGAATTCCATTACGGGTGACGGTAAACTTCTGATCCTCTTCCTTGATGATGGTGGTGACGGTAATCTGTATTTCAGTGAAAGAAAAGATACCATATGGTCGAGAATGAAAAACCCCGGAAAACCTATAAATACAATCTATTGGGAATCTCACGGGTTTATTACTCCTGACGGAGATGCAATGTATATTGCGAGTAACAGGCCTGGTGGTATCGGGGAGCTGGATATTTGGAAATCGGACAGGGATGTTAATGGCACATGGGGTGCTCCGGTAAACTGCGGCGAACGGATCAACACGGCTTATAACGAGGATACTCCATTTTTCGATCCTGCCACCGGCGCATTGCTGTTCAGTTCTGTAGGGCATATCAGCCTTGGAGGATATGATGTTTTCAGGTCGATGTGGAAGAATGGCGGATGGACAAATCCTGTAGGGATGCCATTTGCGTTCAATACGACCGATGCAAATACATTTTTCATTCTTAATAATAAGGCATCCGGATTCGTGGCAAGCCGCTACGATCAGAATGCCCAGTCAAGAAATATTTACGCTATTGTAGCTATCGACCCTGCCGATGAGATTACCAGGGTTGAAGGAGCACTTACACTGAATGACGGATTAGCCCCGGATCAAAGGAAAGCTGTGATAAAGCTTACTGATATGAGCAAGAAAACACCTGCAAGACTGGTTGTCTTAAATCAGGACGGAACATACAAGTTTGATATTAAACCAGGTGATTATGAAATGCTTGCAAGCCATCCAGGATATAAATCCGAAACAAAAAAGCTAAATCTGCCACTCTATTTCCTGAGCCATTATATGGTTGTAAACACCGAACTGACACCTGAGAAAGTTGCAGAGGGCACATTCCTGGCTATCAAGAATGTTCTGTTTGAATTCGACAGTTATGAGCTTGATCAGGAGGCCAAAGCTGTTCTGGAATCCGTTAAAACAATTCTCGTCAGCTATCCGGGCCTTAAAATTGAGATTGCCGGATATACTGACTCTAAAGGCAGTACTTCATATAACCTCAAGCTTGCCGATAAAAGAGCACAGGCAGTAATAGATTACCTTACTTCATCGACGATTCTTTCCTCGAGGTTCATGAAGAAAGCATTCGGAGAATCTAATTTTGCAGCCGTCAACAGCAACAAAGATGGCTCTGATAATCCTGAAGGCAGAAAATATAACAGGAGAGTAACTTTTGGCATTATTGATCCCAAAACAGGTGTAGTCATAAGACAGGATGCTTATACTCCCGAACATCTCAGGATTCCATCTTCTATAAAATACAGCATAATACTTAAAACCTCTGCAGAAAGACTTTCTCCTGCTTATTTTGATGATCTGGACCTGAATGGAATGCTATATATAAGAACCATCTCCACGGATTCCGTCAATGCTTACACTATCGGAGTATTCTATAATAAAACCGATGCTGCTAAATACCTTGAATATGTGAAGGCAAAGGGATTTACTGATGCTTATATTATAAACAATTACGATATAAATAAAGTAACGAAGGAAGCAGCTAGTAAGGTTCCTGTTATAAGCAGCAGTGACTCGGGTAACAAGATCTATACTATACAGATGAAGGCTACCAAAACTCCTGTCAGTATGAACACCTTCAGGGATTATAAGGATGTCAGGGAAATTTACGGCGACGACGGCTTGTACCGTTATGTGACTGGTGAATACAACCAGCTATCCAAAGCAAAAGAAGCTCTTGCATCTATCAAAGGGGCAGGCTTCCAGGATGCATTTATCAGGGAACTTAACTTATTGATAGTAAAATAATACCGCCCTTCTTATGAGATATGAAAAGATTAACCTCAGGGCGCTTGAACCTGAGGATCTGGAGTTGTTATATGAATGGGAAAATAATGGATCGTACTGGATCATCAGCAATACGGTGGTGCCATTTTCAAAATACACTCTCAAGAGGTATCTTGAAAACTCACATAAAAACATTTATGAGACCGGTCAGCTTCGCCTTATGATCGAACTCGCTGCTGATAAAAAACCTATTGGCGCTATCGATATCTTTGATTTTGATCCATTTCACAAAAGAGCAGGTCTTGGCATCCTTATCGCTGACGAGAAAGAACGTAAGAAAGGCTTTGCAACGATGGCACTTAAAGGATTGATCAGTTATTGCTTTTCTACACTCCAGCTTCACCAGCTATATTGCAACATACTTTCAAACAACTGCGAAAGTATCGATCTTTTCAAAAACCTGGGCTTCGTGCAGATAGGCATAAAAAAAGACTGGATCCATACATCTGATGGCTACCTCGATGAACATATGTTCCAATTGGTAAATAATATGTAGAGACGGATCTGAGATCCGACTCTACATATTTTAATATTATTTTGCAGCTCTTGTATTCCTGTATTCGCCCTTAAAATAGTTGATGCCTATTGCATCATATCTTTTCTTGAGCACTTCAAGCCGTGCCAGAAAATCCTCAAAATCCTTAAGCCTGTCTGGCGTCCACCCCGTTTCGGCAATTGCAAATGCCCTCGGAAATGCCATATATTCCATGTGTTCGGAAGTCGGGATATATTCTGTCCACACATTGCCCTGAACGCCAAGTATATATTTTTGCTCTTCCGGTAATAGTTCCTGCGGCATCGGATTATATGAATAGACCTTTTCGAGGGGCAGATATCCTCCAATTGCTAGGGGCTGACCTGCCGGATCGCTCTGATAGTAATCAAGGTACACATGACTGCTGGGCGTCATTATCACATCATGTTTTAACTGGGCTGCTGCTATACCTCCTTTGGTTCCTCTCCACGACATTACTGTAGCTTCGGGAGCCAGCCCTCCTTCAAGGATCTCGTCCCAGCCAATCAGCTTGCGGCCTTTCGATGAAAGGAATTTCTCGATTCTCTGAATAAAGTAGCTCTGAAGCTCATGTTCGTCCTTCATGCCTTCATCCTTTATGCGCTTCTGGCAGAGAGGACACTTTTCCCATCTTGCCTTCGGGCATTCATCGCCCCCGACATGTATATATGTTCCCGGGAAAAGATCTATCACTTCTGACAGGACATCCTCTAAAAATTTAAAAGTCTCTTCTTTGCCTGCACAGAAGACATCATCCATGACACCCCATTTTGTATTTACTTCAAATGGGCCTCCGGTACATGAAAGCTCAGGATATGATGCAAGTGCGCCCATTGCATGACCGGGCATTTCGATCTCCGGGATCACGGTTATGAATTTAGATTTTGCATAAACCACAACCTCCCTCACCTCATCCTGTGTATAGAAGCCGCCATAACGCTTACCGTCAAATACAAGCGGCGGTTTACCGGCATGACCGACTACTGTTTCGTTCCGGAATGCACCTATCTCGGTAAGCTTCGGATATTTCTTTATTTCAATCCTCCATCCCTGGTCTTCAGTGAGATGCCAGTGGAAAGTATTCATCTTGTGGAGGGCAAGCATGTCAATATATCTTTTTATGGTTGCTACAGGGAATAGATGGCGCCCTACATCGAGATGCATGCCCCTGTAAACAAACCTGGGCTCATCTTCAATGATGCAGGCTGGTACTGAGAGTGCCATTCCATCAATAACTTTCTGATTTTCAACTTCTGCGGGAAGAAGCTGCCTGATCGTCTGAACAGCATAAAATAATCCAACGGCACTCTTTGCATGTATCGTTATCCATTTGGGGGTCACAGTAAGAATGTATCCCTCATTATTTTTCACTGCCGTATCGAGGGTCATGAAGACTGATCCTTTTTTAGGTTTTGCACCTGTAACGGTCTCAGGAACCAGTCCAGTCGGATTACTGACAAGCCGGGCCAGGAAATCCGAAACCAGCTTCATTTCAGGATCCATGGAAGGAATGATGATCCTGGTTTTTTCTGAGAATACAAAATCTCCTGAAAGCATCGAAATTGAAACCGGTGCCGGTATCAGCGCTGGAGTTTTGTTATCACCGGCTGAATTGATTTTGTTGCATCCTGTGAGGAACATGATAATTAGTGGAATGTAAATAACTATCTTTTTCATATCGTTTATTTTTGGTTATAAATATAACCAGGCTTAATTTTTGAAAAAATATTAAAGGAGATTTATTTTGTTTTCTTCTGTCGCATAAGACCCGATGCCAGCAAACCGCATGCTGCTGAAATATCTGCACCCCGCGATCTCCTAATTGATGCGGATATCCCCGATAAAACGAGATTATGCTTGAAATACATCATCCTTTCATCTGCGGATGACACATTTTCATCGCACTGAACACTGTGATATGGAAGCAGATTCACCCTTATTCCTGATCCCAGGAGCAAGTTCCTTAATCCTTCAAGATGCCTGTCAGTATCATTTACATTGCTGATCATTACATATGCAACACTTAATCTTCTCTTCTTCTTCAAAGGAAATCCCCTCATAATTTCAATGATCTCAATTGCTGGATATTTCTTTTCTACTGGGACAGCTTTGATACGTTCCTCCGGAAATGGAGAGAACAGGCTCAGGGTGAGGTTACATCCGGTCTTCTCCAGGAAGGGGATTATTGCGGGAGTGATGCCTACCGTTGAGATTGTGATATTACGCGGACTTAATGCCATACCCCATTCAGCAGAAAGTATTTCACATGCTTTCAGAACATTTTTAAGATTGTCAAGCGGTTCGCCCATACCCATGAAAACTACATGTGTCACTTTCCCTGCCGGCGGGATCCCAAGAATCTGGCTGATTATGTCACAGGTATCGAGATCGCCATGGAAACCATACCTGGCAGTGACGCAGAACGGACAACCCATCCTGCATCCTGATTGTGTCGATACACATACCGTATCACGTTTCTTATCAGGGATATAAACCGTTTCAAACTTCTTTCCTTCAGGATTGCAGAACAGGTACTTGACAGTGCCATCTGATGAAACTTCCGTGCCAAGAGGCTCATGCAAAAATGGTTGTGCAATCGTACCAAGATATCGCTGAAGTTTCACGGGAATCTTTGAGATACGCGAAAGATCTGTTATTCTCTTTTTATAGATGGAATTTGCAATGGCAGACGCATGTGATAAATTATATGCTTCCGGTCTGATCAGCTCATAGATATCACTTGCCGAAAGTCCGACAAGGTTCTTTTTCTTCATATTGACCATATCCATGCAAAATTAATCCGATTATCAATATCTTAGTATTGACAAACTGATTAAGGAATAACGGGCGCTGATTAATTAATAATTCAATGGCTGACTGGAATTCATTATACATATATTATATATCCGGAACAGGAAATGCCCGTCTGTCATCACGATGGATAGCTGAGGAAGCTCAAAAGCGGGGACTAAAGACAGTCGTTCAGCAGATCGACAGACTGGAGAACATCATAATGCCTTCTCCTGATGACAAGCCGCTGATAGGTTTTGCTTATCCCACTCATGGCTTTAATGCAGCGCCGATCATGCTCCGGTTTATGGCTGGATTTCCCCGCGGCCTGGGAAAGGAGATATTCCTTGTCAACACCCGGGCGGGGATGAAGCTTTATAAAATATTCATGCTGGGATTAACCGGACTTGCCCTTGTCCTTCCTGCCTTTATCCTTTGGCTGAAAGGCTACAAATGCATAGGGTTCAGGCCTGTTGACCTTCCCTCCAACTGGATACCACTGCACCCCGGAATAAAAAACAAAGTCATCGAATCAATTATCGCCAGATGTGAACCCATAGTTAGGAAATTTGCAAACAAAATCCTTTCTGGGAAGAAGATTTACCGCGGCCTCTACAGCCTTCCCGTTGATCTTCTTATAAGTCCCATTGCTGCAGGCTATTACCTTGGTGGACGCTTTTTCCTGTCCAAGACATTCATTGCCAATTCAAACTGCAACAATTGCGGAATATGTATCAAAGAGTGTCCTACAGCATCAATAATCTATGTCAGGAACAGGCCATACTGGAAGCTCACATGCGAAAGCTGCATGAGATGCCTCAACAGCTGTCCGCAAAAGGCAATTGAAGCGGCTCATGGCATGGCCACAGGGATAATGATCCTTGTAACTTCTGCAAATGCATGGCTGATGATGCTGATCATCAATTCACTGGGAATAGCTCCTGACGCATGGTGGTGGAAGCTGCTGTCACAATTCATAGGAATAGGGGTAATGATAGTCGTGGCAGCAACTGTGTATCTGATAATGCATTATGCAATGGAATTCAAACCGGTAAGATTCCTGGTAAGATTTACTTCACTGACAACCATCCCCGGATGGAGAAGGTATAAATACCTGAAAGAAAAAAAACAATTTAATAACATAACATCCAGCAAGAATTAAATCCAAAGTAAAAATGAACCGTATAAATGTTCTTGTGATAATTTTACTTCTCCTGACTGCCTGTGCGGACAGGGAAAAGCAGAACAATAAAAACCCGATAACTATGGCAACAGACACTTCTAGCCAGTATGGCTTCAACCGCGATTTCCTCAGCAGGCATGTAAAGGTAATTGAACTTAAAAGCGGCAATTCAGCCATTGCCATTGTTCCTGCATGGCAGGGAAGAGTGATGACAAGCACCGCAGCAGGCGACAAAGGCTTCAGCTTTGGATGGATCAATCGGGATCTTATAGCCTCAGGCAAAATTCAGCTACATATAAATGCCTTCGGAGGCGAGGAAAGATTATGGCTGGGACCCGAGGGCGGACAGTTTTCAATCTATTTTAAGAAGGGAGATCCTTTCGTATATGATAACTGGCTGGTTCCGTCATGGCTCGATGTCGATCCATTTGAGCTGATAAACCAGACCGATTCTTCAGCACTTTTTGCCCTTGAAGCTGAAACAATGAATTACAGCGGAACAAATCTCAAATTCAGGCTCGAGAGAGAGGTCACTTTGATGAAGATGGATGGAATCAGAAAACAGCTTGGTTTCGATCTTACAGGACTCAACAGCATTGCATACAGGTCAGCTAACAAGATCATTAATAAGGGTGAAAATGCCTGGGTTAAGGAAAAAGGGCTGTTGTCAATCTGGATGCTGGGAATGTTCATTCCATCGCCTTCTGTCGTTGTTGTAATACCATTTAATCAGGGTGATGAAATGGTTATGGGTCCTCAGGTTAATGACAGCTATTTCGGAAAGATCCCTGCAGACAGGCTTAAGGTTACGGACAGACATATCTTTTTCAGGGCCGACGGGAAGAGCCGCGGAAAGATCGGCCTTCCACCGCTCAGGGCGACAGGTACCCTTGGAAGCTTCGATTCGGCCAACAATATACTTACGCTCCTTGTTTGCCCTCTTCCTGCCGGAGTGACCGACTATGTCAACTCTGCCTGGCAGATCCAGGAAAATCCGTATTCAGGCGACGCACTGAATTCATATAATGATGGTCCCCTGGAAGACGGTTCCCAGATGGGGCCGTTCTATGAAATTGAGACATCGTCTCCTGCAGCTGCACTGAAGCCGGGAGGAGATCTGACACATGTTCAGTACACGCTTCATATCACCGGCGAAAGAAAGCTTCTTAATGATGTGTCAGTTAAAGCCTTAGGTGTATCTCTCGGTGAGATTGAAAAAGTCTTCAATTAGTCTCACAAGTCATGCATGTCGTGCAAGTCATGCAAGTCATGCAAGTCGTGCAAGTCGTGCAAGTCGGGTAAGACTGGCAAGACCTGCAAGACCGCAGGACCTGCAAGACAATTTTAAAGCAACCCTTTATTCCGGAGCAGTGGTTCAATCTTCGGTTCATGTCCTCGGAAATTGACATACATCTGCAGAGGATCCATGGTTCCGTCTTTCTCAAGAATATTTTTTCGGTACGATTCTGCTGTTGCTTTGTCGAAGATACCTTTCTCCCTGAAAGCCTCGAAGGCATCATTATCGAGAACTGCTGACCAGGTATAGCTGTAGTAGCCTGCATCATATCCTCCCATAATATGGGTAAAATTGGTGCTCCTGTATCGTGAAACTATTTCCGGAATCAGTCCAAGTTTGGCGAAATATTCCTTTTCAAAGCTTTGTACGTCTACAATTGCCGGAGCTTCAATGGAATGGTATGCCATATCCAGAAGAGATGCCGCATATACTTCGGCATTTGCAAATCCCTGGTTGAAATAATTGCTGTTATTGATTTTTTCAATAAGTGATGCTGGTATTGGCTCGCCAGTCTTGTAATGCTTTGCATAGAAGTTAAGGACTTCCGGTTCTGTAGCCCAGTGCTCCATCAACTGAGAAGGAAGCTCAACGAAATCCGTTGCCACATATGTCTGATTATAGGTGTTTTTGCTGAATAGCGATTCAAGGGCATGACCGAATTCATGGAAAATGGTCGACACATCATCAAGGGTAAGAAGAGCGGGGGTATCGCCTGTCGGACCTGCAAAGTTGAAGACTGTTGTTACGACAGGTGTGATGGTTTTACCATCAAGGACCAGGTGATTCCTGTAATCATCGCACCATGCACCTGATTGCTTGCTATCCCTGGTGAAGAAATCCATATAGAGGATACCGCTATGGGATCCGTCACTTTCCTTCACTTCGAAAGCCTGGACATCTGGATGAGGAAGAGGAATGTCCTTAAGTTCAGTGAATGTTATACCGAATAATCTGGTTGCGCACTCGAATGCTCCGTCGCGGACATTTTCAAGCCTGAAGTATGGTTTCAGCTCATTATCGTCAAGGTCGTATTTCTGCTTTCTAAGTTTCTCGGCATAATACCACCAGTCGGATGGTTCAAGCCTAAATTTGCCTCCTTCACTGTCAATGATCTGCTGCATCAGGCCTGCTTCATTCTTTGCCACCGGGATGGCTTTCTCCCAGAGGCTGTTGAGCAGGTTGAAGACACTCTCCGGCGTTTTAGCCATCATTGGTTCAAGCACGATGTCTGCATGTGTTTTGTAGCCGAGAAGTTTTGCCCGGGCTGCCCTTAGTTTCACTATCTCAGCCAGGATCTTATTGTTATCACATTCGTTGCCGTTATTGCCGCGCATATTATATGCATTGAAGATCTCCCTTCTCAAATCCCTGTCAGGTGAATAGGTTATAAAAGGAAAAATGCTGGGCCTCTGGGTTGTAAATGCATATTTCCCCTCTTGTCCTGCTGATTTTGCAACGGCAGCAGCGGGTTCAATCAGCGATTCAGGCAGGCCTGTCAGGTCCTTTTTATCGACATAAAGCCTGTAGTTGTTTGTCTCCTCAAGAACATTCTGTTCAAATTTCACGGTAAGCACTGCCAGTCTCTGGTTTAACATCTTCAGTGTGTCCTGATCCTGACTGTTAAGGTTTGCACCATTTCTCACAAAGCCCTTGTACAGGTTTTCAAGAAGGTACTTCTGCTCATCATTCAGCTTGAAATCTGCCTGGTTTTCATATACGCTTTTGATCTTGCTAAAAAGAGCAGGATTCAGCCTTATCTCATCATTGAATGAAGCCAATTTCGGTGATATCTCAACTTCGATATTCTGAAGCGAGTCGTTGGTGTTGGCACCTGACTGACGGGAAAAAACATTTGTGACATTTGTAAGAAGCTCACCGCTTCTATCCAGAGCCTCGATGGTATTCTTAAATGTAGGTTTCTTTTTACTTGCAATAATTGCTTCAATCTCTTTCCTTCCCCATGCCATTCCTGTATCAAATGCAGGCATGTAGTGTTTAGCCATTATCTTTTCAAAAGGAGGAACTCCGAAGGGAGTGTCAAATTCGCTGAAGAAAGGGTTGGATTTGTCAACCTCAGGTTCATCTTTGCATGAAGTCAGTGTCATTGCTGGTAACGCGATAATAATGAATAACTTGAATAGGTTTTTCACAATCTGGGAGTTTAGTTATGATATCTGGTTGTTTCAATTTCCGGCGAAGGTAGGATTTTTGATTTTCATTGGCAATGATAATTTACGGATTGGTGATTAAAGTCAATCGATGGTTTATCTGGCCTTATCGCTTGCTTAGTCCGGGATTAATAAAAAATTGTTCATTAATATTTGTCCGGCAATTTGTCTTTTTGCTTGAATTTTCGGAAATTGTATGGCTGAATTATCCGAAATACTAAACTTCAACGATATGAAAAAATCTTTACTCTTTAAAAGAATTTCTGTCCTTTTCTTTGCCTTAATCACATACTGGCAAATTGGAACAGGACAGGTATTATTAGTTGAAAACTTCGATTACTCATCCGGAGCATTGCTTACTGCCAACGGATGGATAGCTCATAGTGGCGGCGGAACAAACGCTATAGACGTAATTGTACCTGGGTTAACTTATTCAGGATATCCTGGTAGTAATATTGGAGGTGCTGCCCAACTAGATAATTCGGGTGAAGATGTGAATAAGAGTTTTACATCACAAACTTCAGGTTCGGTATATGTTGCATTTCTAATTAATGTTACATCATCAACAACAACCGGCGATTATTTCTTTCATGTGATAGAATCACCTACATCCACATACTTTAAAGGAAGAATTTGGATAAAGCAAGGTTCCTCCGCATCTAAATTCTATATTGGAGTAGCAAAAACAGGAACAACACCAGCTGTTGCCTACTCCGCCAGTGAATATGACGCTGGAACAACATATCTTTTAGTATTAAAATATCAATTTAATACTGGATCAGCGACTGATGATGTTGTGACTCTTTATGTAGAACCATCTCCCCTTTCAACGGAACCAGCTTCTCCAACAATTACAGCCTCTGATAATACCACAACAGATGGTGCTAGTGTTACTTGTGTCGCTCTCCGGCAAGGAGGATCGACGACTCTTCCAAAATTAAATGTTGATGGCATACGTGTCGCAACAAATTGGACTGATGCAATCTCAGATGTTTATCCTCCGGCCCCGACATTCAATCCTGCCAATGCCACTGCCGATGTTGCCGTTTCCGTAACACCTACTATTACATTTGACGAACCGGTCAGGAAAACTGACGGCACACAATTAGTCGATGCAGATCTTTCTTCCCTGATTACTTTTAAAAAAACAAATGCATCAGGAGATAACGTAGCTTTTACTGCTACCATCGATGCAACCAAGAAAGTTATTACTGTAACCCCATCTGCTTCTCTTTTAAATTCACAGGCTTACTATCTGGCTGTCAGCCCTGTTGAGGATGTACTTGGAAATGAATCAACAACAAGTAGCGCAACTTTCACTACAATTTCACTTGTCACACCTACAATAACTGTTGTATACCCTAATGGAGGAGAAGTTATGTATTCAGGCGACCAGGCAACGATTACCTGGACAACAACCAACTTTGATGCAGGTGAAAATGTTAAGATAGAAGTATGGCTCCCGGAATCAGTATGGTACCCACTTGAGGCTTCAACAACCAACGACGGTTCACAGGTAGTTAATGTGGGGCCTAGAGCAGATTATGGAACTGCATATAAAATTAGGATTTCCGGTGTAACCAACGGTGCATCGGATGAGAGCGATAATCCCTTTACTGTCATTGCAACTACCACCACTCTGGATTCCCTGAAAACATACTACGACCTCGGATCGAAGATCAGATATAAAGGCGAAGCAATCATCACATTCATAAGAACTGCAAACAGGAACCAGAAATATCTCCAGGATGCAACAGCCGGTCTGCTGATCGATGATGCTTCAGGTGTGCTTACAACTACTCTTGCAGCAGGGGATAAAATTACCGGACTGGAAGGCACACTGGGTACTTTCACAGGGATGTACCAGCTTGTACCGACAGTTTCAACGGTTACTGTGGTATCAAGCGGTAATAGTGTCACTGTTCCAACTCTTACTATTCCTGATTACACTGCAAACTGGGCACAATATGAATCAATGCTGGTGAAAATTGCAAATCTTACTTTCCCGGCAGCAGACGGTTCTGCGACATTCGGCGCTTCGACTCAATATACTGTTACTGATGGAACCAACAATCTTGCCTTCTTTACCTTTAAGGCAGGAGAAGGTAATCCTGCAATTGTGGGTACTGTTATTCCATCCGGAACATACTCAATAACAGGTCTTGCTTTGAAATATAATACTACCATAGAAATTTCAAGCCGGTCGACGAATGATTTCGAATTGTTGACAGGGATAGAAAAAACATCTTCAAGGGATCAGATTAAATTGTACCCTGTCCCGGCAACTTCGATACTTAATGTAAGCGGCATACAAAACCTGAAGTCCATCGAGATTCTCGACCTCGCCGGTAAAGTGATCCGTACGATCAATACCAGCACCGACGAAGTGATAAGGATACCGGTCTTTAACCTAAAGCGCGGTACCTATATGCTCAGGCTCAACACCACCGGGGAAACCGTTATAAAGAAGTTTGTAAGGTAGTAATCTATATTGGCACTAGTCCGGAATAGAATATCTTAACCGCAAAGACCGCAGAGCTCCGTCCCGATAATTCGGGACGGAGAAATACACAAAGACCGCAAAGAATAATTCAGGATAGTTTTTAACTTTGCGCTCTTTGCGTGGTTTACCCGCCGGAACGAAGTGAAGGCGGGCTTTGTGAACTTTGCGGTTATTTTATTGCAACAAAAATGAAGGTTATCCGTATAATAATATTTATACTCTTCCTGTCATTCCTGTTGCCTTCCGGATGCCATAAAGTACCTGAACCTCCTTCTCCTGAAGATTCAGATATTTTCGTGGCATGCACTCCATTCCCGGGAACAGATCAGAGCCTCGATATTGTAACTTTCAATGTAGAGACTTTCCCCATAAACGGGTATACTTCGGTTATCGCTGTTGCCAACCTCCTTAAAACAATAAATGCAGACGTCTATGCACTCCAGGAAGTTGCTTCCGAATCGGGTTTCAACCAGCTTCTTGCCCTTATGCCAGGATATGCAGGACTGTTCTACCTCATAGACAATTCCGACTGGAACCTCGCATATATATATAAGGTATCGGATATATCCCTGTACTCATCAGCCACCAGGCTTCTTTTCACTGATTCGCAGTATTTTCCGCGTCCCCCTTATGAGATAAAAATTCATCATAATACAACAAACCTCGACCTGTATATAATAAACAACCATCTTAAATGCTGTGGAGGTACAGAAAATGAGACCAGCAGAAGAATCGCATCCGAAATGCTCAAGGAATATATCGACACTTCAAAACCTGATGACGCAGTAATAATCCTTGGCGATCTTAACGATGAGATAACCGGAGCCGGCAGCAGCGATAATCCTTTCATCAACTTCATAAACGATCCTGACGACTTCAGATTCGCCGATATTAATATAGCCGAAGGAAGCCAGCTCTGGTGGTCCTATCCCTCCTACCCCAGCCATATTGATCATATCCTAATTACAGATGAATTGTTCAGCAGAACCGATACAACGGTCGTCTACAAGGCTGCACCCTGCTATTCTGACTATTCAACCTATATTTCAGATCACCGGCCTGTTGGAATAAAGATTACTTCAGCCGGGCGATGATTATTATTTGCCCTGATTCTTTACAATCAGGACATAAACCGGGAAGTGATCGCTGAAGCCTCCCTGAAAGACAGTGCCGACAAGCGTTCGAAGCGGGTATCCCTTGTATTGCCCGTCTTTCTGAACCAGAAACTGGCTGTTGAAAACCCTGGTCTGGTAAAATTTATATGATGAATAATCTTTACCCAGAAGTGCAGGAGTAATTATGATCTGGTCAAAAAGATTCAGTCCGTCACGGTAATAGAGCGAGCCAATACCCTTTTTGTAAAGCGGATACATGCAATTGAACATTTCGCCCTCCTTAACATCATCAGGATCTGCTGATGCTTTCAGATGCTTACGCAGACTCTCGTTTGAAGGATCATCATTGAGGTCGCCCATCACGAAAACTTTTGCTTTTCCGTCAATTGCCAGGAGGCTGTCTGCAAGGTGGCGTGTAAGGTCAGCAGCCGCATTTCGCCTGGGTCTTGTCGTCATCTCCCCGCCGCTGCGTGAAGGCCAGTGATTGACAATGAAATGCATCGGTTCTCCATCGAAGATACCTGAAACAACAAGCTGATCACGGGTAAACACTCTCTCTCCTTTTTCATCAAAGATCTTCAGCTCATTGCTTGAGGAGGCAGTAACCTTGAAGAAACGGGTCCTGTACAATAATGCCACGTCTACTCCCCTGAGATCCGGTGAATCATAGTGGACAATCTGGTATCCAGACTCTTTCAGGGCAGGATGTGCAATCAGATCTTCGAGCACCTGCCTGTTTTCGAGCTCGGAGACACCCATTACTGCAGGACCGCCCTTCCAGCCATCACCTTCTCCGATACGCGAAATTGCCAGCGCCATATTGTCAAGCTTATGTCTGTACTTTTCTCCGGTCCACCGGTCAAGTCCCTCCGGTGTGAATTCCTCGTCAAGCACTCCCTCATTATCTATTGTGTCAAAAAGGTTTTCCAGGTTATAGAAGGCTATAAGTCCTGCCTTGTATGACTGTGCATACAGTCCTGAAAAAGGGAATAGCAACAGGAAAAATACAAGCAATTTCTTCATTAAAATCCTCTTGAATTGTGTAAAGTTAATACTTAAAGTTATGCTTCCAAATATGATGCCGGTTCTCACAAAACTTTAAGAATTATAGTATCTTTATCGCGACTTTTTAAATCCTATATGAAATATAACAAACTGATATTATTACTGTTAGCTTTAATCTTTTATTCCGCTTCAGTCTCAGCGCAGCAAGGCACTTTAAAAGGGATTGTCATCGACAAAGATAAACAGACAGGCCTGGCAGGCGCAGAGATAACTGATGCTACCGGAAAAGTTATTGCAGTCAGTATAAATGATGGTACATTTTCTGCAAACCTTCCTGAAGGAAAACATATTATATATATTAATCTCGCCGATTATGACCAGTCAGCCATAGAAGCAGACGTTAAATCCGGAGAAACCGCCGATGCCGGAACAGTTCAGCTGAAAACGTCTGCGGGTTCGATGCAGGACCTTTTCACAATCAACATTAATGAGGGAGTTGAGGATGACGGGTTCGAGACACAGTCAGTACAGGGTGTGCTGAGTTCCACAGCTGATATTTTCCTGAGTAGCGCCGCATATACTTTTGGTCCTGTAATGTTCCGTACCAGAGGATATGATGCCAACTATACAAATGTGAGCCTCAACGGATTTGTTATGAACGACATTGAATCAGGATCGCCATACTGGTCAAACTGGGGTGGTCTCAATGATGTCATGCGCAGTGCCATGGTATCTTCAGGACCCGAACCAATAGGATTTCTCTTTGAACCGGTTGGAGGGGCAACTAGGATAAATACCAAAGCTTCGGAATACAGGTCGGGAATCAAGGCTGTTTACTCACTCTCAAACCGCACATACGGTAACAGGCTCATGCTGACCTACTCAACGGGACTAATGAAAAACAACTGGGCATTTACAGGAAGCTATTCAAGAAGATGGAGTGAGCATGGCTATGAGGAGGGCACGTTCTACAATGCCAACTCATTCTTTCTCTCCGCTGAAAGGAAGATCAACAGTAAACACAGCATAAACTTAACGGCACTTGATGCAATCTACGAGCGCGGTGTTGCAGGAGGTACAACTCAGGAGATATATGATCTGATGAATGACAATTTCTATAATCCATATTGGGGTTACCAGAATGGCGAAGTCCGGAATGCGAGGGTGCGCAGCAATAACAAGCCTCTTTTCACTCTTGCACATTTCTGGGATCCTTCAGAAAAGCTCAATATTCAGACGACCGTCGGCTACTGGTTCGGGAAGAGCGGTTATACAGCACTTAACTGGTATGATCCGATGGATCCCAAGCCTGATTATTACAAGAAATTACCTTCGTATCAATTCAATCCAACCGATTCGGCAAGAATTGCCCAGGAATGGCTTAATGACCCTACAGTCAGTCATGTTGACTGGAACGGCTTCTATTATGCCAACCGCAAGAACCTTTCCTATATTCCTGATGTTGACGGAATTGAAGGCAAATACGTAATAGGAAACAGATCGGAATACCTGGTGGAGGACCGGCGCAATGACCTTTCACAATTCCAGTTCAACACAAGGGCATCGCTGGATATCAGCGAAAAAATAAACCTGACGGGAGGATTACTTGTGGACATCTACAGAGGTCATAATTTCAATGTAGTCAACGACCTTCTTGGCGGAGACTTTTGGCTTGACATCGACAAATTTGCGGAAAGTGACATGCCAAACAATACTGATGCCCTGCAGAGTGACCTCAACAATCCGAACAATCTTGTTGTTGAAGGCGACATTTTCGGGAATAACTATTATGCATTCCAGCGTGGCGCTACTCTATGGGGAACCGGCAGGTACACCAACAAGCGTTATTCGATGTATCTTAGCGGAAATGGCCGTTACACTTCTCTGTGGAGAGAAGGACTCATGAGAAAGGGCTTGTTCCCGGACAATTCAATGGGCATTTCAGAAAAAGCAAATTACCTGACATGGGGAGTAAAGGCCGGAGGTGACTACAGGATAACCGGCAGGCATCTTGTAACTGTCAATTCCTTGATTACAACAAATCCGCCGCTTTTCCGGAATTCCTTCCTCTCGCCAAGAACACGCAATACGATAACTCCAAATCTGCAGAAAGAAACGATCCTGTCGGCTGATGCAAGCTATGTACTCAGATCACCGGTTGTGAAAGGACGGATAACAGGATATTATACAAGGTTCATGAACCAGACTGAAGTTACAAGTTTCTATCATGACGACCTGATGACACTGGTGAATTATGCAATGACAGGCATCGATAAGGAAAATTACGGCCTTGAGCTGGGTACGGAAGTAACTGTCACTACCGGGTTGAATGTCAATGCTGCGGCAGCTATCGGGCAGTATCTCTGGGTAAATAATCCTGACATAACAATAACACAGGACAACAATAATACGATACTGAGGGTTGAAGAGGTATGGATCAAATATTTCAGGCAAAGCGGTACGCCGCAGACAGCAATCTCCCTCGGTGTTGAATACAACTCGTCTAGGTTCTGGTGGGCAAGCATTACCGGAAGCTATTATGATAATATTTATCTTGATTTCAATCCAGTAACACGTACAAAAGACGCAGAAACGGGCTACTATCAGTACTGGGATATGCAGAAAAAAGAATCGCCTGGTTTACTTCTCGATCTTTTCTTCGGCAAATCATGGAAGATCGACAATATCTATCTGAATGTCAGCGCAAATATCAGCAATGTGCTTAACAACAAGAACCTGTCAACTGGCGGATACGAACAATACCGGTATGATCCCGAAAGGCCTGATTTGTTCGATCCGAAAGTTTACTATTATAATGGATTCAACTACTTTATAAACATCAGTATTAGAATGTAAGAAACGGCTACCGGCTTCCGGCGTCAGGCTACTGGCCCAAAAATGAGGGGAAGAGTGGGAGAAGAAGTGAGGGGGAGAAATAGGATCCCCTCCTGGGAGGAGTTGGGGTGGGTTTAAAATGACAAGAAACAAGATAAAAGACCAAAGAAACAAGAATACTAAATGAAGAAGACAAGATATTTTACCGGACTGATTCTTTTAATGGCAGTTGTGTTTTCTGGTTGTGTTGACAATAATGAAACTGACCCTCCTATTGTAGCATTTAAAACTGACACAATCGTTACAGTACAGCAGATAAAGGCTCTCTATTCAGGTCAGCTGGCGATCTCTGACTATAGGCTTCGGGTTCCGGTTGAGATAACCCATGGATGGGCGCTCAGAGGAATAATTACGGCAAGCGACAAGGTTGACGGCAATCTGTACAAGGAGGCATATATACAGGATGCCACTGGCGGATTGAGACTGGTATTCGAATCAACCAGCGGACTCTATATAGGAGATTCTGTTATCGTAAATATGAAAGGACTTTACATAGGCGATTATGGCGACTTCTGGCAGGTGGGCGGTGTGCCTTATCATGAATCAGACGGAGATATAAGGGTATCAGGAATGAATATGAATAAGCAGGTGCTAAAGTCATCTGTCAATAATCCCACCCATCCCGATACCCTGACAATTGCACAGGCAAAGAATGCTGCATTCCTGGGAAAACTGGTAACTCTTAAGAATGTCCAGTTTACTGATTATGCTGTAAATCATACTTATGCAGATGTTGTTTCCGATCCTCCTGCTACAGTTAACTGGGACCTGATGGACTGCAACAAGACTAAGATCATTGTCCGCACATCGGGTTACGCCGCATTTGCGGGAGATACAATCCCTGACAAAAACGGCTTGATGACAGGGATCATTACAATATTCAGCGGCGATTATCAATTCATCATAAGGGATTTTGATGAAGTGAAGCTGACCAGCGACAGATGCATGCCTGGGGTTCCTGATCTGGGGCCGCCTGTTGAAGCTATTAACCAGAATTTTTCCTCATTCTCAAACAATGCAGAGATACTGATAAACGGCTGGCAGAACATTGCCCAGTATGGCGACAGGAACTGGCAGGCTAAATATTTCTCACCAAATACTTATGCCCAGGCTACCGGATATGGTTCAGGTCTCTCTTCAATGATAACATGGCTGATCACTCAGCCTGTTACCATTTCTTCGCAGAAAGTACTTTCCTTTGAAACAGCAAAAGCTTACTGGGCACACACGGGAACACACAAGCCGATGGAGGTTTATTACTCGACGGACTACACCGGCAGGAATCTGGTTACTGCAATCTGGATCCCGGTCACATGTACATTAGCCGGTAAAAATGACACAGATCACACTTTCTACAGTTCCGGAATTATTAATCTGCCCGTGGAATCCGGGAAATCGTGTGTCATTGCTTTTAAATATACTGGAAGCAGTACTGAAAGCACAAGCTATAGGATTGATAATATTGTAGTTACGACAGCCAAATAAAAGAGAAGCCAATTCGATGAAAATGACAAAATATTTTAGCTGGATTATTTTTGCATTTGTTCTTATACTGGGTTCCTGTGACAGGGAGCCGATTACTCCTCCTGAACCTGTTATCGAATATATTAAAATTTCCGAGTTAAGGACTTTGCATAACGGTGATGCTGATGCGATTGTCACGATTGATACAAATGTTTATATCCAGGGAATAATTACACTTACTCCTGAACTCGGCAATCTTCCCGCTCAGATCGCTTACTTCCAGGACAGCACTGCAGGAATCTGTATAAAGGTCACCGGGACAAACACTTTTGCGATGAATTCAGAAGTCAGGATAAACTGCAAGGGATTATCACTCTCTATGTATAATGGACTTTTGCAATTCGGGGATATTGATATGACTTTGCCATATCAGGTCATACTGTTGAACCTTACAGCAGGCGCACCGGAACCGGTAAGTGTAACAATTAATGAGCTTCTGGATGGGAAGCACCAGGCTGAATATGTTTCAGTTACAGGTGTTCAGTTCAAGTCTTCCGGTACATTTTCAGGTACAAAGGTGCTAACAGACTGTGATTCGGAAATTGAGGTATATACACGGTCTGCAGCAACTTTTTCCGGTACTGCCATTCCCACCGGAAATGGAATCCTTAAGGGCATTGCTTCAGTATATACTTCCACACAGCTGCTCCTGAGGGATCCCGCCGAACTTGAAATGAATGGAGATCCATGTGGAATACCTTCATTTATTTATCTGGATCAGAACTTCAATACCCTGACAACCAATTATACGAACGTATCAAGTCTGACCGGCTGGAAAACATATTCTGAAGCCGGGACAAAAACCTGGTTTAGCTATAAAACAAGTACCCTGGGACCATTTGTAGAAACAACTGCATATAATTCGGGACAGGCTTCCGTTATTGTGTGGATGATTACTCCGCAGATAGATTTGTCGGTAGCTGCCAGCCCATATATCAGGTTTGAAAGTGCAGACGGTTTTGATAATGGTGCAACACTTCAGTTGTTTGTTTCAACTGATTACACAGGTTCTGCAGCGCCCTGGACAAGTACATGGACTGAATTGACATTCACGCATCCTCCATCAAATACTTCATACTACAGCAGTTTTGTCTCTTCAGGAAAAGTTGACCTGTCAGGCTATAATGGAAGCACTATATATATAGCATGGGTTTATAAAGGCGGAGCACCATCACAGACAACCACCTGGGAAATAGACAATGTCCTGATTGCCGAAGAGTAGAAAATGAAATTTAAAATCAACATAAATGAGGGGGATTCCTCGCTAACCACCTTCGCTGCCACCTTCACAATGTTACGGTGGTCGAAGAAAGCTTCGGTGGTCAAAGTGCTCGGAATGACGGTATACTTCACAATGCTGGTGGTTATTCTGCAAGGTCAATCAGCAGGATACTACGATCAGGCCGCAGGATTGACCGGGACAGCACTTCAGCAGGCTTTGCATGATATCATTGATAATCACACCTCTGTTACATATAATGACTTGTGGGATCATTTCCATAATACGGACAAGAAATCTGACGGAACTGTCTGGGACATGTATTCAGATATACCATCCGGGACACCGCTATATACTTATATTTTTATTGCAAATCAGTGTGGAAATTACGACAGTGAAGCAGATTGCTACAACAGGGAACACTCTTTCCCGAAAAGCTGGTTCGGAGGTGAGGTGACTCCCATGTACACCGATCTTTTTCATCTGTATCCGACAGACGGCTATGTAAACAACAAGAGGGATAATTATCCTTTCGGCACTACGGCAGCACCGGCCTGGACTTCCTCCAACGGGAGCAAGCTTGGAGCATGCTCATACACAGGTTACTCGGGTACTGTTTTTGAACCGGTAAATGCCTACAAGGGAGATTTTGCAAGAACTTATTTTTATATGGCTGTCCGTTATTATGGTGAAGATTCTGCATGGCCGGGCAGCGACATGGTGACAGGATCCCAACCGAAGGCCTGGGCTCTCAGGATGCTGATGGAATGGGATCTGGCCGATCCCGTAAGCCAGAAAGAAAGGGATCGTAATAATGCCGTTTATACAATCCAGGGAAACCGGAATCCGTTCATCGACAATACATCCTATGTCGATCTTATATGGGGCTCTCAAAACGGTCTTAAGGATTATGCCGTCTATAAAGAACTGATAAGTGTATGGCCTAATCCTGCAAGCACAATAGCAACTATTGAATTGCCTGAGCAGCATTATGACTATTACCGGATCAGGATAGTGAATATTGCCGGGAAAGTAATGATGGATAAAACAGCTTCAGGAAATCTCGTATCTGTTGATGTTACAACCTATGATACAGGTTATTATATTTTACTTATATCGGGCAATAACAGGGTTCTTTCTTTGCCGCTGATCGTAGCGCACTGATTATAAATAATTATATTTGCAACCTTGACAATCCGCCTTCGCTGCAACCTTCGTCAAGGCTTCGGTTGCCGAAGAAAGCTTCGGCGGACAAAGGGAGAGATGGCAGAGTGGTCGAATGCGGCGGTCTCGAAAACCGTTGTTCGCCTTCCGGCGAACCGGGGGTTCGAATCCCCCTCTCTCCGCCTTCGCCCTCCGAAGCTTTAGCGAAGGAGGGTTTTGCCTCTACCGGGAAGATATTATTAGCGCTAAATCTTCTCCGGGCTTCGGCGGACACAGTCCGCAAGTTCTGTGAAGCTCATGAATAAAAACAAAACACCGCGAGGCGGGATTTGCTTTGGCTTTGCTGGATTCTCCCCCGGGGATCATGAGAGAAGCGAATAACCTCTTTTTAAATCACACGTACTCACCCCCCTGCTTTTATAAGAAGTCGATGGAAGATAAACATAACCGGTCAGTAATCATTTTCGGGTCAGTTAAAATAAAATTGACTTTTGTTTAGCTATGGTTTAACTTTGATAATAAACAACTAATTCTCAAATGGCAAGTATAGTAGAAGGATATACCTATGATATATTCATAAGTTACCGTCAGAAGGACAATAAATATGACGGATGGGTAACAGAATTTGTTGACAACCTTAAACGCGAGCTTGAGTCGATGTTTAAGGAGGAAGTAAGTGTCTACTTTGACATTAATCCGAGTGATTACCTTCTGGAATCCTACGACGTTGATGCTTCACTGAAAGACAAACTGAAGTGCCTGGTCTTTATTCCCATTATCTCACGCACATATTGTGATCCCAAATCATTTGCCTGGGATAATGAGCTCAGGAAGTTTGTCAGTATGGCTTCCGAAGACCGGTTCGGCTTTAAGGTAAAACTCCCCGGCGGCAATGTTGCAAACAGGGTGCTTCCTATTCGGATCCACGACCTTGATCCGGTAGATATAAAGTTATTTGAATCTGTAGTGGGCGGGGTAATTCGCTCAATTGACTTTGTCTATAAGGAAACAGGAGTTAATCGACAGCTTCGGGCAAAGGATGATGATATAATAATCAAGACTTCCGGACAGAATCTGTACCGGGACCAGATAAACAAGGTCGCACTGGCGATAAAGGAGATCATTGAAAGCATGAAATTGCAAGCTGGCCATGTGATATTAAAAGAAAAAGATACCAAAGGAAAAGAGAGTGAAGAGAAAAAAGAGTCAGAAATCGAAAGAGAACCCGGAGAAAAAGTAATTAAGCCGGAGAAAGAAGTCATTGAAGATAAAATTGTACAGGGAAAAGCTCAAAAGAGACCATTATCGGTAAGATCCAGGGTCCTGATCCCGGTTATTCTGGCGGCACTGGTTATTCTGGCCGGATTGATCTTTCTGCTTAATCATCATTCGAAATTAAGATGGGCTGAAGAAAAAGCACTGCCGGAAATTGAGAGATTATATAATGAGCTTAACCTGATCCAGGCCTTCAATCTGCTGAAAAAAACTGATAAATACATTCCGGAAAATCCGAAGCTGAAAGAATGGGATTCCCTCATAACTAATAAAGTAACTTTTTTGACTGATCCCCCCTGTGCAGAAGTATATATCAGGGAATATTCTGATATTAACGGGCAATGGGAAAAGATAGGTACTACTCCCATTGACAGTATGAAAATGCCCAAGTATACCTTTTACCAGGTAAAATTCATAAAAGCCGGATATGATACTGTTCTGGCGGTAACAGAAACCACTATTGATACCTTATCCAGAAAACTTTTTGAACCCGGGGTAATACCTCCGGGAATGGTATATGTTGACGGATACTGTGATGAAGTAAAAAACAGTTTTGAAGTGGAGAATGGCTTTCTTATGGACAAGTATGAGGTAACAAATAAGCAATTCAAGGACTTTGTCGATAATGGAGGTTACCGAAACAGAAATTTTTGGAAAAATACTTTCATAAAGAGTGGCAAAACTCTCACATGGGAAGAGGGAATTGCAGAATTAACGGATAAAACCGGCAGGCCCGGACCTTCAACCTGGGAGGCAGGTGATTATCCTGAAGGCAGGGATAATTACCCGGTATCAGGTGTTAGCTGGTACGAAGCGTCAGCATATGCTGAATTTTCGGGTAAACAATTGCCTACAGCGGACCACTGGGACAGCGGGGCAGGTTTTTTCTGGAATTCTGTTTATGAGACTATAGGATCGAAAATATATCCGTTAAGCAACTTCAACGGTAAAGGTCCTGATCCTGTCGGAAAGAATAAGGGAATTACTTCCTTTGGTCTTTATGATATGGCAGGAAATATCAGGGAATGGTGCTGGAATGAGACGGAGTCAGGACGTATATTTTCAGGAGGCGGATATAGTGATGCAACATATCTGTTTACTTCCTGGAGCCAGTTGCCACCTATGGACCGCTCCCCGGAAACTGGTTTCAGGTGTGTCAGATATTTTGAAGAAGAGAAAATACCTCAAACAGCCTACCGCAAGATTGAGCTGGGTTCAATATTAGACTTTTCTAATTCAAATCCTGTCTCGGATGAAGTCTTTAAGACATATAGATACCAGTTTCTTTATGACAAAACGGATCTGAAAGCAATTATTGAAGAGAAAGATACAATTCCCGAAAAGTGGATCAATGAAAAGATTTCATTCAATGCCGCATATGAAGACGAAAGAATGATAATCTACCTGTACCTGCCAATAAAAGGGACACCTCCATACCAGACTCTGATATTTTATCCCGGATCATATGCAGTCCTGGAAAAAGAGATAAAGAAAGGTAATATTCAAATGTGGTTCTTCGATTATGTTCTGAAAAGCGGCCGGGCAGTCGTTTTCCCGGTTTACAAGGGAACCTATGAACGGAACGGAGGAATGACAGTGGCCATGCATAACCGAAGTCAGACACATCAATATACTGAACGTTTAATTAAATGGACAAAGGATTTCAGCAGGACAATTGATTACCTTAAAACCCGGTCTGACATTGATTCAGAGAAACTTGGGTTTTACGGACACAGCTGGGGAGGTATGCTGGGGGGAATAATCCCGGCAGTGGAAGAGCGGATTAAGGTAAACATATTGCTTGTGGGAGGATATGAGCCATGGGGTAAGGCCTTGCCAGAAGCTGATGGTATAAATTACGTATCGCGGGTAAAAATCCCTACACTTATGCTTAATGGCCGGTATGATTCCCGTTTCCCACTAGAAACCAACCTCATGCCTTTCTTCAATTCTTTAGGGACACCTGAAAAAGATAAACGCTTGTGTATTTATGAAACGGATCATTATGTCTCAAAAAGCGATATGATCAGGGAGGTGCTGGGATGGTGTGATAAATACCTGGGGCCTGTAAAATAAGATCAGCAATCCCTGTAGCAGTATCCCCGCCAGCGAAGCAGAGATATGGGCTGAAATGTTCACGTATTTTATAGCCTGTCCCCCGAAGGGCCCTCTTTTTTCAACAATTTCTCAGAGCAGTTCCGTTGTCTGGAATAGCTTGCTATCTTCGCAGATTAACAGTAACAAATAATCCAAAACTATGGGACTTAAGGGCCGGCTTATCATCATGAACTTCCTTCAGTTTTTCATCTGGGGATCATGGCTGCTCACAATCGGAGCATATTGGTTTCAGAACAAAAACTGGTCGGGGACAGATTTCGGAGCTATCTTTTCAACAATGGGGCTGGCTTCGCTATTCATGCCGGCCATTGCGGGTATCATAGCCGACAGGTGGGTCAACACCGAGAAGCTGTATGGCATCTTTCATATTGCAGGAGCCATCCTCCTCTCGATAATTCCATCTATCAACAATCCTGATACATTCTTCTGGGTGTTGCTTCTTACGATGATGTTCTATATGCCCACACTGGCCCTGGCCATCACTGTGGCATACAGTTCTATGAAGAACAATGGGATGGACATCATAAAGGATTACCCGCCGGTAAGGGTCTGGGGGACAATAGGTTTCATCGTGGCGCTATGGGTTGTGAGCCTGCTGGGGTTTGAAACCTCACCCTTGCAGTTCTATGTTGCGGCGGCTTCCTCGCTGATACTCGGACTCTATGCCTTTACCCTCCCAAAGTGTCCGCCGCTGGGCAGGGGACACAAGAAGAAGCTGGCAGAAGAGCTTGGGCTCAATGCGTTCAAACTCTTCAAAAGCACAAAGATGGCTCTCTTCTTTATCTTCGCCATGCTGCTGGGAGGCGCTCTGCAGCTGACCAATGCCTACGGCGACACCTTCCTTCACGATTTCGCCGACATACCTAAATACAAAGATCTTATCGCGGTCAGGTACCCCGCAATAATCATGTCTGTCTCACAGATCTCTGAAACACTGTTTATTCTTACCATTCCCTTTTTCCTGAAAAAGTTCGGGATAAAGAAGGTGATGCTGATGAGCATGGTGGCATGGATATTACGTTTCGGTTTATTCGGGTTCGGGAATCCGGCTGAAGGGCTTTGGATGATCATCCTCTCATGCATTATTTATGGTATGGCTTTTGATTTTTTCAACATATCCGGTTCACTATTCGTGGAGACCCAAAGCACTCCTGACATACGTGCCAGCGCACAGGGCCTGTTCATGATGATGACTAATGGCTTCGGTGCTTTCCTTGGCAGCAGGATAAGCGGGATCATGATTGACAAATACTTTACCATGGCAAGCGGGGCATTCGACTGGAAGGGGATCTGGTTCGCCTTTGCAGGTTATGCTCTGGTAGTGGCAGTACTTTTCGCCCTGTTTTTCAGGCATAAGCATGTGCCAGAGGAGAAGGTGGTGGAATAAAAAAAAATTTACCTGTAAACAGCTATCTGTCCATGCTCCGGAAGTGCCCTGAAGATTATCTTGGCATCGGCCCGTGGCAACCTGACTTTAATGAAGGGATGATAATCAGGTATTCTGAATGTAAAAACGCTTTTCATAGTTCTCCAGGCATCATGAATCCTGTAACGGAGATCGAAGAAAAACCGATGCAGGCCATCACCGAGATTGAGCTTTTCTTCCTGATAGACATATACAACAGTTCCGTTATCCATTTCCATGATGTAATTTACCGGTTCATAATCGGCAGTGTCGGGCGTGATGTCGGGCTCGTATTCAGATGTATCCTTCGGAGCCATTTTGATCATAAGCGGTTCCTTTGGTATGGAAGCTATATTCCTTTGAATAGTAAAGGGCCTCGAAAGCATTGAGGATATGAAATATGCGTTCCTGTCATGGAACATCTTACTCGATGTGAACCTGATAAGTTTTGTCCTGGCAACGGCAACGCCGCTTATTTCAAGGGTAACACCGGAGTCAGCAAGATTCATGGCAAGACAAATCGAATCGGTTTCTGCCATTGCAGTGCGGGCTTTGAGGAATGATGTCTCCCTGTACAGGGCCAGATATGTTGAATCCTTAAATATAGTATCATTGATCTTGTTTTTCTCATCCTGCTTAAAACCATATTCATCCTTTAATGATTTCATTTTCTTCGAAGGAGCCAGCATTGTCATTACCACATAATACATGATCAATGTGAGGATAATGATAAACAGTGTGATCAGCCAATATTTTCTGTCCGGAGTCCTGTTTGCAGTTTCTGTTTCCATAAATATTGCTTTTTCAGAAAATATAAACCTTAGATCCTATACTGAGGGTATTGAAGATTGCTTTAAGGTCTTCATCATTAAGCCGGACGCATCCGTGAGTTACGGGCATGCCCAGAAAACGCTTGTAGATAGTTCCATGGATCATATATCCTTCACCGAGCATAAGCTTATAATCGCCCAATACATTAGGCTCATATCTTGATGGATCGTCCATTGAAGGTATTGGCAAACCCTCCTCCACATATGACCAGTCGGGTCTGGTCCAGACAGGATTGGTCTGTTTTCCCTGTATCGTCCACTTGCCTTTTGGGGTTTTGAATATCCAGCTTCTGCCCTCTTCTGTTTTAAGCATTTTAAAGCTGCCTGTGCTGCAATGGCCTTCCCTGACAAGCTTCTTGTTCCTGTAAAGATAAAAGAGGTTATCAGTGGTGTTTATCACAAGATACGATTGCCCTGATGTATAGCTGTTGTATCTTTTTGAAAGACGCTGAAGATCCCTGTTTAGCTGGGCTATCTGTTTTCTGTATGCCGGATCTTTTTTAAGCCTTGCAGAATTTATCACAACTGTTTCGCTTCCCGCGGGAATTCTCTGAAGGGCGGGAATAATGTATACAAAAAATACAAAAAAGGAGATTAACAGCAATGGAATCAGCAGCCATTTGGCAACCTTCTGCCAGGTGTCTGAAGGCTTCTTATTGTCAGTTATAATATCATTTCCCATCAGGCAAATTATCTAATCTGAACATGTTTAAGGTCGTACATTGATCCGATAATAGTAACCGGGGTTCCTACCTTCACGATCTTGAAGAGACTATCCATTTCCCTGTCTGTCACGGCTATGCATCCTGCTGTCCAGTCGCTTCCTTTTCCGCCGTTACCATGGATCTCTATCATGCCACCGATCACAGCCGAGCGTGGAAGTGAGCCTTTTTCAATAAGAGCGTCAAAAATTGCAGTATCCTCCTCATTCGGATAATTAAGCAGAAGTGCCTTGTAATATCTGGTGCTGTCGCTAAGGAATTTCTTAGATATTTTATACATGCCCTCTGGTGTTGCCTTATCCCCTTTCACCCTCTTATCACCCACCCAGTTTTTACCAAGTTCTGCCGAGTATGTTAGCTGGAGTTCACCGTTAAGATATACAAAAACTTTCCTTGAGAATTTATCAACTATGATCGAATAGTCCTGGTTAATCCTCGACTCTGCTATGGTAGAATCGGCCCATTTTTTCCATTGGGGATATGACCTGAAGTAGCTTCGCAGGTTTGCATCGGCATATTCATAGGATGGAACCAGGATTTTTTCCACCTCTGTGATCTTCGCCTGTGCCCGGGCATACTCTCCTATTCCCCAGTCCATCTCAGCTTCAGTAAGGAGTATTTCACCCCTTGATATGTTGTTTTTCATTTCAGTTGACATGGGATATTTGGAAAAACGACGGTTCAGTCCCTCATCAGTTTTCTTAAGGGCGGTAATCTTCTCCTGTATGGCTATTTTCAGGTATGAAGTATTTTTCTCGGCATCATTTGAAGCTTCGGAGGCCTTATTTGCCGCAAGAGAAGCAAATTCAGAAACTTTTTTATAGTTTCTTGAGTAAATGCCTTTCTCGTTTTCCCTTTTCCAGTATGTCATTGCAGAGTCGTAGCAGTTCTTAGACTCATTAAAGAGTGCTTCGGAATATATGCCGGCATTCTTTTTTGATGCCATTGATATGACAGATCGGGCAGAGACCATTTCGCCTACAGGTGGCCTCGGAACCGGATAAAAGATAATGAATCCCATAAATGCAACTAATACAAATAGGGGAGTGATTATCAGTATATGCTTCCAGACCCTGTGCATATTAAAATCTCTGCTGAATTTTAAAAAAAACCCCGGGTCGGAACCCGGGGAATTTATAATTGTTAGCTATTGCTCAAATTAGAATTTGATCCTTGCTTTGGTCAGGACTTCCTTAATTTCAGCATTCAGGCTGTTAGCTTTGTCTGTGGCTGCTTTGATCTTGTTAAGAGCATCCATATATGTGCCCTTATCGAAAAGTGACTGAGCTTCAGCAACTGTAGCGTCAACTGCAGTGAGATCACCCTTGATCTGTTCGATAACAGCAGCACCTTCCTTACCTCTAGGGAGTTTCGGGAGAAGTTTTGCGTTTTCAGCAACAACTGCTTTAATGTTATTCAGAAGGCCTTCAGCCTCTTTCTTAACTTCGTCTTTCTTTACAGCTGCATTGGCAGTTACTGTTTCAGCAAGAGTTTTTGTAGAAGCCAGGTCTGCAACGACTTCCTTATAATTCTTGAATAATTTACCATCAACTTCTGTAATTTTAGCGTTGATAGCACTCATTGAATCCTGGAGAGCTGCAAATTCAGCAGGAAGATAAACGTTAGCTTCAGCAGTCTGTGCAGCAGCGATAGCAGCGTTTGTAGCATCGATTTCAACCTGTGGTTTTTTGCCACAACTAGCAAGGACAGCAACCATTGCGATAGCAGCTAATCCCAATAAAATTTTGTTCTTCATTTTTCTAACCTTTTTTAATACTTTGTTTATTTAACAAACTTCCGATTTTATAATTATAATCGTTTGAGTTTCAAAAACTACGGTGCAAATATACTACAATTTCAGAACAATACAATAAAATATTTCAATAATCTTATTCATAAATTATGAACTTTAAGTATAGTGAAGCATGTTTTCGATATATATTTAGTTGATCTACTGATAAATGTAACTTTTATTGTAGATTTCCTTGTATATTTACTGATTCTCCGTTCCACTCTCCTTAATCAGAAATTCAGTCAGGTTAATATCATGATCTATATTCAGTTTCCTTCTCAGCCGGTATCGGCTGATTTCAACTGCACGTCCCGATATATTGAGAAGTTTGGCTATCTCCTTGGTGGTAAAATTCATCCTCAGATATGAACAAAGCCTGAGATCATTGGGTGTAAGATGCGGATATTTCTCCAGCATTTGTTTAAAGAAGCCCTGCTGCGACAGTTTCAGGCTGTTCATTGCATTCTTCCATTCCTCAGTCTGGGAATTGAGGCCATTATTAATGATCCTTTCCATTTCTCTTACAAACTTCAGCGGAAATTTTGATGATTGTGCCTTTAGCTGGACGATCTGCTGGTTCAGTTCAGTCATTATGTCATTCTTCTCAATAAGGTAACGCATTGTCAGCATGAGCTCGTAACTCTTCGAGTCCAGTTCATTCTCAAGCCTGTTCTTGCCTATCTCGTACTCCAGAAGTTTCCGGTGGTGGTCAAGTTCAAGCCTGAATATCTTTACCCCGGCAAAGATAAGGAGGGCAAGAATGACTAAGTAAATGAATATCGCTGCAGTGCTCAGATAACCAGGCCTTCTGATCTTGAATTCAGATTCAGCGATCCTCTCTCCTGCGGCAACCTTAACCTGGACATGATAATGTCCGAATTTCAGGTTAAGAAATGAAAAATTGTCAGAGGTCGTAGTATACCAGTTGTCGCCCAATTCCCTGATCCTGTATAAGTATTCCTTATCTTCCAGGTCAAATCCTGAAGGGTTGGAAAGAAATACAGTGACATTATTCTCCCTGTTCTTGATTACTGGACTGTCTGATAACCCCGGAATAATTGTCGTGCTGGAAGTCTTGCCGCTAAAAAGCATTCGGCCTATAGCAATCCTGGAAGCATCCTCCGTATTCAGCTTTGTTATATCAACAGTTGTAAAAGCCTGTCGGGTAGGAATCAACAGGGTCTTTTCATCAAGTGGTATAATCTGCTTCTCACACTCCTGCAATTCAGTAAATTTATGAAAGAACTCTAGTGTCTTTTTTGCTTCAAGCCCCCTCGAGATCTCAAACATTGCTATCTTGTTCCCCAGAACGAACCAGTAGCTGTTTTTCTGATATGGTATTATCTGGGTGGCTTTATTATATTCTCCGAGACCCTGCTCGAGTGATTGTATCGGTGAAAAAGTCTTTTTCTCGTAATCGAAGGCATAAATATTCTCGGATGTCATAAAAACAACCTGGTTATTGATCTTTGATATAGTCAACCTGTTTGACGTATCAGTTATTGTACTGAAATACAATGTATTAACAACAGAATCAATTGCTTCGTTGAGTTCCAGCCTGTAAATTCCTTTTTGCGGATGAGCCGCCCAGATATAACCCAGGTAATCAACCTCAATCGACCTTGAGGGTTCAATATATCCTTTAATCCTGTTCCGGTAACTCCATTTGCCTTCCTTATCCTTAACGAAGGAAATAATACCGGTGTATGTTCCCTCAAGCAGCAGGTCATTGTACTGCCTCACCGACCATCCTCCGGTGACATCTGAAATACGCCGGATAGTGTTTCCATCCAAAAGTAAAGTACCGTCATTGTGCCCGCAAAGTATCTGATCATCGAACTGTGCCAGCGTCCAGACCTGCCCCTGTGTATTTGGGATAATCTTCAGGTTTGCAAAGCTATAGTCTCCCTTGTTTACTCTTATATTGGCGACGAACAAACCATGGTTGGTTCCAAAGTAGAGCAAATCCTTATTCCTTATTACTGAATAGATAGTGCCAAGGTTTCCTGTGAAATTAGCATAAAGCGTCACTGGAGATGAGACATTAACAAAATTAGCACCTTCGTCGAGTCCTACCCATAATCCATCTTCATTATCCTTAAAAAGGGAGAGCACTGTATTGTTATTCAATCCGGTGGAGAAATCGTATGTGGTCTGAATATGCCCTTTCTCATCACAAAAGATAATTCCTTTCAGTATAGTCCCGAAAACAACAAGAGAGTCGTTAAGTGTCAATCCTGCGTTGCATATTTCTGCTTTCAGGAAATCAGAAATCTCACTTTCCTGGTATTCAAATGTTCTGCCGTCAAAAATATATATACCGTTATTTGCAGTGCAAATCCAGAAAACACCATTACCTCTGGGTACTATTGCATGTACTTTTAAGGCACTGAATAATTCGCTCCTGTTGATATAGCTGAAATGCGAGCCGTCAAACCAGAAAAGGCCTAATCCGAGTGCTTGAACAATGTACTTTTCTCCTGCCTGGAACATAAAAAGCATGATGGACGGTCCATGGATGAGAGTCACTCCGTTCTCATCGAATTTATAAACTGTTGTGAAAGACTGGAAAAAAATCGAACCATCATTTTCAAAGATATTCCATATCTCATCATTTTTAGGGATAAGGATATTCTGAGTCAGAGAATTATATACCAGGCCTTTCTCAGGGTCATTGTTCCAGCATCCGAAATCTTCGAATGATCCGGTAAAAATTGCTCCTGATGAATTAATATAAACGGACCTTATGCCTTGTTTGAAAGGCAATGTATATATTCTAGTGCTGATGCCGTTGTACTCTACTAAACCAGCCGAGTTTGCAAAGTAAATGTATCCGTTGACAGGATTCTGATAAATCTCCCAGTTCTGATTATTGACGGGAATATTATTTGATATAAAATTCTGGATTTCATCATTTTGCCCTTTCAGAACCAAAGGTAAAGCAGATGAGATCCATACAGATATCAACAAAAGAAAATGGGCTCTCAATCTTCCGCTTCGTGGAAATTCTGCCATAAGGCCTTGGTATTACTTCGCCCTTCAATATGAAAAGTAAAGATACAAAAAATTGAAAAGTAACTTTTCAGGTGAATTGCACCGGCAAATAACTGTTTCAGCCTTATTTATTTGCAGTTTATTCTGCTTTCAGAATCCGGCTCCTTGGACTTACCCCGTTTTCATATATGGCTTCAATAGAAAAATAATATGTCTTTTCTTTGTCCATGGTCTTCAGCCAGTACTCATTTGCATCATAGACCATAATGCAATTGTACAGTTTCCCTGGCTCGGTACCCAAATAAATATTATAACCAAAGGCATTATCAACAGGGCTCCATTTAATCCAGGCGCTCCGTTTGTCCTTAGGTGTACGAAGAACTATTAATTCTTTGACGGCCTGTGGCTTTTCCCCCTGTCCGTTCCCGAATACACGAAAGCCGCTTATAGCTAATTTCCCGGTAGGCATTTTTATATTTACAAACTTAAGAAAACGTGTCTCTACTGGTTCGGGTAATTCGATATAGTCATGCGGAACATCCGTTTTATTCTGACCCTTATCGATCAGGAGCTTCCACTTTTTACCATCTTTCGATTCCATTATTTTGTACTGGTGAAACTTGCCTTCGGATTTACCGAGAAATTCGGCATCCTGATCAGCATAATTGATTTGAATTGCCATGACTGTGGAAACAGATCCAAGGTCGGTCTGAATCCACTCATTCTGGTTTGCAGTCATAGCGCTCCAGTATGTTTTAATATCTTCATCTACAGCATTGTTCGCATTCCATCCTCCATAGGTTGAAGAAACCAATACAGGTTTCTTGTAATTGAGCAGCATCCAGCCCGTGAACCGGCTTTGCAAATGATCTTCTTTTCCCTCAGGCAAGTAGGTCGGAAAATCGCCATAAGCAGTATTGCAGTACATAACATCCTCATTATCAAATCCTGCAGGCCAGATGCCTATTCTTCTTTCAAAATTGTTTTTAACTGAAATAGAAATGGTTGATACGTGCCAGTAATTATCCCAGTTATCCTGGAAAGTGGCCCCATGCCCGGCGCCACGGGCAAAACCTCCTGGCTTAAAGCTGAAGGGCATCGATTGCGGGGTGAATGGCCCGAGGGGGCTGTCCCCGACTACAACACCATCCGCATAACCGCTAAATTCTGTTCCGGGAGCTCCATACTGGAGATAATATTTACTGTTGTTTTTTGTCATCCAGGCTCCCTCGATAAAAGGATCAAGGAAGGTGTTATCCATGTGTTCCCCAAAACGCTGCCAGCCATACCGCCAGGATTCAAGGAAGTACAACTCCTTGCGGGTAGAATATGGTTGCATGGTTTTCCTATTAAGCTCGACTCCGTATAACGGAAACTCATTACTGCTCCCGTTGTACATGTAAAACCGGCCATCGTCATCCGTGAAGAAAGCCGGATCCCAGCCGCCTATAGCGAAGGAATCCACAAGTGGCTGCCAGTCGTCAGTTTTCGGATGGGTACTCATCCAGATCGTGAAATTGCTGTTGTAAGTAGAACCAAACACCAACATGGTATCGCCGATAATTCCCACACCCGGGGCACAAAGTTCATCGTAACTATCATTCCAGGGGCGCAGAAATCTCCTGGGAATGAAATTCCACATGATTAAATCACTGCTCCACCAATATCCCCATTGATTGGTCGAAAATAAAAAATAGTCGCCCTTGTAATTGACGATTACCGGATCGGCAGTTGCCCGGTGCCTGCCCCATTCGCAGAAATTCGGGATAGGGGTGTAACCATAGTCGATGTTTAAGGGATTGCAGTAGGTCTTTTGCTGCGCTCCGGCTGGCAGTGACATTCCCAGGAGCACGCTGATCAGGAGGTAGTATTTGATGCCTTTTACCATTGAATAGAATATTTTACTAGAAAACGTCACAAAGAATAACTACAATTGAATCTCCACAATATTATCCTTCTGATTCAATATTGCTAAAAATTGATCAGATGGAATAACTGCTCCACCCTGGCGATATTTATTATCTTCATACGTGAATTTAATTGCTTTGCCGTTAATGAAAATAGCTTTGGGGCCAAAACTACTTTCTCTTACTGCATATTTTAATGTAACAGAATGACCCATAAAATCCATTGAGGCAGATAAGTCATCCAAAGATTGCGGAATTACAGGGTCAATAATGATATTTCCAAATTCAGTCCGCAAACCAAGCAATCGTGAAACAATCAGTCCGATATAAATGCCCGGCCCGCTTGAATAAACCCTCCATCCGCCCTTAAGAATAATTTTACCTGTTTTAATTTCATCATAGAGCTCATCAGCTTCATAACGATTCCTGAATGTGACATCTGAACTGCTGTAATAGCAATTTGACTGGCGAGTATCACCACAAGGCACTATGTCTTTATATGCAACCGGAATTGCCTGACGAAGTGCTTTCAGAAAAGCATCTGCCCTCCCTGTACGAGCTTGTGATTCTGCATAACGAATATGTTCATGCACATACATAAGGCCAATCTCGCGGCCAAAGAATGTACTGCTTTCGGCTCTCTGAAAGATTGTTTGAATGCCACCTTTATATTTGAGAGGACGATCCATCAACCTTGCTCCATCAGGGCCTTTCAGGTACAGCTCAATCAGTTCCTGGTGGAAATCAGCCTGCTCCTTCGAAAATATTTCACTGATAATACCACGATTCATAGGCAGGATGCTGTACCGGATACCTGTTCTATTGTCACTCGGGTGAAGCAGCACACTAATACTCTGATCTTGTTCAACAAGGCCATATCCTGCAACTATCCCATCCTTAATCAGGTACCTGTTGAAATCTGATTTTATCCTTTCACATGTTTCTTTCAATTCCAGAGCTTTCATTGTATCGCCTGTCTTTTCATAAACTGCCTGATACTCATTAAAGGCCTGGTAATTCATTTCAACAGTCCAGCTTGAAATCATGCGCTGTGCCAATTTCTTGCTTACAGGTTGAAGGGAATCATTCCAATCACCTCCGTCAAATGGCACTAACGCGGTACCCGGGATGAATGATTTAACTATCATACTGATTAGCCTGTCAATGTGCTCGTTGAGTGGTGTCATTTCAGCATTTGCCGCGCCATCTTTATGATAATACGGTAAAATCTCCTGAAGGATTTCCAGATCGCCAGTAACTTTGATATAATTGCTCAGAGCAATTATGCACCAATAAAAAATGTCTCCATGAGAACTGTCAGCCCGGATATTTGAATAGCTGTCGAACATCCACCATTGCGGCCATCCACCATCGGGATTCTGATTTGAGAATATGATCCGCAAAACCTGTCTTGCTTCGTCATATTTCTCAAAACATAACAGCAGGTCGAATGGCCCCTGAGATACATCCCGCGTGCCCCAGGCTGCTCCGCTGAATTGTTCCAGTCCATATGGTGTTAAAAAATGTGTAAGTGCATTCATTCCGTACCAGGGCAGGATTTCCTGAATGGCGGCAGTGTCTTTCTGTTCTCCTTTCAGTGACAGGCTCAGGCACAGACTTTGCCAGGCAGACCGGGCATCCAGACAATCGGAAAACCACTGATTATCTGCATCTTTAATTTCAGATATACAGGCTGATGAGCATACTTCACCTATAAAACTCATATAAAACTCAGATGTTTCACTCACATCGAGAACAAATAAATTGCTGCCCTGGCTTTTAGTATTACTACAAAGCACTTCATCTCCACAAGCTTTAAACTCAGAATTCTCACTGTTTACCTTGATCCTGAATTGCGCATGCGGAAATTTATCAGTAATCATACTTTCAGCTTTTGGTTTAGCAATGTATTCCCTTGCGGTACTTCCTGTCGCAATATACCAGCCATTGGAATCATCAAAATGATGGGTAATTAAAAGCCTGACATTATTGCCACTGATCACTTTGAAGTCCATATTGACCTGAGGGCTTTTTTTAGATGTCCAGGTGCGAACCTGAAAGCAGTGATCACCATCTTTATATATCCACCGGCAATGATTTAAACCGATCTCAAAGGCAGAGGGAACTCCAAGCAGGAAGTTCCGGCCATCTATGTTGACAAAGATTCGTTGTCCTGTTTCCAATGCAAGATTGAACTGGCTGGAACAGACGGAAAGCAGAATATTAAAATTAGTATTGCCCTGGGTAAGGTGTGAATTGAAAACACCATATGCGAATGAGGTTGTTGAGACAATACTCTCATCGGGAACATAACCAGCTTCAGCTTGCATGATATGGCCATGCGGACGGTCAACCATTGTCTCTTTAGATCGTAACATGACATGGTTGTTTTGTTTAGAGAAGAATGACAGCAACCGGCCATTTTCTTCTTCGCAATGACGCCTTTCTTCATTAAAGAACCTATCAAGCTCTTTATCGCTAAGATCATCAACCGGTAAAAAGGAAGCTGTATTGAATAAGTTCCTTGACGGAGAAACGAGGTCATTCGAGCTTTCAGGCTGAATCATATCGTCGAATTCAAGCATAAGGTCGGATAATTGATTCAGATCATCATCCGAAGTTGCCTGAGCGTGATCCGGCAAATAGGTGGCAACGAAAACGCTTTTTTT
>Ga0209450_10000072_pt1 | contig 62658 bp, 53 predicted proteins | sample FrelakmetLWP11LW_FD_187149 | JGI IMG/M metagenome (GOLD analysis project Ga0209450, IMG submission 187149) | Freshwater lake sediment microbial communities from the University of Notre Dame, USA, for methane emissions studies - LWP11 LW (SPAdes)... | ecosystem: Environmental > Aquatic >... | reverse complement strand
TTGCAGCGCATACAGGCCGAGCAGCAGGCAGATGCCGCCGGCGACGCCGGCCACGCCAAAACCGGGTGAAGAGAACTCGAAGAACAGCCCGTAGACGCCGATCAGCATCAGGATCAGCGCCACGCTTGGGTTGGTGATCACCGCCAGGAAACGGTTGCGGGCATCGGGGGCGATCGTAAGCAGCGTCGCCGCCTCGGTGTCCAGCTTGACGGTTCGCTCCAGTACCTTGATCTCGCGCCCGTGCAGCGCCTTGAGCAGCGCCGGCACGTCTTGCGCGACCAGGTCGATCACCTTTTCCTTGAGCGCCTGCTCGGACGAGAGGCTGATGCCCTCGCGCACCGCGCGTTCCGCCCAGTCGGCGTTGCGCCCGCGCAGTTCAGCCAGGCTGCGGATGTAGGCGACCGCGTCGTTGACCTGCTTGGCGCGCATCGCATCAGCAGGGGCAGTAGGGGCGGGCGCCTCGGACGCCTTCTTTTCGCCAGTTTTCTCTTCGGCGTGCGGCGGCTTGCGCATCGGCTGACCGTCGCCAGGCGCGGTTCCGGGCACACCCAGTGGCACCGGCGTGGCCGCGCCGAGGTTGGTCGCGGGGGCCATCGCAGCGATGTGGCTGGCGTACAGGATGTAGGTTCCTGCACTTGCCGCGCGCGCGCCCTCGGGCGAGACAAACGTGGCTACCGGCACCGGCGAGGCGAGGATGGCCTTGACGATCTGCCGCATTGAGGTGTCCAGCCCCCCGGGCGTGTCGAGCTGCAGGACAATCAGTGACGCGCCCTGAGACTGCGCCTTGCCGATGCCGCGCTCGATGTAGTCGGCCGAGGCCGGGCTGATGGCGCCGTCGACCTGCAACACCGCGACAGCCGCCGCTTGCACAGAACCCGCAGCCTGCAACAGGATCAGCAGCAAGCCGATTGCGCCAAGAAGGCGCCACGCAGCCTTGACTACGCGAGAGCCCGCTTCGGCTCGCGTCGGCTCGCTGGTGAGTACTGCGCTGTTGCAGGGGCACATGCGGGTCATGTTATTCGCCCTGCGTACAGCCGGTTGCGCTGGGTCAGGATTGGTGAACATGAGTCCCATGAGCCGCAAGGCAAGGAGCGCGCCACTGCGGATACTTCATCGCCTGCGCATGGAGCGGCACCGCAGCTAAAACGACCCCAAGCTAGCGCCCCTGTGGCGACCTTGACGCAGGCGGGAGGTCTTGCCAGGCTGCCGCGAGGGTCATTGTCTGGATTCGACCTGCGCTTCGAGCGCCAGTTTCACCAGATCCGCGACACGCCGCACATCGAGCTTGTCCATCAGGCGCGCCTTGTAGACCTCCACCGTGCGGGGGCTGATGCCGAGGTCGGCGGCGATCTCGCGGTTGTGGCGCCCGGCGACCACCTGGTCCATGACTTCGCGCTCGCGCTGCGTCAGCCGCTGCATCCGGCTCGCCAGCTGCTCGGCCTGAGCTTGTCGGTGCGCCTGCGCGGCGTCCTTGGCCATTGCCATGCCGACCAGTTCGACGAGACGATCGTTGTCGACGGGCTTTTCGATGAAGTCCAGCGCACCGGCTTTCAGCGCGTCGCGGGCCGTGGCGACGTCGCCGTGTCCGGTGACGAAGATCACGGGCATCGTGACCCTCCGTTCGACGAGGCGCGCCTGCAGTTGCAGGCCGTCGATTCCCTCGAGTTGCAGGTCGATCAGCACGCAGCCGCGCCAGTCGGGCTGGACCACATCCAGGAAGCTCTCGGCCGATGCGTAGGCCAGACAGCGAATGCCGCGCATGCCCAGCCAAAGCGACAAGGAATCGCGAATCGCGCTGTCGTCGTCGACGATGTGGGCGGCGGGTGCGGGAGACATCTGCTTCGGTCGCGCCGGAACGGCGCAGGCGGAGGGACAGATCGGTGCGCATTATCTCGTAGGGGGGCGCGTCGCCTGGCCGGGCGCGGTCAAGATAGGCAGGCGGGCGGCAATCACGCTCCGTTAGTTGACATAATATACATTATGCGAACTGAGGGGACACAAAGAGCCGAACAAAGAAACCACCTGAGGACTTGCTCATACGCTTCTGTATTAATTGAGTTTACTTGCCACCAAACCTCGCGAGACTTTCCTCACAGGTAACGCGAGGTTCCGCTCATAAACATTTAAAACAGCGCGAGAAATTGTCCGCTGTGATCGCCTCAATCGCGTCTGCTGAAGTCCCGTGCAGTTCGGCGAGCTTGCACGCCACGTGCGGAACGAAGCCGGGCTCGTTGGTCCGACCCCTAAACGGCACCGGCGCCAGGTATGGCGCATCCGTTTCGATCAGCAACCGATCCAGCGGCAGCGCCCTGGCGACCGCCTGCAGTTCGCGGGCGTTCTTGAAGGTCACGATGCCGGAGAACGAGATGAAGAAGCCCAGGTCGATCGCCGCCTGGGCGACTTCGAGCGACTCGGTGAAGCAGTGCATGACGCCGCCCGCCTCGTCCGCCCGCTCCTCGCGCATGATCCGCAGGGTGTCAGCCGAGGCGGACCGGGTGTGGATGATCAGCGGCTTGCCGGCCCCGCGCGCCGCCCGAATGTGTACGCGGAAGCGGTCGCGCTGCCATTCGAGCGGCTCCGGCAGCCGGTAGTAGTCCAGCCCGGTCTCGCCGATGGCGATCACCCGCGGGCGGGCGGCCAGTTCGACCAGTCGCTGAACCGTCGGCTCCTCGGCCCCGGTGGTGTCCGGGTGGACGCCGACAGAGGCGAAGATGCGCTCGTCGCGCATCGCCAGCGCGTGAATCCGCTCGAACTCGTCCAGCCGCGTGCAGACGCTCAGCGCGCGGCCGACCCCGGCCGTGGCCATGCGCGCCAGCACACCGTCGATGTCGTCGGCTAGCTCGGGAAAGGCAAGATGGCAGTGCGAATCGACGAACACGGCGCCGCCGCTCGCGGACCCGGCGGATTGCTAGATCGTGTGCGTCGGCCGGCCCGACTTGATCGCCGCGCCCAGCAGTTCCTCGATGCGCCGCCGCGCCGCAACGCCGGTCTCGTCACTCGGGAAGTGGACGCCGATTCCGGGCGTGCGCGCGGTGCCGCCGGCGGGGCTGATCCAGACCACCCGGCCGGCGATCGGATACTTCGTCGGATCGTCCATCAGCGTCAGGATCAGGTAGACCTCGTCGCCGAGCTTGTACGGGCGGTTGGTGGGCACGAAGATGCCGCCGTTCTTCAGGTACGGCATGTAGGCGCCATACAGGGCCGCCTTTTCCTTGATCGCCAGCGACAGGATCGCCGGCCGGCCGCCCGCCACGGGCGCGCTGACCGTGTTGGGACCCAGCAGGTCGGGCGCCCCGCCGCCGAATCGGGTGTTCGGTGTGTCGCTCATCTGCGATCGTCAAAAGACTTCGATGTACCTGGCGAGCAGCGATTCGATGACAAGACGTGCGTTCAGCGGATGCTCACGCGCCGCGCTGGCACTCTTCAGCGCATCGGCCCAGCGCCAGAGTCCCTCGCTGCGCGCCGACGCCGCCAACTGCCTGATGCACGCTTCGCGCTGCGGATGATAACGGACGGACCCGCGCGCACGGTACTGAATCAGGTCGAATGCCCAGCACTGCATCAGCCGCACGCAGGCCGGCACAGGGGGGTCGCGGCTAATACTTACAGCGACCTGTGCCGGCGTCAGCGCTGGCCCTCGCTCAAGCATCCGGTACAGCGCCGCCGACGCCTCGGGCGCGATGGACTCCTCGGAGGCCTCAGCGAGCGCAGCCAGTGGCGCGCCTGATGCCAGCGCCAGCGCCGCCGCCGGCTCGGCGACGCCCTGCTCCGCCAGCCAGGGCAGGCAAGCCCGCGCGTCGGGCACCGGCACCTGCACCAGCACGCAGCGCGACCGAATCGTCGGCAGCACGTCGTCGAGCGCATCGGAAACCAGCACGAACATCGTCGCCGGCGGAGGTTCCTCGAGCATCTTGAGCAGCGTGTTGGCCGCAATGGCGTTCATCGCCTCGGCCGGCGCCAGCACGACCACCCGTTGCCCGCCCCGATACGCGGCAATGCCGAGGAAGTCGGACAGCCCGCGCACCTGGTCGACGCGAATCTCGCGACTGGCTTTCGTTGGCTTGCCGTCGCCCTCGCCCGGCTCCGCTGCCGCGGTGACGGCCGTCGCCTGGTCCTCGTCCTGCGCCTGCGGCAGCAGCCTTTCTGCCAGTGCCGGCGGCAGCACCCAGCGCAGGTCGGGATGGCTGAACGCGGCGGTGAGCTTGCACTCGTCGCACTGGCCGCAGCTGTGTCCGTCCGCCTGCGGTGTCGAACAGAGAAGCGCCTCGGCGAAATCGAGCGCCAGGCTCTTCTTGCCGACGCCGCGCAGGCCGTGCAGCAGCACGGCGTGCACGCCGCGCGCGGCCAGTGGCGGCAGCATCGGCCACACCGGCTCGAGCCAGGTCAGCCGACGCCGCGTCATAGCAGACGGCCGACCGCGTCGATCAGTCTTGCCTGCACCACGGGCTTGTCCTGCGACGTGTCGACGACGAAGAACCGCTGCGGCTCGGCGCGTGCCCGCGCCAGGTAGTGCTCCCGCACGCGGGCGAAGAAATCACGCTGCTCCGCCTCGAAACGGTCGCTGCGTTGTGCCCGGGCCAGGCGCTCGGCGGCGATCGCCGGTTCGAGGTCGAACAGCAGGGTGAGGTCGGGCTGCAGTCCCGGGTGCACCCAGCGCTCCAGGGTGGCCACGTCGGCCTGCGGCAGGCCGCGGCCGCCGGACTGGTAGGCGTAGGTCGCGTCGGTGAAGCGGTCACACAGCACCCAGCGGCCAGCGGCCAGCGCCGGCTCGATCACGGTGAGGACGTGCTCGCAGCGGGCGGCAAACATCAGCAGGGTTTCGGTGCGCGGCCGCATCGGTCGGTGCAGGATCATCTCTCGCAGGGTCTCGCCGATCGGCGTGCCGCCCGGCTCGCGCGTCAGCAGCACGTCGACGCCGCGGCCCCGCAGCCAGCTGTCGATGAAGGCGATCTGCGTGCTCTTGCCGGCACCGTCGATGCCCTCGAACGTCACGAAGCGGCCGCGCGCGGTCACCACACCCCCTCGGCTGCGCACGTCGTCCGCGGCAGGCACGCGCTCATTTCTTTCCTCCCAGTTGATGCTTGGCCACGGCGCGATTGTGCTCGGCCAGCGAGTCCGAGAACTGCGAGGTGCCGTCGCCGCGGGCGACAAAGTACAGGGCGCGCGTCTGCTCGGGCTTGAGCGCCGCCTCGATCGACGCCTGTCCCGGCAGGGCGATCGGCGTCGGCGGCAGGCCGCCTCGCGTGTAGGTGTTGTATGGCGTGTCGGCGGTCAGGTCGCGCTTGCGCAGGTTGCCGTCGAACTTATCGCCGAGGCCATAGATCACGGTCGGGTCGGTCTGCAGCAGCATCCCGGTGCGCAGTCGGTTGATGAACACCCCGGCTATCCGGCCGCGCTCCGCCGACTGCCCGGTCTCCTTCTCGACGATCGAGGCGAGGATCAGCGCCTCGTACGGCGACTTCAACGGCAGGTCGGCCGCCCTTTCCTGCCAGGCCCGCGACAGCCGCGTCTGTTGCGCACGGTACGCCTGGCGCAGGACTTCGAGGTCGCTGGAGCCGGCATCGAAGACGTAGGTGTCGGGCGCGAACAGGCCCTCGGGATGCGACTCGGTGCTGCCCACCGCGGCGAGCACCTGCGCATCGGTCATCGTCCCGCTGTCGCGCTTCAGGAGCGGATGGGCGGCGAGCGCGGCGCGCATCTCGCGGAAGGTCCAGCCTTCGACGATGGTCAGTCGTTCCTTCAGCGTCTCGCCGCGAATCAGGCGGTCGAGGATGTCGGCGATGCGCATGCCGCGCGTGATCTCGTAGCGCCCGGCGCGCAGCCGCTGCGTGGCCTCCGTCCAGCGCGCCGCCGCCACGAACAGGTCGACATTGACGTCGACGCCCTTCTCGCGCAGTGCCTGCGCGATCGCCCGCGCGGAAACGCCTGCGGGAACCACGATCTCGACCCGCTCGTCACGCAGCGGAAGCGGCCGCTGGTACAGATGCCACACGGCTGCGGCCGCGCCCAGGGCAGCCAGCAGGATCAGTGCGATGGCAATGAGCAGGATGCGACCCTGCTGCGATGAGGGCGAACGGATGACCGCGCTCATGGCAAGAACCCAGCGCGCCGTTCGAAAGATTCGCCCCTGCGGCGGCTCGGCCAACTCATGCGCTCCTATGATACTTTCGCGCGCACGGCAGCTTCGCTGCTTCGAACGTATCGATGGATGTCCGCGGTTCCTTGTTGAATGAAACACCGTCCGTGACGGCGGCGGGTTGCTGGCAGTTCGAGCCGGCCGAGGCCGACGCGCCGCGGCGAGGCGCCGTGCGCGCGCAACTCGCCGACCTCGGCGTGATCACCGTGACCGGCGAAGACGCGGCGCGCTTCCTGCACGGCCAGTTGAGCAACGATATCGAGTATCTCGGCGCCGATCGACTGGCACTCGCCGGCTACTGCACCGCCAAGGGCCGCCTGCTGGCGACCTTCCGCGTCTGGCGCGACGAACAGGCGATTCATCTGCTGTTGCCGCGCGAACTGCTACCGGGCGTGATCAAGCGCCTGTCGATGTTCGTGCTGCGCGCCAAGGTCAGGCTCGCCGACCAATCCGAGGCCTGGCGTGCCTGGGCGGTGTTCGGCGCAGGCGCCGCGTCGAAGCTGCGTGCCCTCGGGTGCACGGTGCCTGCCGCGCCGGGAGAGTGCGCCCGGTTCGACGGCGCGCGGATCGCCCGACTGCATGGCTCGGCGCGCGTGCCCGAGCGCTTCCTCCTTCTTGCTCCGGCGTCGGAAACGGAGAAGGTTCTGGCGGGGCTCGCCGAATTGCCCGCCGTGGGCAACGGCGCTTTCTGGTGGAGCGAGATCGACGCCGGCGTGCCGACGGTGTTCGCCGCCACGCAGGAAAAGTTCGTGCCGCAGATGATCAACTTCGAGGTGGTCGGTGGCGTCAGCTTCAGCAAGGGTTGCTATCCGGGCCAGGAAGTGGTGGCCCGCAGCCAGTACCGCGGCAAGCTGAAGCGGCGCATGCAACTGGCGCAATGCGCGGTCGCCGCGCCGGCCGGATCCGACGTCTTCGCCGCCGGCGAGGCCGAGGCCGCTGGCACCGTGGTGATGGCAGCGAGTGCGCCGGGCGGCGGCTTCGAACTGCTGTTCGAGTGCCCGCTGGAGAAGACCGAGGCGCCACTGCACCTCGGCGCGCCCGACGGTCCGCTGCTCGAACTGCGCGCGCTGCCCTACGACCTGGTCGACATCACCGCCTGAGGCGGGTCGCAGCGATGCAGCATTGGTTCGTCTACTACAAGCTCGATCCGCCGGCAGCACGGGAACTCGAGCCCCGCCTGCGCGGCATGCAGCGGGAAATTGCCACGTCGCGCGGCGTGCATGCCCGACTGATGCGCCGCGCCGACGTCCCGGACGGGCCGGTCACGCTGCTCGAGGTCTACGACGGCATCGAAGAGCCGGCGGCATTCGGGGACGCGCTATCCGGTGCCGTGGCGCGCGCCGGCCTGCCGGCCTCGCTCGTTGCGCAGCGGCGCACCGAACGGTTCGAGGACCTCTGAGCCATGTGCCTGGCCGTGATCGCCTGGCATGTGCACCCGGACTATCCGCTGGTGCTGGCGGCCAATCGCGACGAGTTCTACACGCGCAGCACGCGGCCGGCCTCCTGGTGGGGACAGAGCGTGGCGCTGCTTGCCGGCCGCGACGAGGAAGCCGGCGGTACCTGGCTCGGCGTCACGCGCAGCGGCCGGGTGGCGCTGCTGACCAATGTTCGGGCGCCGAGCGAGCGCAACCCGCATGCGCCGTCGCGCGGCGCGATCGCTGTCGGCGCGCTGCAGAGCACGCAGTCGGCCGGCGAATGGCTGCGTGAGCAGGCGCCGCGCATGGCTGCATACAACGGCTTCAATCTGCTGGTCGCCGAGCCGGCGGCCTCGCGAGGCGGCGCATCGCGGCTGGTGTACTACACCAACCGTCGCGACCACGGTGCGCGGGCGCTATCGCCCGGTATCTACGGGCTGTCGAATGCCTTCCTCGACACGCCGTGGCCGAAAGTCATGCGCGCGGTCGGCGCGTTTGCCTGCGCGCTGGCCAGCCGTGTCGAGCCCGACTCGCTGCTGGCGCTGATGGCCGACCGGCGAGCCGTGCACGACTCCGAGCTTCCCTCGACCGGCGTGCCGCTGGACTGGGAGCGCGCGCTGGCGCCGATCCAGATCCGCGCCCACGGCTACGGGACGCGCTCGACGACCGTGGTGACCGTGCGGCGCGACGGCGTGGTCAACTTTCTCGAACGCAGCTTCGAGCCCGGGGCGCCGGCGGTCCATCGGGACCGCCACTTCGAGTTCACGGTCGACGGAGCCTCCGCGTCGGCGACGCGCTTGTCGGGCACCCGCAGGGCGGGCTGAGCCGCCAGCGTCTGGCCGCGTTCAGAAGACGAGCCGCATCATCCGATGGGCAATGCCCGCATCGTCGTATTCCTCGCCCTCGGCGACGAAGCCGAAGCGTTCGTAGAACGGGATCGCATGCGCCTGCGCACTGAGCAGCACCTTGCGATCGCCGCGCGCCCGCGCCTCCTGCAGCAGCGCCTGCAGCAGCGCGCTGCCCACGCCGGTGCCCCGCGAGCGCCGCAGCACCGCCATGCGGCCGATGTGACCGTCGGGCAGCAGCCGGCCCGTGCCGAGCACCCTGCCCTCGCGGTCGAAGGCCAGCGCATGCACGCTCACCGGGTCGAAGCCGTCCAGTTCGATCTCCGCCGGGACCTTCTGCTCCTCGACGAACACCGCATGGCGCACCGGCTCGGCGTGCGTCCGCATCGCCGTCCACTCGCCGAGTTCGACGCGGACTGCCTCAGCCACCGGTGTGTCCCTCCGCGGGCGTGACGGCCTCGTAGGCGCGCATGCGCTCGCGCATCTGCGGTGGCCAGGCGACGGGCGCGCTGCTGCGATCGACGCAGACGTAGACCACCTCGGCATCGACCAGCGAGCGCGACGTGTCGTCGGCGCGGAACATCGACACGGCGAACTCGGCGCTGCTGCGCCCGAGCCGCGCGATGCGGCCGCAGACGAGCAACTCGTCGTCGTAGCGCGCCGCCGCGTGGTATTCGACCGTCGCCTTGCGCACGAACGCATCGATGCCAAGATCGGCGAAGCCCGACGGGTAAGGCACGCCGATGGCCCGCCAGTACTCGGTGGCACAGACATCGGCGTAGGTCAGGTAGTGGCCGTTGAACACCACTGCCTGCATGTCGACCTCGGCCCAGCGAACGCGCAGCGGCAGGCGATGGCGGAACGACTCGATCGCCACCTACTTCGCCCCCTTGGCCGCGTCGCCGGCGATGACCACGGTCATCTTCGCCGGGTCGAGGTGCCGCCGCAGCGCGGCGTTGACCTCGGCCGTGGTCAGCGACTTGATCCGCTCGTCGAAGGCGAGGCTGTACGAGGTGAAGGTCCGGCCGAGGTCGAGATAGCTGCTCCACGTCGAGGCGACGATGCCGTCGCTGGAACGGTTCAGCACGCGCTCCTGGAGCAGGCCGTTCTTGGCGTCGGCGATCTCCTTGTCGGTCAGGCCGTCCTTCAACATGCGGTCCAGTTCCTCGCGCACCGCCTGCTCGAAGCGGCCACTGTTCTGCGGCGCGACCAGGCCGGCGATCTGCCAGCCCGCGGCGCGGTCGCGGCTGCTGACCAGCAGCCCCGAGCCGGCGCCGTAAGAGATGCCGTCGCGCTGGCGCACGCGGTCCATCAGCCGGCTCGACAGGCCCGAGCCGCCGCCGAAGATGTAGTTGCCCAGCACCAGCGGCGCATAGTCCGGATCGTCGTCGCGCAGGGTCAGGTTGATCCGCGCGCGGTAGTAGGCGTTCTCCTTGTCGGGAGTGTCGATGGCGATGCGCTGCGCCTTCACGTCGCGCGGCTCCGAGAGGATCGGCGCGTAAGGCGACTTCGACGCCCAGCCCGGGAAGAGTTCCTTGATCAGCGCTTCGGCGGCCTTGTCGTCGAAATCGCCGACGATCGCGATGTCGGCGCGTGCCGTGCCCCAGAAGTCGGCGTGGAACTTCCTGACCTCGTCCAGCGTCGCTGCCTCGATCTGCCTGACGCGCTCCTCGAGCGGGATGTAGGCGCGCGGGTCGCCGACCGGATAGGTGTCGAAGTGGCGCGCCAGCGTGTCGCGCGAACGCGCCTCGGGGTCGGACAGCTGCGACTGCAGCCCGGTGACCGTCTCGCGCTTGAGCTGCGCGAACTCGTCGGCCGGGAAGTTCGCCTCGCGCAGCACGTGCGCCGACAGCCGCAGCGCATCGCCCAGGTTGCCGCGATCGGTCTGGAAGCTGCGCAGCGATCCCTGCATCTTCAGCCGAGTCATCTCGTCGGCGATCTGCTGGCGCGTGAACTTGCCCGTCCCGCGAGGGACCATGGCTTCGGTGAGCGAGGCGATCACCGTCCTGCCGTTGAGGCTTCGCTCGTCGCCCCAGCGCGGCCGGATGACCACGTTGACCGTCTCGCCGCGGTTCTTCTTCGGCAGCAGCGCGACGTTCAGCTCGCCGACGGCGAAGCGGCGCGTGCGCGCGTCGATGTTCTTCTGCGACGGGTCGAAGGCCTCGCCGGCAGCAGTTGCTTGCCTCGGTTTGAACTCGGCCAGCATGGCAGCCGCCGGCAGGGGCGCAGGAATCTCGGCGCGCTGCGGTTCGTCCTCGGGCAGGAACAGCCCGACGGTGCGATTGTCGCGACGGAAGAACCGCGCCGACTCGCGCGCCACTTCTTCGGCGGAGACCTTGGCGGTGCGCTCGCGGGCGAGGAAGGACAGCCGCCAGTCGCCGACGGCGATGTACTCCGACAGCGAGACCCCGAACTGCTGCGGATCGGCCAGCGCGCGCTCGTAGCTGGTTTCGTTGTCCTGCCGCATGCGTGTCATCTCGGCCTCGGTCGGCGCCTGCCGTGCGAAGCTCGTTTCGACGATCTCGATCAGCTTGTCGCGCACGCGCTCGACTGGCTCGCCCTTCTTGACCACCGCGCCGAAGATGGCCAGCCCCGGATCGCGAACCTGCATTGCCCAGGAGAAGATCTGCGCCGCCATCCCCGTGGCCACCAGTTCCTTGTGCAGGCGCCCGTTCGGCGTGTCGCCGAGGATGTCGGCGGCCGCGCTGATTGCCGCAGTGCTCTCCGACAGCAGTGACGGAATCCGGTAGCCGACCATCACCACCTGCACGTCGCCCTTGCGCCGCACGACGTAATTGCGCTCGCCGTCCTGGATCGGCTCCACCGTCCACAGCACCGGCAGCGTGCGCTTCGGTCGCGGGATCTTGCCGAAGGTCTGCGTGATCAGCGACAGCGTCGCCTCGACATCGAACTTGCCGGCAACGGTGAGCACGGCGTTGTCGGGCTGGTAGTACATCCGGTAGAACGCCTGCAGGTTCTCGATGCGGACGTTCTCGATGTCGCTGCGGTTGCCGATCGACGAATTGCCGTAGTTGTGCCAGTGAAACGCGGTCGCGAACAGGCGCTTGAACATCACCTGGAACGGCTCGTTCTCGCCCCTCTCATACTCGTTGCGCACCACCGTCATCTCTGAATCGAGATCCTTCCTGGCGATGAACGAGTTGGTCATCGCATCGGCCTTCCAGTCGAGCGCCCAGCGCAGGTTGTCGTCGGTCGCCTGGAAGGTCGAGAAGTAGTTGGTGCGGTCGAACCAGGTGGTGCCGTTGTTGCGGAAGCCGCGACGGTTGAACTCCTTCTCCGGGCTCGGATGCTTCTTGCTGCCCTTGAAGATCAGGTGCTCGAGCAGGTGCGCCATGCCGGTCTCGCCGTAGTTCTCGTGCCGCGAGCCGACCTTGTAGGTGACGTTCACGGTCACCGTCGGCTTCGACGGGTCTGGATACAGCAGCACCTGCATGCCGTTGGCCAGCCGATACTCGGTCACGCCTTCGACGGTGGCGACCTTGGTGTAGGCCGGTTCGGTCTTCGCGCCCGCCGGTGCGAGGCCGAGCAGGCCGACCACGGCAAGCCCGAGAGACAGTTGACGCAAGAAACTCATGAGCGATCCCTGGAACTGATGTACTGGATGGCGGCAGCGCCGCGAGGCGGCGGATTTTGCCTCAAAGCACCGCTGCTCCCGGCTCGCGGCAACCCTCGGCGCAGGCCGAAGCAGTGCAGTTGCCGGCGCGGATAAGACCGCGCCGGGTCGTGGTGGTTCCTGATCGTGCCGCCCTGCGAAGGCCGCTAATCCGCCGGAGGCGGACGCGCGGCGGGCCGACCCGCGTAAGGATCGGCCGGCTGCGCTCCGGCGAGCGCCGCATCGAGCCGCGCGCGCACCGTCGGCATGATCTGCGGGTGAGTGAAGACGTAGAAGCGGTTGGCGCGGATCGCGTCGAAGGTCTGCACGGCGATCTCCTCGGCGCTCAGCTTGCCGCCGGCCACTGCCTTTTCGCCCGCGGCGCGCGCCAGCCGCTGCGATGCCGTCGGCGCGGCGGCATTGGCCAGTTCCGCCGGCCGGTTGCGCTCCGAGGCGAAGATCGCCGTCGGCACGAAGGCGGGACACAGCACGGACACGCCGATGCGGCTACCGGCCAGACGCAGGTCGTGATACAGCGTCTCGCTCGCCGACACCACCGCCGCCTTGCTGGCGTTGTAGATGCCGAGCAGCGGCGCGCACAGCCAGCCGGCGATCGACGCCGAGTTGACGATGTGGCCGCCTTCCTCATCGAGCCCGGCCGCCAGCATCCGCGGCACGAAATGGCGGATGCCGTTGGCCACGCCGATCAGGTTCACCCCGAGCGTCCAGCGCCAGTCGGCCTCGCTGTTTTCCCACAGGTAGCCGCCGGTGCCGGCGACTCCGGCGTTGTTGAACAGCAGGTTGACCGCGCCGAATTGCTCGTGGGCCGCCTGCGCCAGGCGGGCCACGTCGGCATCGGAGGAGACATCGCAGCGCACGCCGATGACCTCGGCACCACCGTCGCGCAGCGCATTGACCTGCTGATCGAGCGCATCGGCCTGCACGTCGGCGAGCACGATCCGCATGCCGAGCGAGTGCGCCTGCTTCGCAAAGGCGGTGCCGAAGCCGCTGCCGCCGCCGGTGATGACGGCCACCTTGCCTGCGAAGCTCTTCATCGTCAGTCCAGTCTGACCAGTTGCTTGCCGAAGTTCCGGCCCTTGAGCAGGCCGATGAAGGCGGCCGGCGCGTCTTCCAGGCCTTGCGCGATCGTCTCGCGATACTTGATGCGACCGGCGGCGACGTGCGAACCGAGTTCCTTGAGCGCCTGCGGCCAAAGCTGCATGTGCTCGGAGACGATGAAGCCCTGCAGCGTCAGCCGGCTGACGAGGAACCAGGTCGGGTTGCGGATCGGAATCGGCTCGCCGTTGTAGCCGGCGATCAGCCCGCACAGGGCGATGCGGCCGAAGGCGTTCATGCGCGGCAGCACCGCGTCCATGATCTCGCCGCCGACGTTCTCGAAATAGCCGTCGACGCCGTCCGGTGCTGCCGCCTTCAATGCCTTGCCGACGTCGTCGCGCTTGTAGTCGATGCAGGCGTCGAATCCCAGTTCCTCGACCACGTAGCGGCACTTCTCCTCGCCGCCGGCAATGCCAACGGCACGGCAGCTCGCGAGCTTCGCCAACTGGCCGACGACGCTACCCACTGCGCCGCTGGCGGCGGACACCACGACGGTTTCGCCGGCCTTGGGCTCGATGATGCGGTTCAGCCCGACCCAGGCAGTCACGCCGGGCATGCCGACCGCGCCCAGATAGGCCGACAGCGGCACATGCGTGGTGTCGACCTTCATCAGCTGGTTGCCGTCGGAGATGCCGTACTCCTGCCAGCCGAGATGGCCGACGACCTGGTCACCGACGGCGAACTTCGGATGGCGTGACTCGACGACCTCGCCGGCAGTGCCACCGACCATGGCTTCGTTCAACGGTTGCGCGGCCGCGTAGCTGCGGCCCTCGTTCATCCGCCCGCGCATGTACGGGTCGAGCGACAGCCAGCGGTTGCGCACCAGCAGTTGCCCGTCGGCCAGCGGGGGCAGCGGCACCGCTTCAAGGCGGAAGTTTTCAGGCGTGACCCAGCCGCTCGGGCGGCTGGCGAGCACGATTCGGCGGTTGGTCGCCATCGGGATCTCCTGTGGGAAGGGTCCTGGGCCGCGCGAGCGGCAGCCGTGCCGTTCAGCGGGCGTCGAAGCGGCGGCCGCTGGCGGCGCACTGGGCCAGCAGCGGCGCCGGCTGCCAGAACGCCGCGTCCGCGCCGGGCAGCGCGGCGAAGCGGCGTATTGCCTCGACCACCTTGGCCAGGCCGAAGCTCTCGGCAAAGTACATCGGCCCGCCGCGCCAGGCCGGGAAACCGTAGCCCGTCAGGTAGACGACGTCGATGTCGCTCGCCCGCTGCGCAATGCCTTCGGCCAGGATTCGCGCGCCCTCGTTGACCAGCGCGAAGATGCAGCGCTGCACGATTTCCTCGTCGGAGATCGCCCGCGGCGTGATGCCGAGTTCCTTGCGGTAGGCGTCGATGAGCAGCTCGACTTCCGGATCGACCTGCGGCGTGCGGTTGCCGGCTTCGTAGCGATACCAGCCCCTGCCGGTCTTCTGCCCGAGGCGGCCCAGCTCAACCACGCGATCGGCGATCCGCGGGTAGCGCACGTCGGGCTTCTCCTTGTAGCGACGCTGGCGGATCGCATAGCCGATGTCCAGCCCGGCGAGGTCGCCCACCGCGAAGATGCCCATCGCCATGCCGAAGTCGGTCAGCGCTCTGTCGACCTGCTGCGGGCTGGCCCCTTCCTCCAGCAGGAACAGCGACTGGCGCACGTAATGCTCGAGCATCCGGTTGCCGATGAAGCCGTCGCAGACACCCGAGACGACCGCCACCTTCTTCAGCGGCCGGGCCAGCTTCATCACCGTGGCCAGCACGTCCGGCGCGGTGGCGGCGCCGCGCACCACCTCGAGCAGGCGCATCACGTTGGCGGGGCTGAAGAAATGCGTGCCGAGCACGTCGGCCGGCCGCCTGCTGACGGCAGCGACCTGGTTGATGTCGAGCGTCGAGGTGTTGGTGGCAAGGATCGCGCCGGCCTTGGCCACGCGGTCCAGTTCGCGGAAGACCTTCTGCTTCACCGCCAGGTCCTCGAACACCGCCTCGATGACGATGTCCGCCGAGCCCAGGTCCTCGTAACGCAGCGTCGGCGCGAGCAGCGCCATCCGTTGCTCGACCTGCTGCGGCGCCATCTTTCCTTTCTGCGCGCTGGCCTCCCAGTTGCGCCGGCACAGGGCCAGGCCCTTGTCGAGCGCTTCCTGCGTCATCTCGAGCACGGTGACCGGGATGCCGGCGTTGGCGAAGCTCATCGCGATGCCACCGCCCATCGTTCCGAAACCGATCACCGCCGCACCCGCGATGCGCCGCGTCGGCGTGTCCTCCGGCAGGCCGGCGATCTTCGCTGCCGCCCGCTCGGCGAAGAACGCGTGGCGGAGCGCCTTCGACTGCTCGGAGGCCACCAGTTCAAGGAACATCGCCCGCTCGATCTGCACACCCTCCTCGAACGGCCGCAGCACGGCCGCCTCGACCGCGTCGACGCACTTCAACGGCGAGATCTGCCCGCGCGCCTGCTTGGCCACGCGCGCGCGTGCCGCCCTGAAGAAGGAATCGGCGTCGACTCCTCTCGGCAGCAGGGCGCGTGCCGCGCGCAGCCGCGGGTGCGTGCGCCGGCCGACCAGTTCCTGAGCGAAGTCGAGCACCCCCTGGAGAGTGTCGGCGGGCACGATGCGGTCGATCAGTACCGTCTTCAGCGCAGTCTCGGCGCCGATCGGATCACCGGAAACGATCATCTGCAGCGCCAGTTCGGCGCCCACGGCACGCGGCAGGCGCTGCGTGCCGCCGGCACCCGGCAGCAGCCCGATCTTCACCTCGGGCAGGCCCATGGTCGCGTTCGGCGTGGCGATCCGGTAGTGGCAGGCGAGCGAAAGCTCGAGTCCGCCGCCCATGCAGACGCCGTTGATGGCGGCGATCACCGGCTTGCTGCTCGACTCGACCGCATCGAGCACCTGCAGCAGGTGCGGCTCGGTGACTGCGGCGGGAGTGTTGAACTCGCGGATGTCGGCGCCGCCGGAGAACACCTTGTCGGTGCCGGTGATCACCACCACCTTGACCTTCGGGTCGTTGCGCGCACGCTGCAGGCCGGCGACGATGCCGCGTCGCATCGCCAGGTTCAGTCCATTGACCGGCGGGTTGTCGATCTGCAGCACCGCGACCTCGCCGCGCCGCTCGAAGTACACCTTCATTGTCTTCTTCTCCCCTGCATCCTCAGACTTCGAGCCACTCCTGCCGGATCAGCCGGTTGCCGCGCAGTTCGTCAGGCGTGCCTGCAAAGACCATGTGCCCGTGTCCCATCACGTACAGCCGCTGCGAGATGTCGAGCGCGATGGTCAGCTTCTGCTCGATCAGCAGTACCGAGATGCCGCGCGCCTGCAGCGCCTTCAGGAAGTCCGCCACCAGCGCAACAAGCTTCGGTGCGAGGCCCTCGGTCGGTTCGTCGATGATCACCAGGTCCGGGTCGCCCATCATCGTACGGGCAAGCGTCAGCATTTGCTGCTCTCCGCCCGAAAGAACGCCGGCCAAGGTCCGCTCTCGCTCGCGAAGGCGCGGGAAGAGCCGGTACATGTCGTCGAAGCTCCACCGCCCCGGCCGGCGGCCCTTCAGCCCCAGCGCGAGGTTCTCGGCCACCGAGAGCGCCGGAAAAATATCTCTACTTTCAGGAACATAGCCGAGACCAGCGTGGGCGATCCGGTAGGTCGGCAGGCCGGTGATCTCGCGCCCCTTGAAGACGACGCGGCCGGTGCAGTCCACCAGCCCCATGATCGCCTTGGCCGTGGTCGACCGGCCGACGCCATTGCGGCCGAGCAGGCTGACGATTTCGCCCCGCCCCACCGACAGGTCGACGCCGTGCAGCACGTGGCTCTTGCCGTAGAAGGCCTGCAGGTTGTCAACGGTGAGCATCAGGACTGTCCGTCGCCCGTGGATTGATCAGATCCGGGTCCCCTCCCCTGCAGGGGAGGGACAGGGAGGGGGGAGCCCGACCTTGCCGCACGGCGGCGCGAGCGCCCTGCGCTCGCTGCCGCCTGCAGGTTGTCGACTTCCAACATCACGCGGCCTCCGCCGGCTGGCCGAGGTAGGCCTCCTTGACCTTCGGGTCGGCGCGGATCTCTTCGGGCCGGCCGCTGGCGATCACCTCGCCGTAGACCACCACCGAGATGCGGTCCGCCAGGCCGAAGACGACGCTCATGTCGTGCTCGACCATCACCAGCGTCTTGCCCTGCGAGATCTCGCGGATCAGCGCCACCGCCCGCGAGGTCTCGCTGCGGCTCATGCCGGCGGTTGGCTCGTCGAGCAGGATCACCTGCGCGCCGCCGGCGATCGTGATGCCGATCTCCAGCGCGCGCTGCTCGGCATAGGTGAGCAGCCCGGCCTGGATGTTGCGGCGCCGTCGCAGGCCGATGCGCTCCAGCAGTTCCTCGGCGCGGGCCTCGGCGTCGGCGAGATTGTTCAGGTTGTGCCAGAAGGAATAGCGGTAGCCGAGCGACCAAAGCACCGCGCAGCGCAGGTTCTCGAACACCGACAGGCGCGGAAAGATGTTGGTGATCTGGAAGCTTCGCGCCAGGCCCATGCGGTTGATCTCGAAGGGCTTGCGCCGCGTGATCGCCTTGCCATCGAGCAGGATCTCGCCCGAGTCGGCATGGAAGCGGCCGCTGATCAGGTTGAAAAGCGTCGACTTGCCGGCGCCGTTCGGGCCGATGATCGCGTGCCTTTCCCCGGTTCCGATCGCCAGGCTCACGCCGCGGATGATCTCGGTGCGGCCGAAGCGCTTGCGCACGTCGACGAGTTGCAGGGCCGCAGGCACGGCCGGCGTGCCGCTCACTGGTCCTGCTCCGGGTTGTCGCGCCGCCAGTCCTCGATCTCGATGGCGATGGCGTCCCACTCGCGCTTGAAGCGGCGCCGCATGTATTCGAAGGCCATGCCGCTGGCAGCCACCAGCGCGGAGCCGAACACCCAGCTTTCGCCGCGCGTCGTGTCGAAGGGAAAGCCGAAAACCTTCACGCTCGAGCCGGTGCCGATGCCGAGCGTCAGGTGGTAGGTCATCTCGATCAGCAGCGCGATGCCGGCGGCAAGCAGCCCGCCGGTGCCGAGCACGCCGACATAGGGATCGCGCAGTCGGCGGAACTTGCCCAACCTGGCCACCCGCAGGTTGAGCAGGAGCAGGCTCGACAGCCCGCCCGGTGCGAACATCACCAGAGCCACGAAGAACACGCCGAGGTACAGGTGCCACGCCGGCGTGTATTCCGACAGCGCGAAGGCGAAGAACACGAACACGACGGCACCGAGGATCGGCCCGAAGAAGAACAGCACGCCGCCGATGAACGCCGCCAGCAGCACGCCGCCGGAAACCGCCGCGTGCACCGCCCCGCTGCCGACGCTCTCGAGGTTGACGGCCGACAGCCCTCCCGAAACGCCGGCGAAGAAGCCTGCCAGCATCATCATGATCCAGCGCACCCGCTGCGCGTCGTAGCCGATGAACTCGGCGCGCTCCGGGTTGTCGCGCACGGCGTTGGCGATGCGGCCGAGCGGCGTGTGCGTCAGCGCGTACATGGCGATCATGCACAGGAAGGTCCAGGTGGCGATCAGGTAGTAGACCTGGATGTCCGGGCCGAAGCTCAATCCATCGATGCCGAGAAAGCGGCCGCCGGCGGTGCGGTTGCCGCTGATGCCCGCTTCGCCGCCGAAGAAGCCCGGGAACATCAGCGAGGCGGCGAAGACCATTTCGCCGATTCCGAGCGAAATCATCGCGAAGGTCGTGCCGGCGCGCTTGGTCGTCAGCCAGCCAAACACGACGCCGAACAGCAGGCCCGCCGCGCCGCCGATCAACGGCAGCAGGGAGACCGGGAAGACCAGCGACCCCTTGCCGATCAGCGCCAGCGCGTGGATCGCGAAATAAGCCCCAAGGCCCGAATACACCGCATGGCCGAACGACAGTAGCCCGGTCTGCCCGAGCAGCATGTTGTAGGACAACGCAAAGATGATCATGATGGCCATCTGCGACAGCAGCGCGCGGGCGAAGCCGCTGTCGAAGACCTGCGGCGCGGCGATGAAGACAATCGCGCTGAATCCCCAGATCACCCAGCGGCCGAAGTTCAGCGGCTTGAAGTGCAGTTCGCCAAGCACCGTCACGTCGGAACCTCAGCTCTCCCGGGTGCCCATCAGGCCGCGCGGACGGAAGATCAGGATCAGCACCAGCATCAGGTACGGCAGCACCGGCGCGACCTGCGCCACCGTCATGCTGAGCACCGGGTAACCGAAGGTCTGCGGCGCCAGCTCGACTCCGGCGGAGGAAAGCAGCCCGGCGAGCGACGCGCTGCTGGTCTTGCCGAAGGCATCGACCAGGCCGAGCAGCAGCGAGGCGATGAAGGCGCCGGCCACTGAACCGAGCCCGCCGAAGACGATCACCACGAATACGATCGCCCCGACGCTGCCGGCCATGCCCGGTTCGGTGACGAAGGCGTTGCCGCCGATCACGCCGGCCAGCCCCGCCAGCGCGCAGCCGGCGCCGAAGACCAGCATGAACACGCGCGGCACGTTGTGGCCGAGCGCCTCGACCATTTCCGGATGGGTCAGCGCCGCCTGGATCACCAGCCCGATGCGCGTGCGCTTCAGCAGCAGCCACAGCGCGCCGAGCATCAGGATCGCCACCGCCATCATGAACATCCGGTACTGCGGGAAGGTGATGCCGGCTGCCTGCAGCCAGGCAACCGGCCGGTCCAGCTCGCTCGGCACTTGGTAGGGCACCGGCGCCCGGCCCCAGATCACCTGCACCAGTTCGAAGACGATGTACGAAAGTCCGAAAGTGAACAGCAGTTCCGGCACGTGGCCCCATTTGTGCACGCGCCGCAGCCCCCACTGCTCCACCGCCGCGCCGACGACACCCACGAGCAGCGGCGCCACCAGCAGCGCGGCCCAGAAGCCGATCCACACCGACAGCTGGTAGGCGAAGTAGGCGCCGATCATGTAGAAGCTGGTGTGCGCGAAATTGAGCACGCCCATCATCGAGAAGATCAGCGTCAGGCCGGCGGCGAGCATGAACAGCAGCAGCCCGTAGCTGACGCCGTTGAGCAGCTGCACCAGGAACAGTTCGAGATTCATGCCCGGATGTGAAACCGGCCCTTCATCGGGGCCGGTCGATTCAGGCGGACGGGCCCTGCTGCCGGCCTATCCCCTTTGATTGAAAGCCAGACCCTGCCGCTACGGCTTCGCTGGCCGCTGCATGTTGCACGAGGTCGGCGTCGAGGCGACGTAGGTCGGGATCGCCTTCTCTGTGCGGAAGCCGAAGCCGGTCTTCTCGGCGTCGAACTTGACCGGCCCGCCGGCCTTGGTGAAGGTCGAGATGTACAGCGGCTGCTGCAGCTGATGGTCGGTGGCGCGCATCTCGATCTCGCCCATCAGGCCGTTCATCTTCATGCCCGACATCGTGTGCGCGACCTTCAGCGGATCGCTGCTGCCGGCGCGCTTGATCGCCTCGGCCAGCATGGTGACCGAGGTCTGCGAGGCAAGCACGTACCACTCCTCGTTGAAGCGCTTCTTGAAGTCGACGTAGATTGGCTCGGCCGGGTTGTTTTCGATGTTCGGGTGCCAGTAGGACACCATCCGCACCCGGTCGGCGCCGGAGGCGCCCATCGCGGTCGGCGTGCCGATCACGCCGGCGTAGTAGGTGTAGAAATTCGCGGTCAGGCCGGCGTCGCGCGCGGCGCGCACGAACAGCACCAGGTCGGTGCCCCAGTTGCCGGTGATGACGGTGTCGGCGCCCGAGGCGCGGATCTTGGCGATGTACGGCGAGAAGTCGCGTACCTGGCCGAGCGGCACGAAATCCTCGCCGACGATCTTCGCGTCCGGCCGCTTGCGCGCCAGCAGTTCCCTGGCGAAGCGCGCCGTCTGCTGGCCGTGCGAGTAGTTCTGGTTCAGCAGGTAGACCGTCTTGATCTCCGGCTTGCCCTTCATGTAATCCGTCAGCGCCTCCATCTTCATTTCCGTGTTGGCGTCGAAGGCGAAGTGCCAGAAGTTGCACTTGCTGTTGGTCAGATCCGGGTCAATCGCCGCATAGTTCAGGAAGACGATCGACTGCTTCGGGTTGCGCTCGTTGTTGCGGGCGATGGCCTCGGACAGCGGGATCGCCACGTGCGAGCCCTGTCCCTGTACCACGTAGTGGATGCCCTGGTCGGCGATCGCTCGCAGCAGCGTCAGCGCCTCCTGCGGCGAACCCTTGCTGTCGAACGGAATGATCTCGAACCTGATCCCGGCCCCGGCCAGCTGCTTGGTGCTGGCCATCTCGGCAGCGACCTGGAAGTGCTTGAGGATGTTCTGGCCGACCGCTGCGAACGGACCCGACAGCGGGTCGAGGTAGGCGATCTTCACCGTCTGCGCCGACGGCGCGCCCCCCTTGCTCTGTGCCACGACCGTCCCGCATGCCGCGACCGCTGCAACGGCCAGCGCGAGAGCCCGTGCTGTGCGCATCATCGTCTGTCTCCCAGGTGGCTCTTCAAGGCTGCGGGGAGAATACAGAAAGCACCCTGCCGCGCAAGCCTGCGGCGCGGCGGCGCTACGCGCCGGGCAGCCGGTAGTCCTTGAACTGCTCGCGCAGCCGGTTCTTCAGCATCTTGCCGGTGGCGCCGAGCGGGATCGACTCGACGAAGACGACGTCGTCAGGCACCTGCCACTTGGCGACCTTGCCCTCGTAGAAGGCGATCAGTTGCTCGCGCGTGACCTCGGCACCCGGCTTGCGCATCACCACCAGCAACGGCCGCTCGTCCCATTTCGGATGCCGCGCAGAGATGCAGGCGGCCATCGCCACTGCGGGATGCGCGACGGCGATGTTCTCGATCTCGATCGAGCTGATCCATTCGCCGCCCGACTTGATCACGTCCTTGGTGCGGTCGGTGATGAGCATGTAGCCGTCGGTATCGATGGTGACCACGTCGCCGGTGGGAAACCAGCCGCGGCCAGCGCCATCCGTCTGCAGCGGGTTGCCGCCCTCGCCCTTGAAGTACTCGCGCAGCACCCACGGCCCGCGCACCAGCAGGCTGCCGTACGCCTTGCCGTCCCACGGCAGCTCGCCGCCGTCCTCGCCGACGACCCGCATGTCGACGCCAAATATCACCCGGCCCTGCTTGTTCTGCAGGGTGCGCCTGTTCTCGCTGCTCAGCGCCTCGTGCTTCGCCTTGAACGAACAGACCGTGCCGAGCGGGCTCATTTCCGTCATGCCCCAGGCATGCAGCACTTGAACCCCGTACTTCTCCTCGAACAGCTTCGTCATCGCAGGCGGGCAGGCGGAGCCGCCGATCACCGTGCGCTTCATCGACGAAAACTTCAGCCCATTCGACTCCGTGTGCGCCAGCAGCCCCTGCCAGACCGTCGGCACACCGGCGGAAACGGTGACCTGCTCCGCCTCGAAGAGGTCGTGCAGCGACCTGCCATCGAGATTCGGGCCGGGCATCACCAGCTTCGCGCCCACCATCGGCGACGCGTAAGGCAAGCCCCAGGCATTGACATGGAACATCGGCACCACCGGCAGCACGGTGTCCTTGCTCGACAGGTTCAATGCATCGGGTGCGACCGCTGCGTAGGCATGCAGCAGTGTCGAGCGGTGGCTGTACAGCACGCCCTTCGGGTTGCCGGTCGTGCCCGACGTGTAGCACAGCGATGAGGCCTGCCGTTCGTCGAAGACGGGCCAGACGAACCGGTCCGAGTGCGTATCGATGAGGTCCTCGTAGCAGACCAGGTCGACCTTGCTGCTGGCGGGCATCCTGGCCCGGTCGATCATCGCGATGAACTTGCGCACCCCGCGGCAATGCGGCGCGATCGCCTCGATGATCGGCAGGAACGTCAGGTCGAAGAACAACAGCTTGTTGTCGGCATGATTGACGATCCAGGCGATCTGCTCGGGATGCAGCCGCGGGTTGATCGTGTGCAGCACGGCGCCGCTGCCGGAGACGGCGAAGTAAAGCTCGAGGTGCCGGTAGCCGTTCCATGCGAGGGTGGCGACACGGTCGGACTGGCCCACTTCCAGGGCGGCAAGTGCATTGGCCATCTGCCGCGCGCGCCGGTGCAGCTGACGGTAGTTGCAGCGGTGAACGTCGCCCTCGACCCGGCGCGAAACGATTTCCGCGTCCCCATGATGTCGGTCGGCGTGCTCGATCAGCGAACTGATCAACAGGGGCACATCCATCATCAGGCCATGCAGCATCCCGGTCTCCTCGCGTTCTCGATGGTTTTTTGGCGGCGGCAGTGTACAAGCGGCCGGTACAATTACCCCCTGCCGCGGAGCCCTGCTTGAACGCCCCCGAACGCCCACTACCCCTGCTCTCGCCGTCGCCCCTGGCCGAACTGGCCTGGGACAACACCTTCGGACGGCTGACCGGGCACTTCTACACGCGGCTCGCCCCCACCCCGCTGCCGGACCCGTACTTCGTCGCCGCCGCGCCGGAGGCGGCAACGCTGATCGGGCTGGATGCCGGGGCGCTGCGCAGCGCCGACGTGATCGAGCCGCTGGCAGGCTCGGCAGTCATCGCCGGCACCGATCCACTCGCCGCCGTCTACTCGGGCCACCAGTTCGGCGTCTACGTGCCACAACTCGGTGACGGCCGCGCCCTGCTGCTCGGCGGCGTTCAAGGAGCCGACGGTAACTTGTGGGAACTACAGCTGAAGGGTTCGGGCAAGACACCCTATTCGCGCATGGGCGACGGCCGCGCCGTGCTGCGCTCGTCGATCCGCGAGTTCCTCTGCTCGGAGGCGATGAACGCGCTCGGCATCCCGACCACGCGGGCGCTGGCGGTCATGGGCTCGGACCAGCCGGTGTTCCGCGAGACCGTCGAGACGGCGGCGGTGGTCACCCGCATGGCGCCGAGCTTCGTGCGCTTCGGCTCCTTCGAGTTCTTCTTCTGGCGAGGCGAGCACGAGGCGCTCAGGCAGCTGGCCGACTACGTGATCGACCGCTTCTTCCCGCAGTGCCGTGAGGCAGGCGACGGCCCGGCGGCCTACCTGGCGCTGCTGCGCGAGGTGGCACGGCGCACAGCGCGGCTGATCGCGCAGTGGCAGGGCGTGGGCTTCTGCCACGGCGTGCTGAACTCGGACAACATGTCGATCCTTGGGCTGACGATCGACTACGGCCCGTTCGGTTTCATCGATGCCTTCGACGTTGGGCACATCTGCAATCATTCCGACGAGCACGGCCGCTACGCCTACAACCAGCAGCCGGCGGTGGCGCACTGGAACCTGTACTGCCTGGGCCAGGCAATGATCCCGCTGACCGTCGACGTCGAGGCGACCCAGGCGGCGCTGGAGACCTACAAGGACGAGTACGCGCAGGCGATCGACGAGGTAATGCGCGCCAAGCTCGGCCTGCTCACCTCTGAGTCCGGCGACGAGGCACTGATCGAGCAGCTGATCGGCGTGCTGCACGCCAATCGGGTCGACTGGACGCAGTTCTGGCGCAAGCTCGGAACGCTGCCGGGCGAAGCAGGATCCGACGCGGAGGATGCCGCCGTGCGTGATCTGTTCGCCGATCGCTCCGCCTTCGATGCGTGGGCCGTCGACTACCGCGCCAGGCTCCGCCGCGAAGGCAGCATCGATGCCGAGCGCGCCGAGCGGATGAACCGCATCAACCCGAAGTACGTGCTGCGCAACCACCTCGCCGAGGTCGCCATCCGCAAGGCGCGCGGCGATGGCGGTGAACCGCGCGACTTTTCGGAGGTCGAACGGGTGCTGCGCGTGCTGGCGCGGCCCTACGACGAACAACCCGAGTTCGACGATTACGCCAAGGCACCGCCTCAGTGGGCCGGCAGCCTGAGCCTGTCGTGCTCGTCCTGACGACGATGAAGAAGGTCAGCAAGACCGACGCCGAGTGGCGCGACCGCCTGTCGACGATCTCCTATGCCGTCACGCGGCACAAGGCGACCGAGCCGCCGTTCACCGGCCGCTACTGGAGCCACAAGGCGGCCGGCATCTACCGCTGCGTGTGCTGCGGCACGCGGCTCTTCGCCTCCGACACCAAGTTCGATTCGGGTTGCGGCTGGCCAAGCTACTTCGAACCGATCGACCCGGCCAACGTTCGCGAGGAACCCGATCACAGCCTCGGCATGGTGCGCACCGAGATTCTGTGCAATGTCTGCGACGCACACCTCGGCCACGTCTTCGACGACGGCCCGCCGCCGACCGGCCTGCGCTACTGCATCAACTCGGCCTCGCTGGTCTTCGAGCCGGTCGAGGCGGGGAAGGCCCGATGAAGCTGCTGTTCGACCTGTTTCCGGTCATCCTGTTCTTCGTCGCCTACAAACTTGGCAATTCGTTTCCGCACGAGGCTGCGCAACTTGCCGCGACCTGGCTCGGTGCGCTGATTGCCAGCGGCAAGGTCTCGGAGGCGCAGGCGCCGATCCTGCTCGCCACCGCGGTGGCAATCGTCGCCTCGCTCGCCCAGGTGGGCTGGCTGCTGGCGCGTGGCCGGCGGGTCGAGCCGATGCTGTGGGTGTCGCTCGGGGTGATCGTCGTCTTCGGCGGCGCGACGATCTGGCTCAACGACGAGACGTTCATCAAGTGGAAGCCGTCGATCCTCTACCTGCTGTTCGCAGGCAGCCTGGTTGCCGGCCGTGTGTTCTGGCAGCGCAATTTCGTCCGTACCCTGCTCGGCCAGCAGATCGAGCTGCCCGGCCCGATCTGGGAACGACTGCTCTGGGTATGGAGCGGCTTCTTCGCGCTGCTCGCCGTCGCCAACCTGTTCGTCGCCTACAACTTCTCGACCGACACCTGGGTCAACTTCAAGCTGTTCGGCCTGATGGGCCTGACGCTCACCTTCGTCATCGGCATCGGCATCTGGCTGTCGCAGCACATCAAGGAAGCCCCGGATGCCTGAGGGCACCGTCGAGCGGCTGCGCGAGCGGTTGCAGGCGCTGCAGCCGCTGTCATTGGCGATCGACGACGACAGTGTCATGCACGCCGGCCACGAGGGCGCGAAGCGCGGTGGCGGGCACTACCGCCTGCGCATCGTGAGCCACCGTTTCGCGGGCCTGCCGCGGCTGGCCCGGCATCGCCTTGTGTATGATTCGCTCGGTCCGATGATGCAGCGCGAGGTGCACGCGCTGTCCCTGGTTCTGCAGACGCCGGAAGAAGCAGGCGTCACTCCCCCTCCCATTTCAGGAAAGTAAAGTCATGTTGCGAGTCTTTGCCCTTTCGGCAGCCCTGGTCGCGAGCACCGCAGTGTTCGCGCAGAACATTGCGACGGTGAACGGCAAGCCGATCCCGAAGGCGCGCGAAGACGCCTGGGTCGAGCAGCTGAAGAAGCAGGGCCAGCAGGAGAACCCGCAGCTGCGCCAGCAGGTCAAGGACCAGCTGATCCAGCGCGAGGTCTTCATGCAGGAAGTGGCCAAGCGCGGCCTCGCGGAGAAGCCGGACGTCAAGTTCCAACTCGACGTGCAGCGGCAGAACGCGCTGATCCAGGCGCTGATGCGCGACGAACTGGCGAAGAACCCGGTCACCGACGCCGACATCAAGGCAGCCTACGAAGAGCAGAAGAAGGCCACCGGCGCCAAGGAATACAAGGTTCGCCACATCCTGGTCGACTCCGAAGCCGACGCCAAGGACATCGCGGCGCAGCTGAAGAAAGGCGCCAAGTGGGAGGATCTGGCCAAGAAGTCGAAGGATCCCGGATCGGCGCAGCGCGGCGGCGAGCTCGACTGGGCCGGCGCTGGCGCCTATGTCAAGCCGTTCTCGGATGCGATGGTCAAGCTCGACAAGGGCCAGATGACCGACGCGCCGGTGCAGTCGCAGTTCGGCTGGCACGTGATCAAGGTCGACGACACGCGCGACGCGCAGTTCCCGCCGCTGGAGCAGGTCGCGCCGCAGATCCGCGAAGCCCTGCAGCAGCAGAAGATGGCTGCCTACGCCGATCAGCTGCGCAAGGCCGCCAAGATCCAGTAAGCGCGGTCGCAGTCCAGGAAAGCAGAGGGCGCCGCGGCGCCCTCTCCTTTTCCCCCGCGCGGCCTGCCTAGCCCAGCCAGCGCCGCGCGTTGCGGAACATCCGCATCCACGGCGAGTCCTCGGCGAGCCCCGGCGGCTGCCACGACATCTGCACCGTGCGGCGAACCCGCTCCGGATGCGGCATCAGGATGGTGAAGCGGCCGTCGGGCGTGGTCAGCCCGGTGATGCCGCCCGGCGAACCGTTCGGGTTGTACGGGTAGCGCTCGGTCGCCCTGCCCTGTGAGTCGACATAGCGCGCGGCCACCAGGCCGTTGCGTTCGGCCTGCGCCCGGTGCTCGGGCTGGGCGAACGATGCGAAGCCTTCGCCGTGCGCGTTGGCGATCGGCATCCGGCTGCCGGCCATGCCAGCGAAGAACAGCGACGGCGAGTCGAGCACCTCGACCATCACCAGCCGGCCTTCGAACTGCTCCGAGCGGTTGCGGGTGAAGCGCGGCCAGCACTGCGCGCCGGGGATCAGCATCGACAACTGGCTCATCATCTGGCAGCCGTTGCACACGCCAAGCGCGAACGAGTCGCCGCGCAGGAAGAAGGCGGCGAACTCGTCGGCCAGCCGCGGGTTGTGCAGGATCGTCTTGGCCCAGCCGCCGCCGCCGCCGAGCACGTCGCCGTAGGAAAAGCCGCCGCACGCCGCAAAGCCCTTGAAGTCAGCGAGGCTCGCCCGGCCGGCGAGCAGGTCGGTCATGTGCACGTCGACCGCGGTGAAGCCGCCGCGGTCGAAGGCAGAGGCCATCTCGTAGTGGCTGTTCACGCCCTGCTCGCGCAGGATGGCGATGCGCGGGCGAACGCCGGTCGCGATCATCGGGGCCGCCACGTCGTCGGCCGGATCGAAGGTCAATGCCATCGACAATCCGCTGTCTTCGGCGTCGATGGCGCGGGCGAACTCGGCGTCGGCGCATTCGGGGTTGTCGCGCAGGCGGGCAATGCGCCAGGACACTTCGCTCCATGCCTGCTGCAGTTCGGCGCGCGGCATCGCGAAGATCGACTTGGCGTCGCGCCAGACTTCGATCGTGTCGCGCGCCTGGCTGCCGCTCTGCACCTTGGCAACGATGTGGCTGATCGCACCGAGCCCCTCGGCACGCAGGGCATCCATCACCTCGCTGCGCTCGGCAGCGCGCGCCTGCACGATCAGGCCGAGTTCCTCGTTCAGCAGCGCGCGCAGGGTCTGCTCGTCGCGTCGTACCGAGACCTGCTCGGGGCGGATCTTGAAGTCGCCCCAGTCGCTGGCCACCGGGTCCATCGCCAGCACGTCGATGTTCAGCGTCACGCCGCAGTGGCCGGCGAAGGCCATTTCGCACACCGCCGCGAACAGGCCGCCGTCGGAGCGATCGTGATAGGCCAGCACGCGGCCCGTCGCCGCCAGCCGACGCAGCGCGCGGATCGCAGCGGCCAGTTGTGACGGCTCCTCGACATCCGGCGCGTCGTTGCCGATCTGCTGCGTCACCTGCGCGAAGATCGAGCCGCCGAGCCGCTGCCGCCCACTGCCGAGGTCGACCAGGATCAGCACCGTGTCGCCGCAGTCGGTGCGCAGCTGCGGCGTCAGGCTCAGGCGCACGTCGTCGATCACCGCGGCGCTGGAAACGATCAGCGACACCGGCGCCGCCACCCGCTTGTCCTCGTCGCCGTCGCGCCAGACGGTGCGCATCGACAGCGAATCCTTGCCCACCGGGATGCTGATGCCGAGCCGCTGGCAGAACTCGCTCGCCGCCCGCACGGCGTCGAATAGCTTCGCGTCCTCGCCCGGCAGCCCGCAGGCGGCCATCCAGTTCGCCGACAGCTTCACCCGCGCGAGTTCGATGTCCGCCGCCGCGATGTTGGTCAGCGCCTCGCCGATCGCCAGCCGCGAGGCGGCAGCGGCGTCGATCACCGCCACCGGCGTGCGCTCGCCCATCGCCATCGCTTCGCCGGCGTAGCCCTCGAAGTCGGCCAACGTCACCGCGCAGTCGGCCACCGGCACCTGCCAGGGTCCCACCATCGGGTCACGGCTGTTGAGCCCGCCCACGCTGCGGTCGCCGATGGCGATCAGGAAACTCTTGCTTGCCACCGTCGGATGGCGCAGCACGTCGAGCAGCACCTCGCGCAGGTTCAGGCCGGCGGTCTCGATCGGCGGCAACGCGCTCGGCAGGCGCTTGACGTCGCGATGCATCTTCGGCGGCTTGCCGAGCAGCACTTCCATCGGCATGTCGACCGCCGGCTCGACGCGATCGCTTTCGACCACCAGTTGCCGATCGTCGCTGATGCGACCCACCACCGCGTACGGCGCGCGCTCGCGCTTGCAGATCCAGTCGAAGGCGGCGAGCTTCTCCGGCGCCACCGCCAGCGCGTAGCGCTCCTGCGATTCGTTGCACCAGATCTCCAGCGGGCTCATGCCGCTTTCCTCGACCGGCACCTTCGGCAGTTCGAAGCGGGCGCCGCGGCGCGCAGCGTCGGCCAGCTCCGGCATGGCGTTGGACAACCCTCCGGCGCCGACATCGTGGATCGACAGGATCGGGTTCTCCGCACCCAGCATCCAGCAGCGGTCGATCACCTCCTGCGCGCGACGCTGCATCTCCGCGTTGCCGCGTTGCACGGAGTCGAAGTCGAGCTGCTCGGTGTTGGCGCCGGCGCCCATGCTGGAGGCCGCGCCGCCACCGAGGCCGATGCGCATGCCCGGTCCGCCGAGCTGGATCAGCAGCGTGCCGGGCGGAAGGTCGAGCTTGTGCGTCAGGTCGTCGCGGATGCTGCCTAAGCCGCCGGCGATCATGATCGGCTTGTGGTAGCCGTAGCGCTTGCCGCCGATGTTCGCTTCGAACGAACGGAAATAGCCGACCAGGTTCGGCCGGCCGAACTCGTTGTTGAACGCCGCCGCGCCGATCGGCCCTTCGATCATGATCGACAAGGCGTTGGCGATCCGCGAGGGAAAACCGTAGTCTCGTTCGCTGTGCGGGCCGCCGGCGACATCGCTGTCGTTCTCCCAGCGCATGCGGAACTCGGGCAGGCGCAGGCCGGAAACCGAGAACCCGCACAGGCCCGCCTTCGGCTTCGCTCCGCGCCCGGTCGCGCCCTCGTCCCGGATCTCGCCGCCGGCGCCGGTGGCTGCCCCTGCGAAGGGCGAGATCGCCGTCGGGTGGTTGTGCGTCTCGACCTTGAAGACGGTGTGGGTCAGTTCGTCGCGGGCGGTGAACTCGGTACCGATCGCGTTGTCAGCGCTGCTGCGCGGATGGAAACGCCGCGCGATCTTGCCTTCGATGACGGCGGCGTTGTCCGAGTAGGCCACCACGGTGGCCTGCGGCGCCGCCTCGTGCGTGGCGCGGATCATGCCGAACAGGCTGGTCGCCTGCGCCTCGCCGTCGATGGTCCAGCGCGCATTGAAGATCTTGTGCCGGCAGTGCTCTGAATTCGCCTGCGCGAACATCATCAATTCGACGTCGGTCGGGTCGCGCCGCATCGTCGAATAGGCGTCGAGCAGGTAGTCGATCTCGTCGTCGGACAGCGCCAGGCCCATCTCGACATTGGCCCGGACCAGCGCCTCGCGGCCGCCCGTGCCCACCGCGACGCGTGCCATCGGCCTGCCGGGCAGTTCGCGGAACAGTTTCGCGCAGTCGACGTCGACCTCCACCAGGCTTTCCGTCATCCGGTCGTGCAGCAGGGACGCGATGCGCTGTGCTCTGTCGGCGTCGAGATCGCGGCCGCCGAACAGACCCCCTTTCAGCAGCAGGCTGTAACGGGTGCCGCGCTCGATCCGCGCAACGCGGTCCAGGCCGCAGTTGCGCGCGATGTCGGTCGCCTTGCTCGCCCACGGCGAGATCGTTCCCAGCCGCGGCACGACGAGCCACCGCTGCGCGCCCTTGCCATCGAGCGCAGCTGCGGGTTCGCCGTATTCGAGCAGCGCCGTCAGGCGCGCGCGCTGGTGCTCGTCGAGTTCGCCCCGGGTATGGACGAAGTGCACGTGCTGCGCCTGCAGCTGCGTCGCCGCCGGCTCGATCGCCTGGATACGCGCCAGCAGGCCGCCGGCGCGCAACGTCGACAGCGCACTCGGACCGTCGAGCGCGAAGAAGAATTCGTCGGAGGACATGGGGCCGCGGATCGCCCCCGGCGGAAGAAAGTGGCAGCGGGAGCGCGGCGCGAAGTATAGCCGCGCGCCCCTCTCGTACCGTCAGTTCTCGGCCTTGCCGAAGCCGCCGCCACCCGGCGTTTCGATGACGAACACGTCGCCGGCGGCCATCTGCACGCTGCCGATGTGAGTCAGCGTCTCGACGCTGCCGTCGGCCCGTTCGACAGTGTTGTGGCCCGGCTGTCCCGGCTCGCCGCCGGCCAGGCTGAACGGCGCAATGGCCCGATTGTTCGAAAGGATGCTTGCGGTCATCGGCTCGAGGAAGCGCACCCGGCGTATGCCGCCGTTGCCGCCGTGCCAGTGGCCACGGCCGCCGGAGCCGTGCCGAATCGAATAGCTGTCGAGCCGAACCGGGAAGCGGAACTCGAGCACCTCCGGGTCGGTCAGGCGCGAGTTGGTCATGTGCGTCTGCACGACGTCGGTGCCGTCGAAGCCTTCCTTCGAGGCGCTGCCCGCCGCCAGGTCGCGGATGCCGGCCCCCGAGCCGCCGGAGATCGTCTCGTAGTATTGGTGGCGATCGTTACCGAAAGTGAAGTTGTTCATCGTGCCCTGGCTCGAGGCAAGCACGCCGAGCGCACCGAACAGCGCGTTGGTGATGCAGCTCGAGGTCTCCACGTTGCCGGCCACCACCGCCGCCGGATAGCCCGGGTTGAGCATCGAGCCGTCGGGAATGACGATCGCGAGCGGCTTCAGGCATCCCGCGTTCAGCGGGATCTCGTCGTCGACCAGGGTGCGGAACACGTACAGCACGGCGGCGACGCAGATCGCCGACGGCGCATTGAAGTTGTTCGGCAGTTGCGCCGAGGTGCCGGTGAAGTCGATCGTCGCCTCGCGCCTCGCGCGATCGACCGTGATGTGCACGCGGATCAGCGCGCCGTTGTCGAGCCGGTAGTCGAAGTTGCCGTCGCGCAGCACGGTGATCACGCGCCGCACCGATTCCTCGGCGTTGTCCTGCACGTGCCGCATGTAGGCCTGCACCACGTCCAGCCCGAACTGCTCGACCATGCGAAGCAGTTCCTCGCGCCCCTTTTCGTTGGCCGCGATCTGCGCCTTGAGATCCGCCATGTTCTGCTGCGGGTTGCGCGTCGGGTGCGGGCCGCCGGCGAGGACGGCAAGGCACTCCGCCTCGCGCAGCCGCCCGGTGCGCTCGACGCCCTGTCCCTCGACCAGCTGGAAGTTGGTGAACAGAACCCCCTCCTCGTCGAGCGATGTGGAGAAGGGCGGCATCGATCCGGGCGTGATGCCGCCGATGTCGGCGTGGTGGCCGCGTGAGCCGACGTAGAACAGGATCTCGCGCCCGGCCCGGTCGAACACGGGAGTGATCACCGTCACGTCGGGCAGGTGCGTGCCGCCGTGGTACGGGTCGTTGATCACGTAGGCGTCGCCGGGGACCATCCGGCCCTCGTTCTCGCGCATGACCGTCTTGATCGACTCGCTCATCGAGCCGAGGTGCACCGGCATGTGCGGCGCGTTGGCGATCAGGTTGCCTTCCGCGTCGAACAGCGCGCAGGAGAAGTCCAGCCGCTCCTTGATGTTGACCGAGTAGGCGGTGTTCTGCAGTCGCATGCCCATCTGCTCGGCGATGGACATGAACAGGTTGTTGAAGATCTCCAGCAGCACGGGATCGACCGCGGTGCCGATCGCGGTGCGCTTCGGCCGCGCCGCGACGCGGGTCAGCACGACGTGGTCGAGCGGCGTGATCACCGCCCGCCAGCCTGGCTCGACGAGCGTGGTGGCATTGCGCTCGGCGATGATCGCCGGGCCGTCGACCGTGTCGCCCGGCCGCGTGTCCTCGCGCACGTATAGCGGCGTGTCGTGCCAGGCGCCGTCGAAGTACGCCCGCACGCGCCGTGCCGGTTGCAGGCTTCCTGCGCGCGTCGCCGGTGCAGCGGGCCGCTCGTCGCTCGCGTCGCCGGCGCCGATCGCCTCCACCGAAGCCGCCTCGATGATCAGCCTTCGGTCGGGCATCAGGAACGAGAAGCGGCCGCGGTAGGTGGATTCGAAGGCGGCGCGCATCGAATCGACGCTGCCGAAGTCGACTGCCAGCGACGTGTCCGTGCCTTCGTACTTCAGGTGTGCGCGGGCCACGCGGCGCACGCGCTCCGCTGGCACGCCCTGGCGCACCAGTTCTGCGCTCGCCGCCTCACCGAGCCGCTCGACCGTGCCCGACACCTGGGCCATCGCCGCATCGGCCAAGGGCAGTTCGATCGTGGTTTCGCGCATCGCCGCCTGGTCCGCCAGGCCCATGCCATAGGCGGACAGAACACCGGCGAGCGGGTGGGCGAAGATGCGCGTCATCGCCAGCTGATCGGCGACAGCGCAGGCGTGCTGGCCGGCTGCGCCACCGAAGACGGTCAGGGTGTACCTGGTGACGTCGTGGCCGCGCTGCACCGAGATCTTCTTGATTGCCTCGGCCATGTTGCGCACGGCGATGTCGAGGAAACCGGCAGCGACCTCCTCCGGCGTCTTGCGCATACCGGTGGCGGCCTCGATCTCCGCCGCCAGCTTGCTGAACCGTTGCACGACGACGTCGCGGTCGAGTGGCTGGTCGGCATGCGGCCCGAAGACGTGCGGGAAGAAGTCCGGCTGGATGCGGCCGAGCATCACGTTGGCATCGGTCACCGCCAGCGGGCCGCCGCGGCGGTAGCAGGCCGGACCCGGGTTGGCGCCCGCCGAATCCGGGCCGACGCGCAGCCGCGCGCCGTCGAAGTGCAGGATCGAGCCGCCGCCGGCCGCCACGGTGTGGATGCTCATCATCGGCGCCCGCATGCGCACGCCGGCCACCAGCGTGTCGAACTCGCGCTCGTACTCGCCGGCGTAGTGGGAGACGTCGGTCGACGTGCCACCCATGTCGAAGCCGATCACGTGATCGAAGCCCGCCATGCGGCTGGTGCGCACCATGCCGACGATGCCGCCGGCCGGGCCGGACAGGATCGCGTCCTTGCCCTGGAACCGGTGCGCGTCGGTCAGCCCGCCACTGGATTGCATGAACAGCAGCCGCGTGTCCGGCAGCTCGCCGGCCACCTGCGCGACGTAGCGGCGCAGGATCGGCGACAGATAGGCGTCGACGACCGTGGTGTCGCCGCGCGCCACCAGCTTCATCATCGGGCTGGCCTCGTGCGACACCGACACCTGCGTGAAGCCGGCCGCGCGCGCCAGTTCGCCTGCACGCGCCTCGTGCTGCGTGAAGCGGTAGCCGTGCATCAGCACGATCGCGCAGGAGCGGAAGCCCTCGGCGAAGGCGGCCCCGAGTTCGCCGGCGAGCTTCGTCTCGTCCAGCGGCGAGACGATCTCGCCGCGTGCGCCGATGCGTTCGTCGGCCTCGATCACCCTCGAGTAAAGCAGTTCCGGCAGCACGATGTGCCGGTCGAACAGCCTCGGCCGGTTCTGGTAGGCGATCCGCAGCGCGTCGCGAAAGCCGCGCGTGATCACCAGCGCGGTCGGCTCGCCCTTGCGCTCGAGCAGCGCGTTGGTGGCGACCGTGGTGCCCATCTTCACCGCGTCGATCGCCGCCGCCGGCAGCGGCGCATCCGCGCCGACGCCGAGGAGGCTGCGGATGCCGGCGATAGCGGCGTCGGTGTACTGCTCCGGGTTCTCGGACAGCAGCTTGTGCGTGGCAAGCGTACCGTCGGGCCGGCGGGCGACAATGTCGGTGAAGGTGCCGCCGCGATCGATCCAGAACTGCCAGTTGCCGGCGACTTGGGCGGGGGTCTTCATCTTCGGGTGGCGGGTCGGAAGCGGACCGCAGTATGCCCGCTTTGCGCCGACGCGACGGCTGCCTGCAACGGCCGCGGGGCGCCGCTGCAGGCGCCGGCGGCTCGCGGTACAGTGCGCACGCTTTACCCAGACACCGATCAAGGAGGCTTCATGAAATTCGTTCGTTCGCTCGCCGCCGTGCTGCTGGCGGGCGCCGCGCTGGCGGTTTCGGCGCAGGCCAAGTGGGACATGCCGACCGGCTATCCGATCGGCAACCCGCACACGGTGACGCTGACCCAGCTGGCCAAGGACATCGAATTCGAGACGAAGGGCAAGCTGAAGATCGTCGTGCATCCGAACGGCTCGCTGCTGAAGGCCCCGGAGATCATGCGCGGCGTCGAAAGCGGTCAGGTACAGACCGGCGAAGTGCTGATGAGCCTGCTGGTTAACCAGAATCCGCTCTTTGGCCTCGATTCGCTGCCGTTTCTCGCAACCGGCTTCGATGATGCCTACCGGCTATGGCAGGCGCAGCGGCCGGTGTTGGAAAGGAACCTCGACCGGCGCGGCGTGAAGCTCCTGTACGCGGTCGCGTGGCCGCCGCAAGGCATCTACGCCAAGAAGGAGATTCGCTCGGCGGCCGACATGAAGGGTCTGAAGTGGCGCTCCTACAACCCGGCGACTGCCAAGATTGCTCAAGTGGTCGGCGCAACTCCGCTGACCATCCAGGCCGCCGAGCTGTCGCAGGCGCTGGCCACGGGCGCGGTGGACTCCTTCATGTCGTCGGGCGCCACCGGGGTGGACAGCAAGGTGTGGGAAAGCCTGACCCACTTTCATGCCGTCGACGCGTGGCTGCCGAAGAACATGCTGATCGTCAACCGCAAGGAGTTCGACAAGCTCGACAAGGCCACGCAGGATGTCGTGGTGCGCCTGGCGGCCGAAGCCGAGAAGCGCGGCTGGGAGCGCATGCGCTCATACACCGACGAGTCGCTTGGCATCCTGGCCAAGAACAGGATGACCGTACTGAAGCCGGCGCCCCAACTGATGGCCGACATGAAGAAGATCGGCGACGAGATGCTGGGCGACTGGCTGAAGCAAGCAGGCGCCGACGGCAAGGAGATCATCGACGCCTACCACCGCGGCGCGCGCACAGCCCCCGCCAGGAAGTAGCGCACCGCCCTGAGCGGGACCCGATGGGTCGGGCCGCTCTGGCACCTGACAGCGGCCCGCCCGCCCACTGACCCCATCCTCCCGGCGTCACCTTGCGACCACTTCTGAGTCGCCTTTACGACTGGGCGGGCTACGCCGCAGCGATCTGCATCGTGCTGATCTTCGCCGCGATGATCGGCGCGAGCGCAGTGCGGCAACTGGGAGTCGCGGTGGCGGGCGTCGATGATGTCGTCTCTTGGCTCACGGCCGCCGCGGCATCGCTGGGCATGGCGCACTCGTTCCGCAACGGCGACTTTGTCCGCATGACGCTGGTAATCGATCGGCTGCCGTCGCGCCCTCGCCGCCTTGTGGAGGTCGCCGCACTCGCCATCGCCCTGATCGGCACTGCGTACGCCGCCTACTGGATTGTTCGCTCGGTCTACGAAAGCTGGATCTACCAGGAGATGACCTCGGGGCTGCTCGTCATGCCGCTGTGGATCCCGCAGATCAGCTTCGCGATTGGCACCGTGCTGCTATTCATCGCACTCGCCGACGAGTTCGTCAATGTCGTGCGTGGTGGCACGCCGAGCTATGTCGACGCCGTCGAGGAGCGCCGTGCACGCGGCGACTACTCGCAGGAAATCTAGCGGGACGCGATGAACATCGTCGAGATCGGCCTGGTGCTGCTCGCGCTGATGGCGGTACTGCTGTGCGGTGGCGTGTGGATCGCGATCGCCCTGGCGATCGTCGGCTACGCGGGCCTGGCGCTGTTCACCACGCGCGACCCCGGACCCAACCTGTTCACCGCGATGTGGGGCTCGAGCGCGTCGTGGGAACTGGCGGCGCTGCCGCTGTTCATCTGGATGGGCGAGATACTGTTCCGGACCAAGCTGTCGGAGCAGATGTTCGAGGGGCTTGCGCCCTGGCTCAACCGCATTCCCGGCCGGCTGCTGCACGTCAACATCCTCGGCTGCGGCGTTTTCGGCTCCGTGTCCGGCTCGTCGGCAGCCACCTGCGCGACCATCGCAAAGGTCGCCCTGCCGGAACTGATGCGCCGCGGCTATGACGAGGGTATCGCCATCGGCTCGCTGGCCACGGCGGGCACGCTTGGAATCCTGATTCCGCCGTCGATCATCATGGTCGTGTACGCGGTGGCCGCAGACGTATCGATCATCCGCATCTTCCTCGCCGGGTTCATTCCGGCGGCCATCCTGATGGCCCTCTTTTCCGGCTACATCGCTGCGTGGTCCCTCATCCGCAGGGAGAAAATGCCGGCCGCCGAGCCGGCCGTGAGCTTCCGGGAGAAAGTGCGCCGGTCCGGCAACCTGATTCCGGTCACGCTGCTGATCGTCTTCATCGTGTGGGTGCTGCTGGCCGGATGGGCCACAGCCACCGAGTGTGCCGCCTATGGGGTGCTTGGTTCCCTCGCGATCGCCGCGTGGAGCCGGATGCTGACGTGGCAGACGTTTTGGGACGGCCTGCTCGGCACGATGCGCCTGTCTTGCATGATCATGTTCATTCTCGCCGGCGCCTCCTTCCTTAAGCTGGCGATGGCGTTCACCGGCGTGCCGCGCGAACTTGCGATGTGGGTCAACGGTCTTGGCCTTTCGCCATTCGAGCTGATTGCGATCCTGACGCTCTTCTACATCGTGCTCGGCACCGCGCTTGATGGAATATCCATGATCGTGCTGACTGCGGCCGTGGTACTGCCGATGGTGCAGCAGGCCGGGTTCGATCTCGTCTGGTTCGGGATCTTCGTGATCCTGCTGGTGGAGATCGCCGAAGTTACCCCGCCCGTGGGCTTCAACCTGTTCGTGCTGCAAGCCATGAGCGGCCGCGACAGCATGCTGATCGCGCGCTCGGCGCTGCCTTTCTTCCTCATGCTGGTGGTTTGCATCGCGATCATCACTCTCTGGCCACAGACCGTGACCTGGCTGCCCGACCTCGTGATGGGCCGCACGTCGGCTCAGTAGAATCCCGCACTTGCTGCGCAGCGCTATGCGCCTGCGCCGATCGGCGGTTCCCCACTTCTCATGCACGCGATCGTCATCGGCGCCGGCATCATCGGCGTCACCACCGCATTCGAGCTGCGCGAGCGGGGCTTCGAGGTCACGGTCCTTGAGCGCCACGCCGGTGTTGCGCAGGAAGCCAGCTACGGCAACGCCGGCGTGATTTCGACTGCGTACGCCGGCCCGTGGGCGCAGCCGGGGATGCCGACCAAGATCCTCGGCTACATGCTGAAGAGCGCCTCGCCGGTGGTCTTCCGCCCCAGTGTCGATCCCGCCCAGTGGCGCTGGCTCCTTCGCTGGCTCGGCGAATGCCGGCTGCAGCGCTTCCGCACCAACAAGCAGCGCATGCAGCGTCTGGCCGAATACAGCCGCACGGTGCTGCACGAGCTTCGAAGCCGCCACGCGATCGATTACGAGCAGACGCAGGGATGGCTGCAGCTGTTCCGCACCGAGGTTGATATCACGCGCGCCCGACCGTCGATCGAACTGCTGGCGCAGGCGGGGATGGCGCACCGTCTGCTCGGCGCCGACGAGTGTCGTGCGCTCGAACCGGCACTGGTGGACGGCACCCCACTGGCCGGCGGACTGCATCTGCCCGAGGAGGAAACCGGCAACTGCGCCTATTTCACCCGCCGCATCAAGGACATCGCGGCGGCGAACGGCGTCGACTTCCGTTTCGATACGGCAGTCACCGGGCTGGCCATCGAGGGCGGGCGCTTCAAGGAGGCGCGCACCTCCGCCGGTCCGATCGCCGCCGACGCGCTGGTCATCGCCGCAGGTGCCGACAGCAACCTGCTGTTTCGGCGCACCGGCGTCCGCGTGCCGCTTTATCCGGTCAAGGGCTACTCGCTGACCGCGCGCGTCACCCGCCACGAGTTCGCGCCGACGATGTCGGTGATGGACGAGGCATACAAGGTCGCCATCACTCGGATGGGCAACCGGCTGCGCATCGCCGGCACGGCCGAACTCGGTAATCGCAAGCTGGCGCTGCGCGACGCCGCGCTCGGCACGCTGTTTAGGGTCGTGCGCGACTGGTTTCCGGGCGCTGCGGACTACGTGCAGGCGCGGCCCTGGGTCGGCGCCCGGCCAATGCTGCCGGACGGACCGCCGGTGCTGGGCGCCACGCCGGTGCCCAACCTCTTTCTCAATCTCGGCCACGGCTCGACCGGCTGGGCGATGGCCTGCGGCTCGGCGCGCGTCGTCGCCGACATCTTGGCTGGCGCGAAGCCGCAGATCGACCTCGAAGGCCTGACGCTCGAGCGCTTCGAACGAGGCCGCAAGGCTTAGCATTCGTCCATGGGCGAACCTCTTTACCGGGTGGCTGAGCTGCGCGTGCTCGAGCAGGCGGCGCAGGCCGCGCTGCCGCCCGGCACGCTGATGCAGCGGGCAGGCGCCGCAGCGGCGACGCTCATTGCCAGGCGCCTGCCCGAGGGACGCGGGCACGTGCGGGTGATATGCGGCCCCGGCAACAACGGCGGCGACGGCTACGTCTGCGCCCTCGAACTTGCGCGGCACGGAGTCGACGTGCAATGCGTGGCTCTTGGCGCGGCTTCAGCCGACGATGCGCGTGCGGCGTTCGCGCGCTGGGCCGCGGCCGGCGGAGTCACGCTCACGGAGCTGCCTGCCGACGACCACTGCGACGCCGTGATCGATGCCATGTTCGGCATCGGCATGGCGCGCCCGCTCGGCGGGCCGTACCTGGCCGCCGTCGAGTGGATCAATCGCCAACGTGCGCCGGTGCTGGCGATCGACGTGCCGAGCGGGCTGGATGCCGACAGGGGCTGCTGGGTCGGCGACGTCGCCGGCGTGCGGGCCGCGGCAACGGTCACATTCATCGGCGCCAAACCGGGGTTGTTCACCGGCGAAGGCTGCGATGCGGCCGGGACGGTGGACGTCGAGCCGATCGGTGTGGCGCCCGGCGCTTGTGACGGAATGCTGCTGGCGCCAGCCGACTTCAATGCCCTGCTCCTGCCACGAGCGCGCAACACGCACAAAGGCACTTACGGCAGCGTGGCGGTCGTCGGCGGCAACCTCGGCATGGTTGGCGCGCCATTGCTGGCAGCGCGCGCCGCGCTGCGTCTCGGCGCCGGCCGCGTCTACGTCGATTGCATCGGCGCTCCCGAGATGCGCCTCGACCCGCTGCAGCCGGAACTGATGTTCCGCCCGCTGGCAGGTCTCGAGGGCCTGACCTCATGTGTCGTCGGCTGCGGGCTCGGCGAAGATGCGACGGCACGTGAAGCCCTTGCGGCCGCGCTCGAAAGCCGGCGCCCGGTCGTCATCGACGCCGACGCGCTGAACCTGCTCGCCGCCGATGACTCGCTGGCGAAGGCATGCATCAATCGAGCGGCGGATACGGTTCTGACACCGCACCCGCTCGAGGCCGCACGCTTGCTGCGCACCGGCGCGGCGGATGTCCAGGGCGATCGAGTGGGTCATGCGCTCGAACTGGCGCGCCGGTTCAAGGCGCTGGTCGTGCTCAAGGGCGCCGGCACCGTGGTCGCCGGCGCCGACGGCCGCTATGCAATCAATCCGACCGGCTCGCCGGCGCTTGCCAGCGCCGGCACCGGCGATGTCCTCGCCGGAATGATCGGTGCCCTGCTCGGTCAGTGCGACGATTCGCGCCAAGCCGTTCATGCGGCGGTCTGGCTGCACGGAGCCGCGGCCGCCGAGTTTGGCGCCGACATCGGCCTCGTGGCCACCGATCTGGCGCCGCTGGCCGCGCGCCGACTCGCCGAACTGCGCGCTTCACGCTGAAGCGCCGGCTTGCGCGTCAGCTGCCGACGATGCGACCGGCCTGAATTTCGATTCGGCGCCCGCAGCGGGCGGCGATCTGTGGATCGTGTGTCACCAGCACCAGCGTCGAGCCGCGCTCGCGGTTCAGCTCGAACATCAGCTCGATGACGGCGTCGCCGGTGCGTGCATCGAGGCTTCCGGTCGGCTCGTCCGCCAGCAGCAGTGGCGGCCGTAGCACGAAGGCGCGTGCCAGCGCGACCCGCTGCTGCTCGCCGCCGGACAGCGTCTTCGGGTAGTGCGACAGCCGTTCGCCCAACCCGACGCGCGCGAGCATCTCACGAGCAGCGGTGGAGGCGGGCACGCCATCGGGGGTCCGACCGGACAGTTCCATCGGCAGCAGTACGTTCTCCAGCGCGCTCAGGTGCGGCAGCAACTGGAACGACTGGAACACGAAGCCGATGCTCTGCGCGCGCAGGCGTGCGCGGCCGTCTTCGTCGTTGGCAAACAGATCGGAGCCGAACAGCTTTACTTCGCCACGGGTGGGTACGTCGAGCCCGGCAAGCAGGCCAAGCAGCGTCGATTTGCCCGAGCCGGAGGCGCCGATGATCGCCACCGTTTCGCCGCTGGCGATTTCGAGGTTGATATCATCCAGGATCGTCAGGCTGCCGGTGGCATCCTGCACGATCTTCGTAAGTCCTTTGGCCTGGAGCGCCGCTGTCGGCGCATCGTTGGCACGTTGTCCTGCTCTCATCTGCTGTGCTGAACCTGACTGCTGCGTGGCTGCGCATCGCGCTGCTCGCCGCCACGCTCGTCACGGGCGGGGCAGCCAGCGGCAAGCCGGCCACGATCGTGGTCTTCGGCGACAGCCTGTCCGCCGAGTACGGCCTGTCGCGTGGCACGGGCTGGGTGAAGTTGCTCTCCGACCGTCTCGCCAAGGAGGCGGCGCAGTATAGCGTCGTGAATGCGAGCATCAGCGGAGAGACCACCAGCGGCGGCCGGACGCGGCTGCCGCAGCTGTTGCAGCAGCACCAGCCTTCGATCGTCGTGCTGCAACTCGGCGCCAACGACGGCTTGCGCGGGCTCTCCCTGCCCTCGATGCGCGAGAACCTGGCCGCAATGATCCGTGCCAGTCGCGGCGCGGGTGCGCGCGTTCTGCTGATCGGCATGCGCATTCCACCCAACTACGGCCGCGAATACTCCGAGCGTTTCGCTGGCATCTACGCGCAGCTGGCGGGCGACGAGAAGGTGGCGCTGGTGCCGTTCCTGCTCGACGGCTTTGCCGACAATCTCGAGTACTTCCAGGCCGATCGCATCCACCCGAGCGAGCGCGCCCAGCCGCGCATGCTCGAGACGGTCTGGCCACAGCTGGCGCCGCTGCTGCGCGCAAGAAAGCGCTGACATGCTGCGCACGGCGATTTCCTGCGCTGAAGCCGTCGCGCATCTGCACACGTTCGACACGATCATCGACGTGCGCAGTCCCTCGGAGTTCGCACTCGATCACCTGCCCGCGGCGATCAACTGCCCGGTTCTCGACGACGAGGAACGCGCCCGCGTGGGAACGATGCACAAGGTCGACTCGGCCTTCGCGGCCAAGCGACACGGCGCGGCGCTGGTCGCACGCAACATCGCCCGCCACCTGGAGCAACAGTTCGCCGACAGGCCGCGCCAGTGGCGGCCGCTGGTCTACTGCTGGCGCGGCGGCCAACGCAGCGGCGCCATGGTTCATGTCCTGTCGGCGATCGGCTGGCCGGCCCGCCAACTCGAAGGCGGTTACCGCGCATTCAGGCGCCACGTCGTCGCCGAACTGGAACAACTGCCACAGCGCTTTCGGCTGCGCATCGTTTGCGGCCCCACCGGCAGCGGCAAGAGCCGCCTGCTGCGCCACCTGGCGAAGTGCGGCGCGCAGGTGCTCGACCTGGAGGAGATCGCCCGGCACCGCGGCTCGGTGCTGGGCGCCCTGCCACAGGCGCCGCAGCCGTCCCAGAAGAGCTTCGAGACGCAGCTGTGGTCGGCGTTGCACGCCTTCGATCCAAGACGCCCCGTGTTTGCCGAGTCAGAAAGCCGCAAGGTGGGGCAGCTGCGCCTGCCCGATGCGCTGATCGAGCACATGCGCTCGTCGGAGTGCGTGCAACTGCAGCTGCCGACCGACGCAAGGGTGCGGCTGCTACGCGACGAGTATGCGCACTTCGAGGCCGACGGGCAGGCGCTGATCCGGCAGCTCGATTGCCTGGTGGCACTGCACGGGCGCGAGCGCGTCGAGGCATGGAAGGCACTGGTCGCCGAGCATCGCTGGGACGAGATGGTGCGACGGTTGCTGGAAGAGCACTACGACCCGGCGTACCACCGGTCGATCAACCGCAATTTCCAGCGCGCCGGCAGCGCGGTTCAGGTGACGCTCGACAGCGAGGCCGACTTCGCGCGCGCTGCCGCCGCGCTTGCCGCGGACTGAAGAGCCGGCGCCCGCCCCAACGCCGCGAAGGCGCGGCTACTTCTTGCCGGCGGCAGTGCGCTGGGCGTCGACGACCTGCGCCTTGTGCTTGCGCTTGAGTTCGGCCAAGTAGGCCTGGTCGTCAGCCGCAGCCTGCTGCTGTTCCACTCCGCGGCGCAACTGGCTCAGCGCCTGCGGATCCGCCTTCTCGGGCCGCTTCGAGTCGAGGACCCAGAAGACCGCCTGGACGCCCATGGCCGAGCCGGCGACGACAAACGCCGGCAGCTTGTCGGCGGGTATCCGCATCACTTCCTTCAACGCGTCCGGGCTCATGCCTTCAGCCTGCCCGCGCGAAACGGTCCTCGGCGGCGAGAAACCTGCCTCGGCCGGCGCCTTGCGCAAGGCGTCGGCCGTCCTGTTCGCAGCTTCTTGGGCCAGGCGGACCGCCTGCTCGCGCACCAGCCGCTCGCGGATCTGCGCACTGACTTCCTCGATGGGGCGCAGCCGCGCCGGGCGGTGCTCGACGACCCGGGCCGAGACAAGCGTGTTGCCGCCGACCTCGACCGCGGCGATGTTCCGCTTCTTGTTCAGCGCATCGTCGGCAAAAAGCGCCTGCACCGCGGCGCTCGGCAACAGGGCTGCACCCGGCGCACCGCGGGGCACGCCGTCGCGAGTCAGGTTGGCGACCGTCTGGATCTTCAGTCCCAGTTTGTCGGCAGCGGGCTGCAGGCTGTCGGATTGCTCGTAGACGATGTTGGTGAACTGCTCGGCGGCCTCGGCGAACTTCTTCTGCGCCTGCCGCTGGCGGAAGGTCGATTCGATCTTGCCTTTGACCTGTTCGAACGGCGCGACGGCCCCGCCCTTGATCTCGGTCAGGCGGATCACGTGCAGGCCGAATTCGGTCTCCACGATGTCGCTGATCTCGCCCGCCTTGAGGCTGAACGCAGCCTCCTCGAACGGCTTGACCATCATGCCGCGTCCGAAGAAGCCAAGGTCGCCGCCCTTGGTTGCCGAGCCGGGATCCTTCGAGTATTCCTGCGCCAGCTTCGCGAAGTCGTCAGGCCGCGCCCGGACCTTGGCCAGCAGGTCCAGCGCAAGCTTGCGCGCCCCCTCCTTGTCCTTTGCCGATCCACCCTCGCCGACCGTCAGCAGGATGTGACTGACGCGCCGCTGTTCGGGTTCGGAAAAGCTCGACTTGTTCTGCTCGTAGTAGGACTGCAGTTCCGCCGGCGGCACGCTGACCTGCCGCGCGAGGTCGTCGAGCGTCAGGGCCAGCACTTGCGCGTCAATGCTTTCCTTGGTCTCGAACTGCGCCCGGTTGGCTTCGTAGTAGGCCCTGATCGCATCGTCGCCGACGGTCACCTGTGCGATGAAGTCTTCCGGCCGGAAGCGCCGCTCGCGGACCGTTCGGGTCTCCTGCAGCAGGCCCGCCAGGCGGTCGGTCAGTTCGGCCGGCACGATGGCCGAGCGCGCCACGCCGTCGAGCAGCGTCTGCCGCGCCAGATCCTCGCGCACGCGCTGCTCGAACATCGCTTCGTTCATCCCCTGGGCGGCCAGCAGCGTCTTGTAGCGGTCGTAGGAGAACTTGCCCTCGTCCTGGAAGGCAGGAACCGACGCGATCACCTGCCGCAGACGGTTCTCGCTGACCATCAAGTGCGATTCGGCGGCCTCCTTGCGCAAAGCGCGATCGCCTAGCAGCGAGTTCAGGCTCGCCTCGCGCGCGGCGGGCGTGTCGAACACGGCCGGATCGAAGTTCTCACCCAGCGCCTGGCGGAACTGGTCCAGCCGCTCGCGATGCGCGGCCTCGAACTGCTGCGACGTGATCGCTTCGCCGCCGACCTTGGCCACCGCCTGCTCGTCGGACATGATTCGGTTGTACTGGTATATGCCAGTCACAACAAACGACGGAAAAACCAGCAGCGTCAGGAAGATCATCAGCCAGCGGCGATGGGAGCGGACGGTGTCGAACATCGTGTTGTTCCGAGATCAGGTCGCCGGCGCATGCGGCGCTCAAGAAAACAAAAAGGCGAACTTGCGTTCGCCTTTGGAGATGCTGGCGGAGTGGACGGGACTCGAACCCGCGACCCCCGGCGTGACAGGCCGGTATTCTAACCGACTGAACTACCACTCCCCGCAATCTTCACTCGACGCATGCTTCGCTGTTGATGCAGCAGCGGCGACTTCTTCGCAGTCTGGTGGGTGCTGAGAGGCTCGAACTCCCGACCTACGCCTTGTAAGGGCGCCGCTCTACCAACTGAGCTAAGCACCCGGTGACACTCGGGGGTGCCGCACCATCCGGCCCAACGACACCCATCAGGCCAGGCTGCGAAAAGACTGCTAGTTTACCGCATCCTTTAGCGCCTTGCCGGGGCGGAACTTCGGAACCTTGGCCGCCTTGATCTTGATCGCTGCTCCGGTGCGCGGATTGCGGCCGGCGCGCGCGGCGCGCTTGCCGATGGAGAAAGTGCCGAAGCCGACCAGCGTCACGGAATTGCCCTTCTTGAGCGATGCGCGAATGCCGCCGACAACCGCCTCGAGCGCTCGCCCTGCCGCCGCTTTGGAAATGTCCGCCTGCTTGGCGACGTGCTCGATCAGTTCGATCTTGTTCACCTAACCCCCCTCGGTTTCGTTCCGCCTGCCAGGATCGGCACAGCACTCTGTATCCGTGCCGATCCGCGCAATCCCCTGTCCCTACCGTTCACACGCCGCGGCAACGCGGCGACTCGGAAAACGCAGCTATTCCACCGCGCGTGATCAGCAGTGTCAAGCCGCAATCAACGCGTCAAATGTCAAGGAGGCGACACCGCGGACGGCGCCGCCGAATTGCCGGCCATTCAGTGCTTGACCACTTCCCCCTGGCCAGCCGGTGACCCGGCCGCGCCCGCTTTAGTCGGCTGGCCGTCGTCGTCGGCCAGCGGCTGCGGATGCTGCTTCAACGCGATCTCCAGCACGCGATCGATCCACTTGACCGGCACAAGCTCGAGACGGTTCTTCACGTTGTCCGGTATCTCCGCCAGATCCTTGACGTTTTCCTCCGGGATCAGCACCGTCTTGATGCCGCCGCGCAGCGCGGCCAGCAGCTTCTCCTTAAGGCCACCGATCGCCAGCACGTCGCCGCGCAGGGTGATCTCGCCGGTCATCGCGACATCCGGGCGCACTGCGATGCCGGTCAAGGCGGAGACAAGCGCCGTGGTGATGGCAATGCCTGCGCTCGGACCGTCCTTCGGTGTCGCGCCCTCGGGCATGTGCACGTGGATGTCGGTCTTGTCGAAGACCTCGTCCTTGATGCCGAGGCGCCGCGCCCGGCTGCGCACGACCGAACGCGCCGCCTCGACCGACTCCTTCATCACGTCGCCGAGCGAACCCGTCCGGATGGTGTTGCCCTTGCCGGGCATCACCGCCGCTTCGATGGTCAGCAGTTCGCCGCCGACCTCGGTCCAGGCCAGTCCGGTGACCTGCCCCACCTGCGGCTCCTTCTCGGCCATGCCGAACGTGTAACGGCGCACACCGAGGTACTTGTCGAGGTTGCGCGGCGAGATCTTCGACTTGCTCTCGCCCTTCTTCAGCAGCGAACCCTTGACCACCTTGCGGCAGATCTTTGACAGTTCCCGCTCGAGAGCGCGCACGCCGGCCTCGCGCGTGTAGTAGCGGATGATGTCGCGCACCGCCGCTTCGCCGACCTCCAGCTCGCCCTTCTTGACGCCGTTGTTGGTCATCTGCTTCGGCAGCAGGTAGCGCATCGCGATGTTGACCTTCTCGTCCTCCGTGTAGCCGGAAAGACGGATCACCTCCATCCGGTCGAGCAGCGGCGGCGGGATGTTCATCGTGTTCGCCGTGGCGACGAACATCACGTCCGACAGGTCATAGTCGACCTCGACATAGTGGTCGACGAAGGTGTGGTTCTGCTCCGGGTCGAGCACCTCGAGCAGCGCCGAGGACGGGTCACCGCGGAAGTCCTGCCCCATCTTGTCGACTTCGTCGAGCAGGTACAGGGGATTGCGCACCCCGGCCTTCGCCAGGTTCTGCAGGATCTTGCCGGGCATCGAGCCGATGTAGGTGCGCCGATGACCGCGGATCTCCGCCTCGTCGCGAACCCCGCCCAGCGCCATGCGGACGAACTTGCGGTTGGTGGCACGGGCGATCGACTGGCCGAGCGAGGTCTTGCCGACGCCCGGCGGCCCGACCAGGCACAGGATCGGCGCCTTCAGGCGGTCGACGCGCTGCTGCACCGCCAGGTACTCGACGATGCGATCCTTGACCTTCTCCAGCCCATAATGGTCCTCGTCGAGCACCTTCTGAGCGTTGGCCAGATCGTTGTTGATCTTGCTCTTCTTCTTCCACGGCAGGCCGATCAGCGTATCGATGTAGTTGCGCACGACGGTGGCCTCGGCCGACATCGGCGACATCAGCTTCAGCTTCTTCAGCTCGGCCTCGGCCTTCTGCCGTGCCTGCTTGGGCATCCGCGCCGCCTTGACCTTGCGATCGAGTTCCTCGATGTCGGCGCCCTCTTCGCCTTCGCCGAGCTCCTTCTGGATCGCCTTGACCTGCTCGTTCAGGTAGTACTCGCGCTGGCTCTTCTCCATCTGCCGCTTGACACGACCGCGGATGCGCTTCTCGACCTGCAGGATGTCGATCTCGGTTTCCAGCTGCGCCAGCAGGTGCTCGAGCCGCTCGGTCAGGCCGAACATCTCCAGCACCTTCTGCTTCTGCTCGAGCTTCAGCGGCAGGTGGGCAGCGATCGTGTCGGCGAGCCGGCCCGGATCATCGATCCCGGCGATCGAGGTCAGGATCTCCGCCGGGATCTTCTTGTTCAGCTTCACGTACTGGTCGAACTGGGTGACGATCGCGCGCCGCAGCGCCTCGAGTTCGGCGCCGACGTTCTGCTCCGGAGCGACCGGCGTCAGTTCGCAGGTGAAGTGGGTCTGCGCATCCTCGATGCTGTGGATGTGCGCCCGCTGTGCACCCTCGACCAGCACCTTCATCGTGCCATCGGGCAGCTTGAGCATCTGCAGGATGTTGGCCACACAGCCGATCGGATAGATGTCCTCGGCGACCGGCTCGTCCTTGGCGGCGTTCTTCTGCGCCACGAGCATGATGCTCTTGCCGGATTCCATCGCCGTTTCCAGGGCCTTTATGGACTTGGGCCGGCCAACGAACAGCGGAATGACCATGTGCGGGAAGACGACGACGTCGCGCAACGGCAGCAGCGGCAGCGCGATGCGTTCAGAGGGGAGAAGCACGGTGGACATGTGGGGTCCTTTGCGGGGTCAGACCCGAAGATGCGGGCGCCGGCGGCGATTAACAAGGGCGCCGGCAGCGCCTCGAAGAATGACTGAAATCTAGCACGCGGAGGCGCAGACGGCCCCGCGGATTTCTAGCGCGGCGCCCCGGCGACCTTGGGTGCGTCGGCGTAGATCAGGATCGGGTGGCCGCCCGCCACCGCGTTCTCGTCGAGCACGACCTTGATCACGTTCTTCTGGCCCGGCAGGTCGTACATCACGTCGAGCAGCGTCCCTTCGACGATTGAGCGCAGGCCGCGCGCGCCGGTGCGGCGCTTCAGCGCCCTGCGCGCGATCGCCATCAGCGCGTCGGACCGCACTTCGAGATCGACGCCTTCCATCCGCAGCAGCCGCTGGAACTGCTTGATCAGCGCGTTCTTCGGCTCGACCAGGATCTCGACCAGCGCCTCTTCCGACAGTTCATCGAGGGTGGCGATGACCGGCAGCCGCCCGACCAGTTCCGGAATCAGGCCGAACTTGATCAGGTCTTCCGGCTCGACGTCGCGCAGCAGTTCGCCGACCGACCGGTCGGCAGGCGACACCACCTCGGCGCCGAAGCCGATGCCGCTCTTCTCGGAGCGGTTGCGGATCACCTTCTCCAGGCCATCGAAGGCGCCGCCGCAGATGAACAGGATGTTCGTGGTGTCGATCTGCACGAAGTCCTGGTTCGGGTGCTTGCGTCCGCCCTGCGGCGGCACACTGGCGATCGTTCCTTCAATCAGCTTGAGCAGCGCCTGCTGCACGCCCTCGCCGGAGACGTCGCGGGTGATGCTCGGGTTGTCGGACTTGCGCGAGATCTTGTCGATCTCGTCGATGTAGACGATGCCGCGCTGCGCCTTCTCGATCTCGTAGTTGCAGTTCTGCAGCAGCTTCTGGATGATGTTCTCGACATCCTCGCCCACGTAGCCAGCCTCGGTCAGCGTGGTGGCGTCGGCCATCACGAAGGGCACGTTGAGCAGCCGCGCCAGCGTCTGCGCCAGCAGCGTCTTGCCCGAGCCGGTCGGGCCGATCAGCAGGATGTTGCTCTTGGCCAGCTCGACCTCGTCCTTGGCGGAGAGGTTCTTCAGCCGCTTGTAGTGGTTGTAGACGGCAACCGACAGGATCCGCTTGGCCTTCTCCTGGCCGATCACGTACTGGTCGAGGATGCCGCAGATCTCCTGCGGCGTCGGCAGGTCGCTCTTGGCGACCGCAGTCGACGGGTCGGCGGTGTTCTCGTCGCGGATGATGTCGTTGCACAGGTCGATGCACTCGTCGCAGATGAACACCGACGGGCCGGCGATCAGCTTCTTGACCTCGTGCTGGCTCTTGCCGCAGAACGAGCAGTACAGCAGCTTCTCGCCCGAGCCCTTCTTGTCCGACATGCCGCGTGCTTCTCCTGTGCCTCAGCCGCCGTCGCCGCGCTTGACAAAGATCTTGTCGATGATTCCGTAGCTTACTGCATCCTCTGCCGACATGAAGTTGTCGCGATCGGTGTCCTTCTCGATGCGCTCGATCGGCTGGCCGGTGCGGTCGGCCAAAATGCCATTCAGGCGCTTGCGGATATCGAGGATCTCCCGCGCCGCGATCTCGATGTCCGAGGCCTGGCCTTGGGCGCCGCTCGAGGGTTGATGGATCATGATGCGCGAATTGGGCAGCGCATAGCGCTTGCCCTTGCCGCCGGCGGCGAGCAGGAACGCGCCCATGCTGGCCGCCATGCCGACGCAAATGGTCGACACGTCCGGCTTGACGAACTGCATCGTGTCGAAGATCGCCATGCCCGCGTAAACCGAACCGCCGGGCGAGTTGATGTACAGCGAGATGTCCTTGTCCGGGTTCTCGGACTCGAGGAACAGCAGCTGCGCCACCACCAGGTTGGCTGTCTGGTCATTGACCGGGCCGACCAGGAACACCACCCGGTCGCGCAGCAGCCGCGAGTAGATGTCATAGGCGCGCTCGCCGCGGCCGCTCTGCTCGATGACCATCGGCACCATGCCGAGCGCCTGCGGTTCCTGCATTTCTCGCGTCCTGTCGCCAATCCTGCTCATTTGCCGTCCTCAGCCGACCTGGCTGCCCATCAGTTCGTCGAAGGCAATCGGGGCGTCGCTGACTTTCGCCCGCTGCAGCACCCAGTCGACGACATTGTCTTCCATCACCATGGTCTCGACCTCGGCCAGGCGCTGGCGGTTGCCGAGATACCACTGGATCACCTCGGCCGGCTTCTCGTAGCTCTGCGCCAGTTCCTCGAGGCGCTTGCGGATCTGGTCCTGGCGCGGCGCCAGGTTCTGCGTGCGGACCAGTTCGCCGATCAGCAGGCCCAGGCGCACCCGGCGCTGCGCCTGCGGCGCGAAGCTCTCGGGCGTCAGCTGGAAGTTACTGCCATCCATTCCTCGGGCAGCCAGGTCGGCCTTCGCCAGTTCGACCAGCCGCTGGCTGTCTGCTTCCAGCAGCGTCTTCGGCAGCTCGAAGTCGGCCACGCCAAGCAGCGCGGCCATTACGCTTTCCTTCGTCCGCGCCCGCAGACGCGTCTTCACCTCGCGCTCCAGGTTGCCGCGAACCTCCTCGCGCATCTTGGCAACGTCGCCGTCGCGCACGCCGAGCTGGCGCGCAAAGGCGGCGTCGACTGGCGGCAGATCGGCCTGCTCGACCTTCTTGACCGTGACGTCGAACGATGCAGTCTTGCCTGCCAGTTCAGTGGCGCGGTAGTCGGCGGGAAAAGTCAGCGGGAAGGTCTTCGACTCGCCGCGCGCCATGCCGCGCACTGCCGCCTCGAACTCCGGCAGCATCCGGCCCTGGCCCACGGTAAACGGAAAGTCGGTGGCGCTGCCTCCTTCGAAGGCCACGCCGTCGACCGAACCCCTGTAATCGACCGTCACCCGGTCGCCGTCAGCCGCAGCCCGGTCGACCTCGCGCAGCGTGGCGCGCTGGCGGCGCATGATGTCGATGGTCTTGTCGACCTCGGCATCGCTGACTGGGCAGACGGCCTGCTCGACCGCGACGCCACCCAGGTCACCGATGCTGATTTCCGGATAGACCTCGAAGGTCGCCGAGAACGTGAGCTGCGGCCCTTCGCCCGTCTTCGGCGCCACGGTCGGCGTGCCGGCGACCCGCAGCTGGCGTGCGCTGATCTCGGCATTGAACGCCTCGCCGATCTTGTCGTTCAGCACCTCCGCCTGCACTTGCTGGCCGTAGCTGGAGGCGACCATCTTCATCGGCACCTTGCCCGGCCGGAAGCCCGGCATCTTCACCGAGCGGGCCAGCTTGGCCAGCCGCAGCGAAACTTCCTTGGCCAGCGATTCCGCCGAAACCGAGATATCGAGGCGGCGCTGCAGCGCGCCGAGGTTTTCCACTTCTTGCAGCATGTTCAGGATTCGTCCGAATGCCGGTCGAGCGCCGGCTGGGTTTGTTGTAATCGAGCCTGTGGTGCGAAGGGGGGGACTCGAACCCCCACGCCGGTGAAGGCGTCAGGACCTAAACCTGGTGCGTCTACCAATTTCGCCACCTTCGCGACGCAGCTGGCGCCGCGACGCCAAGCGAGCCGCGATTCTAATCGATGGTCTCGCGCGCAACGCGGCCGCCCAAAGCGCGTGGTAGCTTGCCCAGATGGGCGTCGGCCACTACGAGAACTTTCCGGTCGCATCCTGGCTCATGCCGGCAAGGCTGCGGCCGGCGGTTCGCGCGATCTATCGGTTTGCGCGCACGGCGGACGACATTGCCGACGAAGGCGACGCGGCACCGCAGGATCGGCTCGCCGAGCTTGCGGGCTTGCAGGCCGCGCTGAATCGCATCGAGCTGGGTGATGACGGCGGCTGGCCCGACCTCGCGGCTGCCGTGCGCCAGCACGCTCTGCCGCTGGCGCCGTTCCGCGACCTGCTGTCGGCGTTCGCGCAGGACGTGACCGTCAAGCGTTACGCCGGTTATGAAGCGCTGCTCGACTACTGCCGCCGCTCGGCCAACCCGGTCGGCCGGTTGCTTCTGGCCTTGTGCCGGGTCGAGGAGCCGTTGGCTCTCGACTGGTCCGACCGCATCTGCACGGGCCTGCAGCTGGCGAACTTCTGGCAGGACGTCGCCGTCGACTGGGCCAAGGGCCGCATCTACCTGCCGCAGCGCGAGCTGGCCCGCTTCGGCGTTGCCGAGTCCGCTATCGCTGATGACGGCCGCGATCGGAACTGGCCGGCGCTGATGCGCGCGCAGACGGAGCGCACCCGCCGAATGCTAGAGTCCGGCGCGCCGCTGGCACACCGGTTGTCCGGGCGCATCGGTTGGGAGCTTCGGCTGGTGATCCAGGGCGGCCTGCGCATCCTCGAGCGCATCGACCAGGTGGGCGGCGATGTTTTCGGCCAACGGCCGCAGTTGCGGGCGGCCGACTGGCTGGTGATGACGGCCCGCTCGCTGGCGATGCGAGCGGCCGGACCGTTCAGACAATGAGTCCCGACGAGTACTGCCAGCAGAAGGCCGCCGCCAGCGGTTCGAGCTTCTACTACAGCTTCCTGTTCCTGCCGCCCGAGCGGCGGCAGGCAATCACCGCGCTTTACGCCTACTGCCGCGAAGTCGACGACGTGGTCGACGATATGCAGGACCCCTCGGTCGCGCAGGCCAAGCTGGCCTGGTGGGCCGATGAGATCGGCCGCCTGTACGCAGGCGATCCGCAGCATCCGGTCACTCGTGCGCTGGCGCCGCACCTCGGCGCCTTCGACATCCGTCGCAACAGGCTCCTCCTCGTCCTCGAGGGCATGGCGATGGACCTGCAGCAGAACCGCTACCTCGACTACGCAACGCTGGCCCGCTACTGCCACAACGTCGCCGGTGTGGTCGGTGAGCTGTCGGCAGGCATTTTTGGCGCCAGCGACGAGCGCACCTTCGAGTACGCGCGCAAGCTCGGCCTCGCGCTGCAACTGACCAACATCATCCGCGACGTCGGCGAGGATGCGCGCCGCGGCCGCGTCTATCTGCCGCTCGACGAACTGCAACTTCACGGGGTCAAGGTTGCCGACCTGCTGGCGGGACGCTATGTCGATGGTTACCTTCCGTTGATGCAGTTCCAGGCGCAGCGCGCCCGCCGCGTATACGCCGAAGCGCTGGCGGCAATGCCTGCTGGCGATCGACGCGCGCAGCGGCCGGGGCTGATCATGGGCGCCATCTACGCCACGCTGCTCGACGAGATCGAACGCGAGGGCTTCCGGGTGCTGCATCAGCGCATTGCGCTGACGCCGCTGCGCAAGCTGTGGATCGCCTGGCGCACGTGGGTGTTTGGCCCGACCTTCGGGCGCGCCGGCCCACGGTGAGCGTGTGGTGACCCGCCGGGTTGCAGTGATCGGCGCCGGCTGGTCCGGGCTTGCCTGCGCACTCGAACTGACGGCCGTCGGGTGCGCGGTGACGCTGTTCGACGCCGCGCCGCAGCCCGGCGGCCGGGCGCGCGCCGTCGGTGTCAGGCTCGGCGACCGCGAGTTCAGTCTGGACAACGGCCAGCACCTGCTGATCGGCGCCTACCGCGAATCCCTGCGCTTGATGAGCGAGGTCGGTGTCAACCTGGACGACGCGCTGCTGCGTCAGCCCTTCGAACTGCGATATCCGGATGGCTTCCTGCTGCGCGCGCGCCCGCTGCCGGCACCGCTGCACCTTGCTGCAGGACTGCTGGGCGCGCAGATGCTGGGTTGGGCCGAGCGTCTCCATGTGCTCGGCTTCGTGCTGCGCTGGCGAGTGCGCGGCTGGCGGATCGATGGCGACGCGCCAGCGAGCACGCTGTTCGACCGCGCGCCGGCTGAGATCGTTCGCAGGCTGTGGCGCCCGTTGTGCCTGGCGGCGCTGAACGTCGAACTCGAGGAGGCCTCGGCACAGTTCCTGCTCAACGTTCTGCGCGATTCGCTCGCGGGAAGTGCACAGGCAGCGGACCTGCTGATTCCACGCCGCGACCTGACGCAGGTTTTCGCCGGGCCTGCGCTTGCGACCCTGCTCAGACGCGGCGCGGATGTGCAACTGCGCAGCCCGGTGCAGCATCTGGGTCGAGCGGATTCGCAGTGGGGCATCGAAAGCCGTGGAAAGACGGTCATGGCGGACGCCGTCGTCCTGGCGTTACCGCCGCAACGCGCAGCGGATCTGCTCGCCACGACGAGGCGCACCGAACTCGCCCCGGCGATCGGGCTGCTGCGGGCGATCGACATGGCGCCGATCGCCACCGCTTACCTGCGCTACGCGCCGCCGCTGAGGCTGCCATGGCCTGCCAGCGCATTGCTCGACGTCCCACCCGAAGGACGCTTCGGCCAGTGGGTGTTTGACCGCGGCCGGCTCGATGAAGCAAACGCCGGGGTGCTCAGCGTGGTGATCAGCGCCGCCGGCTCGGCCCTGTCGGACGACTCGGCTTCGCTGGCCGCGTCGGTCGCCCGGCAACTGAGCGCCGACCTCGGCCTGCCAAGCCCGCTCGCCAGTGCCGTGCTCGCCGAGAAGCGCGCCACCATCGTCCCGTCGCCCGGGCTGCAGCGCCCGCCGATTCGGCTTGCCGCGCCTTCGCTTTACCTGGCCGGTGACGCAGTTGCGGGCGACTATCCGTCGACCCTCGAAGGTTCGGTGCGTGCCGGCATCGCTGCGGCGCGCGCGGTCGCGGCTGATCTTCCGGCCAGCGGAAACTCTCTCTAGCGAACGCGTTCGATCGCGTCGGTCAGCCGGTCGACGGCGACGATCGTCATGCCTTCGATCGGATGCTTCGGCGCGTTGGCCTTGGGAATGATGGCCAGCGAGAAGCCCAGCTTCGCCGCTTCGCGCAGCCGTTCCTGTCCACGCGGTGCCGGACGCACTTCGCCAGCGAGGCCCACTTCGCCAAAGGCGACCAGTCCGCGCGGCAGCGGCTTGTTGCGGATCGATGAGACGATCGCTGCCAGCACCGCCAGGTCGGCGGCCGGCTCCTCGATCCGCACGCCGCCGACGGCATTGACGAACACGTCCTGATCGAAGGTGGCTATACCGGCGTGCCGATGCAGAACGGCCAGCAACAGCGCCAGCCGCTGCGGCTCCAGCCCGATCGCCAGCCGGCGCGGGTTGGGCACGTGCGCGGTGTCTACCAGCGCCTGGATCTCGACCAGCAGCGGCCGCGTGCCCTCCTGCGTCACCAGCACGCATGAGCCGGGCACCTGCGCGTCGTGCTGCGACAGGAACAGCGCCGACGGGTTGGCCACGCCGCGCAGCCCTCGCTCGGTCATCGCGAACACGCCGAGCTCGTTGACGGCGCCGTAGCGGTTCTTCACCGCCCGCACCAGCCGGAACGACGAATGCGGATCGCCCTCGAAGTACAGCACCGTGTCGACCATGTGCTCGAGCACGCGCGGTCCGGCCAGCGCCCCTTCCTTGGTCACGTGGCCGACCAGCACCAGGCTCACGCCCGAGCGCTTGGCGGCGCGCGTCAGTTGCGCCGCGCACTCTCGCACTTGCGCCACCGACCCCGGAGCCGACTGCAGTTCCCCGCAGTACAGGGTCTGGATCGAGTCGATCACCGCCACCTGCGGCCGTTCCGAATCCAGCGCAGCGAGGATCCGCTCCAACGCAATCTCCGCCATCAGCCGCACGCGCTGTCCCTCGAGGCCGAGCCGGCGCGCCCGCAGCGCCACCTGCGCCGCCGACTCCTCGCCGCTGACGTAGAGAACCTTCATCCGCTGCGCCATGGCGGCCAATGCCTGCAGCAGCAGCGTCGACTTGCCGATGCCGGGATCGCCGCCGATCAGCACCACGCCGCCCGGCACGATGCCGCCGCCTAGCACACGGTCGAACTCAGTCAGCCCGGTCGATTCACGCGGCAGTTCGGTGGCGGCGATGTCGCCGAGCGAGTGCACTTCCGCCGTCTGAGCGATCGATGCGAAGCGGGCCGACGGCGCGGTCTGCGTCGGCGCCTCGACCAGCGTGTTCCAGGCGCTGCATTGCGGGCACTGGCCCTGCCATTTCGGGCTGGCACCACCGCACTCGCTGCAGACGTACTGCGACTTCGCCTTGGCCATGTCAGCCGATCTCCTGCACCGGGACGCGCCGCGCCAGCGCGCAAAGCAGTTCGTAGCCGACGGTGCCGCTGCACTCCGCCACCTCGTCGACCGGAACGTGCTGGCCCCACAACTCCGCATCGGCACCGACCTCGGCCGCTGGCGCATCGGTGAGGTCGACCGTGATCATGTCCATCGAGACGCGCCCGACCAGCGGCACGCGCTGGCCGCCGACCCAGACCGGCGTGCCATCAGGCGCAACGCGCGGATATCCGTCGGCATAGCCGCAAACCAGCACGCCGATGCGCGACGGCCGCGCCGCCGTCCAGCGGCTGCCGTAGCCAATCGATTCGCCCGACGCCAGTCGTTGTACCGACAGCAACCGCGCGGTGAGCGACATCGCCGGCTGCAGTCCAAACGACGCCGCGGGGCGGCCCGCCTTCGGCGTGGCGCCGTACAGGGCGATGCCCGGCCGCACCGCGTTGCCGCCGACGTGCGGATGCAGGAAGAGCGCCGCCGAGTTGGCCACGCAGCGCGGACCCGCCCAGCCGCGGCAGGCTTCGTCGAACCTGCGCAATTGCTCCGCAACAGCAACCGGTTCGGCATCCGCATCGTCGCGGTCCGCGTTGGCGAAGTGCATCATCAGCGCGGCGATGCGCACTCCGGGCAGCGCAGCCAGCCGCTCGACGATGCCCGGCGACCGATCCGGCATGAAGCCGAGTCGGTTCATGCCGGTATTGACCTTGACGTAGACGTCGATCGGCGCTTGCGGGGTGTGCGCCTGAAGCATTTCGACCTGCGCGGGGTGATGCACGACGGCGGTCAAGCGCAGGTCATCGACCACCTGCAAATCCGCTGGCGTGAAGAAGCCTTCCAGCAGCAGGATCGGCCCGCTCCATCCGCTGTCGCGAGCGCGTGCGGCCTCCTCGAGGTCGAGCAGCGCCAGTCCATCGGCGTCGGCAAAGCCGCGAAGCGCCCGCTGCAGTCCGTGTCCGTAGGCATTGGCCTTGACCACCGCCCAGACCTTGCGCCCGCCCGCATGCCGCCGCGCCACGGCCAGGTTGTGGCGCAACGCATCAAGGTTGATGGTGGCGAGGATCGGGCGTGGCATCGGGACTCAGTGCAAAGCGCGCAGCATAAAGTGTTGCGCTTCGTCGTACGGGTTCACCGAGGTGCGTGATATAAGACCCGCGCCCTCAGGTAGCCAATCAACCGCGGCACCTTCCATGACCTGTTCGTCTCGGCGATGAAGCGCGGCTTCTACACGATCATGGCCGCGCAGTTCCTGTCGTCGCTGGCCGACAACGCGCTGCTGATCGCCGCCATCGCGCTGCTGCGCGACATCCACGCGCCCGAGTGGATGACGCCGATGCTCAAGCTGTTCTTCTTCATCTCCTACGTCGTGCTGGCGGCATTTGTCGGTGCTTTCGCCGACTCGCTGCCCAAGGGCCGGGTGATGATGATCACCAACCTGATCAAAGTCGGTGGCTGCGCGCTGATGTTCTTCTCGCTGCACCCGCTGCTCGCCTACGCCGTGGTCGGCCTTGGCGCTGCCGCCTATTCGCCAGCCAAGTACGGCATCCTCACCGAGTTGCTGCCGCCGGAAAAGCTGGTCATCGCCAACGGCTGGATCGAAGGGCTGACGGTCGGATCGATCATCCTCGGCTTCGTCGTGGGCGGCGTGCTGGTCTCGCCCGTGGTGGCCGCCAGCCTGCTGTCGTTCGACGCGCCGCTGCTCGACACCGGGGTCGACCAGGCCGGCGAGGCGGCGGTCGCGGTAATTGCCTTCATCTATGTCGCCGCAGCGATCGTCAACTACGGCATCCCGGATACCGGCGCCCGCTACGCCAAGCAGTCGCGCAACGCCCTGCGGTTGCTGCAGGACTTCGGCCACTGCGTCTCGACGCTGTGGCGCGACAAGCTCGGCCAGATCTCGCTGGCGGTGACGACGCTTTTCTGGGGCGCCGGCGCCACACTGCAGTTCATCATCCTCAAGTGGAGCGAGACCGTGCTCGGCATGACGTTGTCGCAAGGAGCGATCATGCAGGCGGTCGTCGCGATCGGCATCGCCATCGGCTCGGTGACCGCGGCAGCACGCGTGTCGCTGAAGCGCTCACTGTCGGTGCTGCCGGTCGGCGTGGCGATGGGGTTGCTCGTCTGCGCCATGGCCCTGATCGATTTCTCGCGGCTGCCGGCCGGCGGGCTGGTCGTCGGCGCAACGACGATCACCTGGGCCATGTGGGTGGCCGCCGCGCTGATGGTCGTCGTCGGGGCGCTGGCCGGTTACTTCGTCGTGCCGATGAACGCGTTGCTGCAGCACCGCGGCCACGTGCTGCTGTCGGCAGGCCACTCGATCGCCGTGCAGAACTTCAACGAGAACCTGAACATCCTGCTGATGCTCGGCATCTACGCGCTGCTCGTCGCGCTGGACCTGCGCATCGAGACGATCATCATCCTGTTCGGCCTGTTCGTCGCCGGGGCGATGGTGCTGGTCATCTTCCGACACCGCCATAACCAGCGACAGTTCGACTCGGTGTCGCTGATCGGCCAGGCCAGGCACTGACAAGGCGTGAATAAGCCTACGGCGCGCCCCGATCCTGCAGCTGCGGTGCCCAGCGTACGGTTCTGTACGCCTGCGCTCCTCGGCGCCACCTCGGGGCGGTCGCTACGGCTTGTTCACACCTTCTGACCGATCGAGAGCTGCGTTCGCCGGTCCAGCCTCGACGTCGAGTGCGAGGCACAGATCTGCCCAGGCCTTGGCCTTGTCGGCCAGGTTGCGCAGCAGATAAGCGGGGTGATAGGTGACGATTGCCGGCACATCGCGTTCGGCAACGCGCAACCGGTGCAGTCGGCCGCGCAGCGCGGAAATCGGTGCGTCGGTGTGCAGGACCGATTGCGCCGCGAAACGGCCCATCACCAGCACCAGCTGTGGCCGTATCAGTTCGATCTGCCGCAGCAGGAACGGCTCGCACGCCGCGACCTCCTCGGGCTGCGGATTGCGGTTGCCCGGCGGCCGGCACTTGAGCACATTGGCGATGAACACCGACTGGTTCGCATCCACCTGCCGCGAACGGCCGATCGCTGCAAGCATGTTATCGAGCAGGCGTCCCGCCTGGCCGACAAATGGCTCGCCACGCGCGTCTTCTTCCGCCCCCGGAGCCTCGCCGACGATCATCCAGTGTGCCGTCCGGCTGCCGACGCCGAAGACGGTCTGGGTGCGCGACTGGCAGAGCCCGCAGGCGGTGCAGCCGGCCACGGCCGCTTGCAGTTCTTCCCAGCCCATAACGGCGATCGCCGCTTCCCGCTGTCCGGCCTGCGTCGGTCCGGGCGCAATGGCTGCAGCGGAGTTCTCATCGACCGCCGCAGGCAGCCCAGGTTCGGGCGTATCGCGCCGCACCCACTCCGGGCCGAGGTTCATCGCCTGCCACAACGCTGCGCGACGAGGATCGAGGGTCATTGCACCTCGCGTTGCGCCCGCGGGCGCACGGCACCCGGCGCCACAGCAGATGCAATCACAGCGATACCCGCATCACGATCGCGTCCTCGCGCCCGTCGCGTGCCGGGTAATAGCCGCGCCGCGTGCCGATGCGCACGAAGCCATAGCGCATGTACATCTGCTGTGCCGCGGTGTTACCTGGCCGCACCTCGAGCAGCATCGTGCGCGCGCCGTAGCCGCGGGCGTTCTCCGCCATTGCCTCCAGCATCCGCCAGCCGAAACCGAAGCGCTGGCACGCCGGCGCCACGGTCAGGTTGAGCAGGTGCGCCTCGTCGAGGGCCATCATCACCACCGCATAGGCAATGAGGTTGCCGCTGCTGTCGCGCATGGTCCACGCGCTATGGCCGGCACGCAGCGAATCGACGAAGTTGCCGTGAGTCCACGGGAACTCGTAGGCGACCTCTTCCACCGCGAGAACCTCCGGCAGGTCCTGAGGGCGCATCGGCGCAATCTGCTCGGCCGGTTCGCGCAGGACGGCACTCATCGCTGCCCCGCACTCGCCACGGCGCGACGCTCGTCGATGGTCAGTGCCACGCGGTTACGGACATAGACCGGTGCCGCGAGCTCTGCTGCAACCGCGCCGCCGTCGGCGAACTTCTTCACCGCCAGCCTGGCAATCGAACCGGCGCTGGCGCACGCATCGGGCGCCAGCGCACAGGCAAGTCGTGTCGCCGCCTCCGGAAAGCACCGCAGTGCATTGCCGGCAACGAGATCGGGAGCATGCCGGTGGCAGATCTCGGCCAGTTCGGCTGCCGACGCGAGCGCTGGCGCAGACACCTCCGTGAGGGATTCGGCATCGATGCAGTACAAGCCCCAATACGCTTCCTGCATGCGCGCGTCGATCGCGACCAGGATGGTGCGCGCGCCCGGGCTGGCCTCGCTCGCCGCCAGCGCCAGGGCAGCCAGATTGCCGACCGCGACGACCGGCCTGCCGGCGCCGAAGGCCAGTCCCTGCACGATGCCGCAGGCGATGCGCAGGCCGGTGAAGGCGCCGGGTCCGGACCCGAATGCGATCGCGTCGCAGTCGCCCAGTTGCAGGGCCGATTCACGCAGCAACTCCTGCACCATCGGCAGGACTCGCTCGGAGTGCTTCTGCCCGACCGCTTCTTTGTGTTCGGTGACTCGATCACCGCGAGCGAGTGCGACCGAACAGATGTCGGTGGCGGTATCGATGGCGAGCAGGGTCGGTGGCACGGCGGCGGCGATCGCGCCGCGGCCGGCGCGCGTGGCAGCAATCAGCGATTGCGACGCATTCTAGTTATTCGGCCGCTTGCCCGGCGGCGCGGATGGACCTACTGCGGGCGGCGCGCGCGCTCCGCATCCATGCGTTCGCGGCGCAGGCGATGCGCCTCGCGAATCTGCTCGCGCATCTGCTGGCGTTCTTCCGGGGTCTTCATCATCCCCGCCGGCCCGTCGCCGCGGTCGAACTGACGCCGCCCTGTCCATGGGCCGTTGGCGCCGCGCGCTTCGTCTGGCGCGAGGCGCTCGCGCATCTCGCGCCGCTCGTGCGGCTGCAGTCCGCGCCAGACGTCGGATCGTTGCTCCGGGCTAAGCGTTCGCCACAGTTGGTCGCGCTGCTCCGGCGTCAGCAGTTGCCAGAGGTCATTGCGCGACTGCGCCGGCGCGGGCGCCCGACTAGGCCCGGGCACCGGCGTGACCGAAGGCCCCTGCGCGGCCACGCCGGTGGCGATGAACAACGCGAGAACAAAGACGATAGGCTTCATGCGGGCGGAATGGTCCCGTGGCAGGAGCCACGGTGCCACAAACGCGCCCATGATGGCCCCGGCCACGGGTAAATTCTGTAACAGTTTGCGAACCACGCCGGCAGGGAGCGATACGGTTCGTAGCATCGCGATACAGGAACACCGACCGGCATTGCCAAAGGTAGCCCATGACCCGATCCAGTCCACCGAAACTGATGGTGGTCGACGACGACCCGCGGATCCGCGAGCTGCTGCGCCGCTATCTGAGCGACAACGGCTTCAGCGTGTCCACCGCAGAGAACGGCGCGGCGATGAACCGCCTGTGGCAGCGCGAGCGCTTCGACGCGCTGATCCTCGACCTGATGCTGCCGGGCGAGGACGGGCTGGCGATCCTGCGTCGCCTGCGCGGTTCCAGCGATCCCACCCCGGTGATCATGCTCACCGCCAAGGGCGAGGATGTCGACCGCATCGTCGGCCTAGAGCTGGGCGCCGATGATTATCTGCCCAAGCCGTTCAATCCGCGCGAGTTGCTGGCCCGGATCCATGCGGTGCTGCGTCGCCGCGCGCCCGAGGAAGCTCCCGGAGGGCCAGCGCAGGAGCCGCAGACGATCAGCTTCGGCGATTTCGTGCTCGACCTGTCGACGCGGCAGCTGACGCGCAACGGCGAGCCGGTGTCGATCACCACCGGCGAGTTCGCCGTGATGAAGGCATTCGCCCGCCACCCGCGCGTGCCGCTGTCGCGCGAGAAGCTGATGGAGATGGCGCGCGGGCGCGAATACGAGGCCTTCGACCGCAGTCTCGACGTGCAGATCTCGCGACTGCGCAAGCTGATAGAAGCGGATCCCTCGAAGCCGAAGTTCATACAGACCGTCTGGGGTCTCGGCTATGTCTTCATCCCGGACGGCAACGGCTGAACGCGGCTCCGCGCCGCATCCGATGCCGGCCGCTGACGGACGCCGATCAAGGTGAAGTCGCCGCTTGCGCCCGGTCTGTTCTGGCGCACCTTCCTGCTGATCCTACTGCTCCTGGCGGCCAGCTCGGCCGCCTGGTTGCAGAGCTTTCGCCTCTTCGAGCGCGAGCCGCGCGCGCAGCAGCTCGCCGCGCAGATCATCTCGATCGTCAACATCACCCGCAGCGC
>Ga0209450_10000071_pt1 | contig 62982 bp, 46 predicted proteins | sample FrelakmetLWP11LW_FD_187149 | JGI IMG/M metagenome (GOLD analysis project Ga0209450, IMG submission 187149) | Freshwater lake sediment microbial communities from the University of Notre Dame, USA, for methane emissions studies - LWP11 LW (SPAdes)... | ecosystem: Environmental > Aquatic >... | reverse complement strand
AAGCTAAGGGTCGCGGATTCGAGCTCCGTCTCCCGCTCACTTTTGAGGCCAGAGTAGCTCAGGGGTAGAGCACTTCCTTGGTAAGGAAGGGGTCGGGGGTTCAATTCCCCCCTCCGGCTCAACAGGATAACATGAATTTGAAAATAATTTTAACAGAAACAGATAAATAAATTTAATAAGCTTGGAGTTATGGCAAAAGAAAAATTTGACAGGACGAAACCGCACGTAAACGTTGGCACAATTGGTCACATCGACCATGGAAAAACCACTTTGACTGCGGCCATCACAATGGTCCTTCACAAGAAAGGTCTTTCTGAAATCAGGGATTTCGATTCTATCGACAATGCCCCTGAGGAAAAGGAAAGAGGTATCACTATCAACACAGCACATGTTGAATACCAGACAGCAACACGCCACTATGCACATGTTGACTGCCCCGGACACGCTGACTATATCAAGAACATGGTTACCGGTGCCGCACAGATGGATGGCGCTATCCTTGTTGTTGCAGCTACTGACGGACCAATGCCACAGACACGTGAACATATCCTTCTTGCTCACCAGGTTAACGTGCCCAAGGTGCTCGCTTTTATGAATAAGGTAGATATGGTTGAAGATCCTGAGCTTCTCGACCTCGTTGAAATGGAAATCCGTGACCTCCTTAATTTTTACAAATTTGACGGAGATAACGCTCCTATTATCCGCGGTTCAGCTCTCGGCGCTATGCACGGGGAAGCTAAATGGGAAGAGAAAGTTATGGAACTTATGGATGCCGTTGATACATATATCCCGATTCCAAAACGCGAAAATGAGAAACCATTCCTTATGCCGGTTGAAGACGTATTCTCAATTACCGGTCGCGGTACTGTTGCCACAGGCCGTATAGAAACAGGCGTGGTTCTTACAGGCGACGAACTGGAAATGATAGGTCTTGGAACAGAAAAACGCAGAACAGTATGTACAGGAGTTGAGATGTTCCGCAAGATCCTCGACAGGGGTGAAGCCGGCGATAACGTTGGTCTTCTGCTCCGCGGTGTTGACAAGAAAGAGATAAAGAGAGGAATGGTTCTTGCAAAGCCGGGTTCAATAACCCCGCATACCAAGATCAAGGCTGAAATCTATGTTCTTAAGAAAGAGGAAGGCGGACGCCATACTCCCTTCCATAACAAATATCGTCCTCAGTTCTACATCAGGACACTTGATATAACAGGTGAGATTACTCTTCCTGAAGGAACTGAAATGGTAATGCCTGGTGATAATGTCACAATCACAGTCGACCTTATCTATCCGGTTGCCATCAACGTAGGACTCCGTTTCGCTATTCGTGAAGGCGGACGTACGGTCGGTGCCGGTACAGTTACAGAGATTCTTGAATAAAGGTTTTGGACATAAATAAATATGGTATGTTGAAGCGCAAAACTATGCGTTTCAACACCATATTAATATACGGGTGTAGCTCAGTTGGTAGAGCACTGGTCTCCAAAACCAGGTGTCGGGAGTTCGAGCCTCTCCTCCCGTGCTAAATTTTATCAGTACTATGGGATTAAAAACTTACTTAAAGGAATCATACACGGAACTGGTGCATAAAGTTACCTGGCCAACTTGGAGTGAACTTCAGAACAGCGCCGTGCTGGTTATGGTGGCAACAGCAATAATTGCTCTCATTGTTGCTTTTATGGATTTCGCCTTCAGCAACATAATGGAGGAATTTTACAAACTGCTCTTTAAATAAAAGACCTGATCCAGGATGAGTGAGAATGTTAAAAAATGGTATGTGCTCCGGGCTATCGGCGGAAAAGAAAAAAAGGTCAAGGAGTATATCGACAGCGAAGTTGCACGCCTAAAACTTGGAGAATATATCTCCCAGGTGCTGATCCCTACCGAAAAGGTATACCAGATCAGGGCAGGCAAAAAGATAAGCAAGGAGCGTACATTCTTCCCTGGTTATGTGCTTGTTGAAGCAGTGCTGGTCGGCGAAGTGCCGCACCTCCTGCGAAATATACCGAACGTGATCGGATTTCTCGGTTCACATGACGGAGAACCTGTACCCCTCAGAAAAGCGGAGATAAACAGGATACTGGGCAAGGTCGACGAGCTTAATGCAAGCGATGAAGAACTTAATGTGCCCTTCTTTGTAGGTGAATCAGTAAAAGTGATCGACGGTCCGTTTAACAGTTTCACCGGAATAATTGAAGAGGTGAATGATGAAAAGAAGAAGCTTAAGGTGATGGTAAAGATTTTCGGAAGGAAAACACCACTTGAGCTCAGTTTTATGCAGGTAGAAAAGGAAAATTAACTGAAGATATTGACGGTTGTAACATTTATAATGCTTCCTGAACAGCTGTCAAATTCTCGCAATAAACACGCAAATTTTAAATTATGGCAAAAGAAGTTGCTGGACTTATAAAGTTACAGATTCGTGGCGGGGCAGCCAATCCATCACCACCCGTTGGACCTGCTTTGGGCTCCAAAGGTGTGAATATCATGGATTTCTGCAAGCAATTCAATGCCAGGACCCAGGACAAAGCTGGAAAAGTCATACCGGTAGTTATTACAGTATATGCTGACAAGTCATTTGATTTTGTTACAAAAACTCCACCGGTGGCTGTTCAGCTTCTTGAGGTTGCCAAGACCAAGAAAGGTTCGAAAGAATCCAACAGGGACAAGGTAGCCCAGGTCACATGGGACCAGGTAGAATCAATTGCTAAGGATAAAATGGAAGACTTGAACTGTTTTACAATCAAGTCGGCCATGAAGATGGTAGCTGGTACCGCAAGAAGTATGGGTATCACCGTTAAAGGTGATTTCCCGAACAAAATTTAACTAAAGAAAAATGACTAAACTTACCAAAAACCGTAAAGCTGCCCTTGAGAAAATCGAAGAGGACAAGCTCTATACGTTGAAAGAGGCATCAGTGCTGGTCAAGGAAATGACCAAGACCAAATTTGATGCTTCCATCGACCTGGATGTAAGGTTAGGTATTGATCCAAGGAAATCCAATCAGATGGTTCGCGGCGTTGTTTCACTTCCTCACGGAACAGGTAAGCAGACACGAGTACTCGTTCTCTGCTCCCCCGACAAGGTTAATGAAGCAAATGAAGCCGGTGCCGATTACGTTGGTCTTGACGACTATGTCGAAAAGATCAAGGGAGGCTGGACAGACGTGGATGTGATAATAACCATGCCATCCGTTATGGGAAAAGTCGGTCAGCTCGGCAGGATACTCGGTCCCCGCGGACTGATGCCTAACCCGAAAAGTGGAACCGTTACAATGGAAATTGGTAAGGCTGTCAAGGAAGTGAAGCAGGGTAAGATTGATTTCAAGGTTGACAAATCAGGGATCATTCATGCCTCTATCGGAAAAGTCTCATTTGAGCCAAATAAGATCGCCGAGAATGCCAAAGAGTTCATCTCGATGGTAAACAAGCTTAAACCGGCTGCAGCGAAGGGAACCTACATACGTAGCCTTTTCCTTTCAAGCACCATGAGTCCGGGAATTAAGATCGATCCAAAAGGTTTTGATGAATAATTTTAAAAACTCGGAGAGTAAATTATGAGACGTGAAGAGAAATTAGCTATCATAGACAGCCTGGCTGAGAAATTCAAGGAATACAGCCACTTTTATCTGACTGATACTGCTCAGCTCAATGCTGAAGATACAAGCGCACTGAGAAGAAAATGCTTCGAAAACGACATCAAGCTTATCGTCGTTAAGAACACCCTTCTCAAAAGAGCTCTTGAGCAGTCTGGTGTGAACTTTGAAGAACTTTTTCCTGTTCTGAAAGGTACTACGTCCATCATGTTTGCCAACGCAGGAAACACTCCTGCAAAACTCATAAAGGAGTTCCGCAAGCAGCATGATAAGCCTGTTCTTAAGGCTGCATACGTTCAGGAATCTATTTATGTTGGAGATAAAATGCTCGATGCACTCATCTCCATCAAAACCAGAGAGGAACTCATCGGAGATGTCATTCTCCTGCTGCAGTCTCCAGCCAGGAACGTTATATCAGCCCTTCAATCAGGTGGAAATAAATTACATGGTGTTCTTGAAACACTGTCAAAAAAAGAGTAATAATTATATTATAATCAATTAAAAATTCAATAAAAATGGCAGATCTTAAGAAATTTGCAGAAGAACTGGTTAACCTGTCTGTAAAAGAAGTAAACGAACTGGCGAAAATACTTAAAGATGAGTATGGAATAGAACCCGCTGCTACAGCTGTTGCAGTTGCTGGTCCTGCTGCCGGTGGCGCAGCTCCAGCTGCTGAAGAGAAAACATTATTCACTGTTTTCATGAAGAGTGCAGGCGGTCAGAAATTACAGGTCGTTAAGCTTGTTAAGGACATTACAGGCCTTGGTCTGAAAGAAGCTAAAGCAGTTGTAGACGCTGCTCCCGGACCGGTTAAGGAAAATGTATCAAAAGACGAGGCAGAAGCTATTAAAAAACAGTTGGAAGACGCAGGAGCTGAAGTTGAACTTAAATAATTCATACCTCATAGCTGGGTTATAATAGGTTTGGCCCCGCCATAGGCGGGACCAGGCCTTTTCGTTCTTTTTATTTTACGTTCACTTAATCTTTTATTAAATGCCTTCAAAAAACACCGAAAGAATAAGTTTCGCCTCCAGGAAAAACCAGCTTGATTATCCTGATTTTCTGGAAGTTCAGTTGAAATCGTTCTGTGAGTTCTTTCAGCTTGGGACAACTCCGGAAAACAGAAAAAGAGAAGGACTGTACAAGGTCTTTACTGAAAACTTCCCGATTACCGACACAAGAAACAATTTCGTTCTTGAATTTCTTGATTATTATATCGATCCTCCCCGCTATACAATCGAAGAGTGTATAGAGCGCGGTCTTACTTTCAGCGTGCCCCTCAAGGCAAAGCTGAAACTTTATTGCACCGATCCGGAACATGAGGACTTCGATACTGTAATCCAGGATGTTTACCTCGGAACCGTCCCGTATATGACTGAAAGGGGTACTTTCGTCATCAACGGCGCGGAAAGAGTGGTTGTATCACAGCTGCACAGATCTCCGGGTGTATTCTTCGGTCAGAGCATACACGCAAATGGAACAAAACTCTATTCTGCGCGAATAATCCCATTTAAGGGTTCGTGGATCGAGTTTGCCACCGACATCAACAATGTGATGTATGCTTATATCGACAGGAAGAAAAAGCTTCCAGTAACAACACTCCTCCGTGCTATCGGCTTCGAAAGCGACAAGGAGATACTCGAGATTTTCAACCTTGCTGAAGAACATAAAGTCTCAAAAACCAGCGTTAAAAAGCTCGTTGGCCGCAAACTTGCTGCCAGGGTGCTGAAAACCTGGGTTGAGGACTTTGTTGATGAAGATACCGGCGAGGTAGTTTCAATTGAAAGAAATGAAGTGATCCTCGACAGAGAACTGGTCATTGAACCTGAACATGTTGACCTTATAGTCGATTCAGGAACCAAGACAATTCTTCTTCACAAGGAAGATAGCAGCCTGTCGGATTACGCAATAATATATAACACCCTTCAGAAAGATCCCTGTAACTCTGAAAAAGAGGCAGTTATCTATATCTACCGTCAGCTTCGCAACGCAGAACCGCCCGATGAGGCAACTGCCCGTGATGTCATAGACAAGCTCTTCTTTTCAGACAAGAGATATGACCTTGGCGAAGTAGGTCGCTACAGGATCAACAAAAAACTCGGTCTCAATACCGAGATGTCTGTCAAGATCCTTACAAGGGAAGATATTATAAAGATCATCGGTTACCTTATCGAGCTTATCAACTCGAAAACAGATATAGATGATATCGACCACCTGAGCAACAGGAGAGTACGTACCGTAGGCGAACAGCTTTACGCCCAGTTTGGCGTTGGTCTTGCACGTATGGCCCGTACGATCCGTGAGAGAATGAACGTCAGGGATAATGAGGTGTTCACTCCTGTTGACCTGATAAACTCAAAGACACTTTCTTCGGTTATAAATTCCTTCTTCGGAACAAACCAGCTTTCGCAGTTCATGGACCAGACCAACCCGCTGGCTGAGATGACGCACAAGCGTCGTATGTCGGCCCTTGGACCCGGCGGTCTTTCGCGCGAAAGAGCAGGTTTCGAAGTCAGGGACGTACACTATACTCACTATGGCCGCCTCTGTCCTATAGAGACTCCTGAAGGACCAAACATCGGTCTTATTTCATCGTTATGCATCTATGCAAAAATCAATGACCTTGGCTTTATCGAAACTCCCTACCTCAAAGTAAATAACGGACAGGTCGATTTTACAAAGGACGGAATAGTATGGATGAGCGCTGAGGAGGAAGAAGAGAAAATGATAGCCCAGGCTAATGCTCCACTGAAGAAGGATGGACATTTTGAAGAAGCAAGGGCAAAATGCAGGTACGAAGCCGACTATCCCATCGAGGAAGTCAAGAAGATCGACTTTATGGACGTTGCTCCGAACCAGATAGCCTCAATAGCAGCATCTCTCATCCCATTCCTCGAGCATGACGACGCCAACAGGGCACTCATGGGTTCAAACATGATGCGTCAGGCAGTACCTCTTATCAACCCGCAGACTGCTATCGTGGGTACAGGACTGGAGGCCCAGGTCATCAGGGATAGCCGCATTCTGTATGTTGCTGAAGGTGATGGTGTTGTTGAATTTGTCGATTCTAACGAGATCGTCGTAAGATATACACGCACCGATGAGGAAAAATTCGTCAGCTTTGACGACGATACAAAACACTACGTTCTTCCCAAATATAAAAAGACAAACCAGAATACCTGTATTAACCTTACACCCGTAGTCAAGAAGGGAGAAAAGGTCAGGAAGGGACAGGTTCTTACTGAAGGTTATGGAACCAAAAGAGGTGAACTTGCACTCGGAAGAAACCTGAAGGTGGCATTCATGCCATGGAAAGGCTACAACTTTGAGGATGCTATCGTTATCTCTGAGAAGGTCGTCGAGGAAGATATGTTCACATCTGTTCATATTGATGAATACCTTCTGGAAGTGCGCGACACAAAGCGCGGTCTGGAGGAACTTACATCAGATATCCCGAACGTTAGCGAAGAGGCAACAAAGAACCTCGACGAGAATGGCCTCATCAGGATTGGTGCCCGCATCAAACCGGGAGATATTCTTATAGGAAAGATCACTCCGAAAGGAGAATCAGATCCTTCACCGGAGGAAAAACTCCTGCGTGCCATCTTCGGCGACAAGGCCGGCGACGTGAAAGATGCTTCGCTCAAAGCAGGACCGTCACTTGAAGGTGTGGTGATTGACAAGAAATTATTTACCAGGGCTATCAAAGACAGGAAAGCAAAAGCAAGCGAAAAGCCGCATCTCGACAAGATTGAGAATGAATTCAACAAAAGCGTTGAGGATCTCAAGTCGAAGCTTGTCGACAAGCTTTTCATACTTGTCAACGGTAAAACATCACAGGGTGTCAAGGACTACCTCAATGTGGATGTTATTCCAAAGGGAAGCAAATTCACCCTAAAGCAGCTTCAGGAAGTTGATTTTCTGAATGTCAATCCGAATAAATGGACTACCGATAAGAAGAAAAACGACAGCATAAAGCAGCTTCTCCATAACTATATAATCAAGTACAAGGAGATTGACGGTGTTTACAAGCGCAAGAAATACAACCTCACCATCGGCGATGAACTTCCTGCAGGTATCGTTCGTCTTGCAAAAGTATATATTGCCAAGAAGAGAAAGGTAAAAGTTGGAGATAAGATGGCCGGGCGCCATGGTAATAAGGGTATAGTAGCCAAGATAGTCCGCCAGGAGGATATGCCGTTCCTTGAGGACGGAACACCTGTCGATATCGTGCTGAACCCGCTTGGCGTGCCTTCGAGAATGAACCTCGGACAGATTTACGAAACTGTCCTCGGATGGGCCGGACAGAAGCTCGGACTGCTTTTCTCAACGCCTATTTTTGATGGTGCCACAATCGATCAGATCACCGAGTATACAGAAAAAGCAGGACTTCCGAAATACGGAAAGACATATCTGTATGACGGAGGAACAGGCGAAAGATTCGACCAGCCTGCAACCGTTGGAGTGATATATATGCTCAAGCTGGGTCACATGGTTGACGACAAGATGCATGCACGTTCCATAGGGCCATATTCCCTGATCACGCAGCAGCCACTTGGCGGGAAAGCACAGTTTGGCGGACAGCGTTTTGGTGAAATGGAAGTATGGGCTCTAGAAGCATTCGGTGCTGCCCATATCCTGCAGGAGATACTTACGATCAAGTCTGACGATGTTGTTGGCCGTGCCAAGGCTTATGAAGCCATTGTCAAGGGTGAACCTATGCCGCAGGCAGGTATTCCTGAATCACTGAACGTTCTGCTGCATGAACTGAGAGGCCTTGGATTGAGTATAATACTCGACTAAGAGCCTGTTCCGGTATTTTAAATTTTGAAAAAGAAAAAAATCAGTATATGTCATTCAGAAGAGATAACAAAACAAAAACCAGTTACTCAAAGATCTCAATAGGTCTTGCTTCACCTGAAGAGATACTCGACCGCTCAAGCGGAGAAGTGCTGAAGCCTGAGACAATTAACTACCGTACCTACAAACCTGAACGCGATGGTCTGTTCTGCGAAAGGATCTTTGGTCCGGTAAAAGATTATGAATGCCACTGTGGAAAATATAAGAGAATACGCTACAAGGGCATCGTTTGCGACAGGTGCGGTGTTGAGGTCACTGAGAAGAAGGTGCGTCGCGAAAGAATGGGACATATTTCACTTGTTGTGCCGGTAGCGCACATCTGGTACTTCAGGTCGCTGCCAAACAAGATCGGCTACCTGCTCGGACTCCCGACCAAGAAGCTTGATTCAATTATTTACTATGAAAGGTACGTAGTAATTAACCCTGGTATAAAGGCAGCTGACGGTGTAAAGCAATATGATTTCCTTACTGAGGAGGAGTATCTTGAGATAACCGAATCTCTTCCTAAGGAAAATCAGTATCTTGATGATGCCGATCCTAATAAGTTCATTGCTGACATGGGTGCTGAGGCTCTTTACAGGCTTCTCAGCCGTCTCGATCTCGATGAAATGTCTTATTCACTCCGTCACAGGGCAAACACTGAAACTTCACAACAGCGCAAAAATGAGGCTCTCAAGCGCCTCCAGGTTGTTGAAGCATTCAGGGACTCAAAACATGTTAACAAGCCTGAATGGATGATAATCAAGGTTGTGCCTGTTATCCCTCCGGAACTCAGGCCTCTTGTTCCGCTTGATGGCGGACGTTTTGCAACAAGCGACCTTAATGACCTTTACAGGCGCGTGATAATAAGAAATAACCGTCTGAAAAGACTTATTGAGATAAAAGCTCCCGAAGTTATCCTTCGTAATGAGAAGCGTATGCTGCAGGAGGCTGTAGATTCACTTTTTGATAACTCACGAAAGGCAAATGCAGTCAAAACTGATGCCAATCGTCCTCTTAAATCACTGAGCGACAGTCTTAAAGGCAAGCAGGGCAGGTTCCGTCAGAACCTTCTCGGAAAAAGGGTTGACTACTCTGCACGTTCCGTGATCGTAGTTGGCCCCGAGCTTAATCTTCATGAATGCGGTCTGCCGAAAGATATGGCAGCTGAATTATACAAGCCATTTATTATCCGCAAGCTCATTGAACGCGGTATTGTGAAAACGGTAAAATCGGCCAAGAAAATCGTTGACAGGAAGGATCCTGTTGTCTGGGATATTCTTGAGAATGTGCTCAAGGGACATCCCGTACTTCTTAACCGCGCTCCGACACTTCACAGACTCGGTATCCAGGCATTCCAGCCGAAGTTAATCGAAGGAAAAGCTATTCAGCTTCACCCGCTCGTATGTACAGCGTTCAACGCCGACTTCGACGGTGACCAGATGGCTGTTCACCTCCCGCTCGGAAACAGCGCAATCCTTGAGGCTCAGATGCTTATGCTGGCTTCTCACAATATTCTTAACCCTGCCAACGGTGCGCCGATAACAGTTCCTTCACAGGATATGGTTCTCGGGCTTTATTATATTACAAAGGGTAAAAAGAGCACCGATGATGAAAAGGTAAGGGGAGAAGGCTCAGTATTCTATTCACCAAAAGAGGTTACAATAGCATATAACGAAGGCAAGATCGACCTTCATGCAATTATAAAAGTTAAAGTGAATGACAGGGTCGATAACGAATTTGTAAATCATATAATTGAGACGACTGTAGGACGTGTGATGTTCAACCAGTTTGTTCCTGAGGAAGTTGGCTACATAAATGAGATACTGACCAAGAAGTCATTGAGAGATATTATCGGACGAGTTCTGAAGCTTTCAGGAATGGCAAAGACAGCCGATTTCCTTGATGCAATCAAGAATCTCGGCTTCTATATGGCATTCAAGGGCGGGTTGTCATTCAACCTTGATGATGTGATTATTCCTGAGGAGAAAACAAAGCTTGTTACTGAGGGATATGAACAGGTTGAAGAGGTGCTCAGCAACTACAGCATGGGATTCATCACGAATAACGAACGCTATAATCAGATCATCGACATCTGGACACACGTTAACGCAAGGCTTACCCAGTCACTCATGAAACAGCTCTCGAACGACAAGCATGGGTTTAATTCGGTTTATATGATGCTCGACTCCGGAGCAAGGGGATCAAAGGAACAGATCCGTCAGCTTTCGGGTATGAGAGGTCTTATGGCAAAACCTCAGAAATCAGGATCTACCGGTTCAGATATCATTGAGAACCCCATCCTCTCGAACTTCAAGGAGGGGCTGTCGGTACTTGAGTACTTCATCTCAACACACGGTGCACGCAAGGGTCTTGCCGATACAGCTCTCAAGACAGCTGATGCAGGTTACCTTACTCGCCGTCTCGTAGATGTATCTCAGGATGTGATAATTAACGAGGAAGATTGCGGTACCCTGAGAGGCCTTGTCGCAACAGCCATAAAGAAGAATGAAGAGGTTGTAGAATCGCTCTATGAAAGGATCCTCGGACGTACTACTGTTCATAATGTATACCATCCTCTTACCGGAGAACTGATTGTGGAATCCGGTCAGGAGCTTACCGAAGCACTTGCTAAGAAAATAGAGGATTCGCCAATAGAACAGGTTGAGATCCGTTCGGTGCTTACATGCGAATCGAAGAAGGGAGTATGTGCTAAATGCTACGGACGAAATCTTGCAACCGGACATATGGTGCAGAAAGGCGAGGCTACCGGAGTTATTGCTGCTCAGAGTATAGGTGAACCGGGGACGCAGCTTACCCTCCGTACTTTCCACGTTGGAGGAACCGCTTCAAATATAACGACTGAGTCAAGGCTCGTCGCACGTTATGCCGGTATTGCAGAAATTGAGGAATTAAGATCTGTTCCGAAGAAAGATGCTGAAAAAGGCAGTATTGATATAGTTATAGGTCGTCTTGCAGAACTCAGGATCATCGACAAGAAAACCGGCATTGCACTGACAACACATACAATTCCATACGGATCAAAGCTTTATGTAAAACCGGGACAGGAAATTGAGAAGGGCAAGCTGATCTGCGAATGGGACCCGTTCAATGCGGTAATCATTGCAGAAGTCGGAGGTAAGGTTGGTTACGATTACCTTATCGAAGGCATCACATTCCGCGAGGAGTCCGACGAACAGACCGGATTCAAGGAGAAAGTTATTATTGAGAGCAGGGACAAGACCAAGAACCCTGCCATCAAGATACTTGCGCCGAAAGGCGGAGATGAGCTTAAGCTCTATAACCTTCCTGTGGGATCGCATCTTGTAGTTGATACCAACAAGATTGTTGAAGCAGGTGAGGTTCTCGTAAAAATACCGCGTGCTGTCGGAAAATCAGGCGATATAACAGGCGGTCTTCCCAGGGTTACGGAGCTCTTTGAAGCACGCAACCCATCTAACCCTGCAATTGTATCGGAAATCGACGGTGAAGTGACATTCGGTAAGATTAAGAGAGGCAACAGGGAGATTACCATCAAATCGAAGACTGATGAGATGAAGAAATATCTTGTACCCCTTTCAAAACAGATACTTGTTCAGGAAAATGATTATGTGAAAGCAGGTATTCCTCTCTCCGACGGAGCAATAACTCCATCAGATATCCTTGCAATCAAGGGGCCTACAAAGGTTCAGGAATATATCGTCAATGAGATCCAGGAGGTTTATCGCCTCCAGGGGGTGAAGATCAATGACAAGCATTTCGAGATCATTGTCCGCCAGATGATGCGCAAGGTTGAGATAGTTGACCCGGGTGATACTAAATTCCTTGAGCGTCAGGTTGTTGACAAGCTTGAGTTCATGGATGAAAATGACTGGATCTATGGCAAGAAGGTTATTATTGATTCGGGTGACTCACAGACACTTAAGCCCGGAATGATAATAACTGCACGCAAGCTGAGGGATGAGAATTCAATGCTCAAGCGCAAGGACCTTAAGATCGTCGATTCAAGGGATGCTATCCCTGCAACATCCAGTCAGGTTCTGCAGGGTATTACCCGTGCTGCCCTCCAGACAAACAGCTTCTTCTCTGCTGCATCATTCCAGGAGACAACCAAAGTGCTCAATGAGGCTGCGATACTTGGGAAAGTAGATAAGCTCGAAGGCCTGAAAGAGAATGTCATCGTAGGACATCTTATTCCGGCAGGAACCGGTCAGCGCGAATATAACGGCATAATAGTCGGTTCGCTGGAAGAATATGAGAACCTCGTAGGCGGAGATTCTGATTCAGAAGTTGAGGTTGAGACTGCGAAAGCTGATTCCAGGAAATAACTAAAATTCTATCGCTATGGCAGATCCGAAGGACCAGAACCAGATCAGTATTGAACTGAATGAGGAAGTTGCACAGGGAATTTATTCTAACCTGGCGGTCATAACCCATTCTGCTTCAGAATTCGTAGTCGACTTTGTCCGTATTATGCCTGGCATACCCAAGGCACAGGTGAAATCGAGGATCATACTGACTCCCGAGCATGCAAAAAGGCTCGTGTCAGCACTACAGGACAATATATCAAAATATGAGTCGGTCCATGGACCGATCAAGGAAGTCAAGGGCTCGGGACCTCTCATGCCTCTGAGTTTCGGAGGACCGACAGCCCAGGCCTGAAATGATGCCAAATAACTCCAATGCCAAGCCGTCAGACATATTATACTGACGGCTTTTTTATTCCCCACATTACTGCCCCCAAACCCTCTGATGTAACGGCCCCCCAACCCCCCTGAAGGGGGGCTATTTTTAAAGTCCCCTTCAGGGGATTTAGGGGCGGTTAAAACGGGGATTTAGGGGCAATCTGAAAAGGGATTTAGGGGTAGTTTTCGAGAATTGTTTTGTTATGATTGAAATAAAGCCTTACTTTGTGTGTTATAGTATAAATGCTATCTGATAATTCAGCGATGAAAAGTTACATTATCGGCAAGATACTGGTGGTTATCATAATATTGACGCCTGTCTTCTTTTTGGACAGCTGCGACAAGCAGGAAAAGTGCGGCTGCGATGGAGATATTCTCTTCTCAATCACCAATCAGCTTTTTGATTACTCTCAGATATATGTTTCAGCCAATGGCGGAACAATGCAATTTACAGAGGGCTATGATACTTATTCCTTCTGCAACCCAACTTCAATGTACACTATCTATCAGGGCCTTGATGAAGACGAACAAATCCTTCTTTCAGGCGACGTTTACTGGGATTGCAGTTATGTGAGCAGCGCAGGACAGTCTTCCTACTACTATTATTATAAGTACTATAATATAAATGTAACCCAGTTCAAATCCTATCTTTATGGTAAAAAGTAGGATTTCCCATGACTCAGTATAACATATCCTTTGCAGGTGCCGGAAGAGTAGCCGGAGCTCTTTGCAGGGAGATGTTTCGTTCAGGGATAAAAATCAGGCAGGTAGTTTCGGAATCAGAATCAGACGGCAGGCCGCTGGCTGATGAATGTAAAGCTTTATGGTCATCAGAACTGTCGTTCAGCGATTATAATCATGCTGTTATTATAGCTGTGCCTGACCATAAATTAAGGGATGTCCTGTCTTCAGTAAAATGCCGGGAGAAATGCGTTGTAGCCCATACGGCAGGCAGCTATGGGCTTGAAATATTTCCTGACAAGCTTAAAAGAACAGGAGTTTTTTATCCGCTTCAGACATTTTCAAAAGGGAGAACTGTTAATTTCAGGGACCTGCCGTTTCTTATTGAAGCATCAGGGGACGATACCGAAAAAATACTCAATGATCTGGCTCTGTCCATCGGGGGTAAGGTTCATTATATTGATAGTGAGAGAAGAAAAATGGTTCACCTCGCCGCAGTATTTATGAATAACTTTACTAATTACATGCTTACTGCGGGAACCGAAGTTGCAGCATATGCAGGCCTTTCCACCGGGATATTCGAACCACTTATAAGGGAAACAATTGTCAAGGCACTTGATAACGGTCCTGAATATTCACAAACCGGTCCGGCAATCCGAAATGACCTTAACACTATTGAAATGCATCTGGAATTATTATCTTTCTCTCCTGAATTGCAGAATTTGTACAGGGAAATAACTGATTCAATTATTAAGCATTACAAAAAGCTCTGATAATGACGAACTTCAAGGAAGGATTGGCACCTGTAAAAGCATTTATCTTTGATATCGACGGAGTGCTGTCACTTCAGACCATCAGTCTGAATGTTTTTGGTGTGCCCAACAGGACTGTTAATCTGCGAGACGGCTACGCCCTTCAGCTGGCTGTGAAAAAAGGATACAGGGTTGGTATTATATCCGGCAGCAACTCAAAGGAGTACCGGAAACGACTTAAGCTCCTGGGAATATACGATATATTTCTTAACAGCAGGTCCAAGCTTGATCATTATAACAGTTTCAGAGAGAAATATGACCTTAAGGATTCCGAGATACTGTTCATGGGTGATGATATTCCCGATTTTGAGGTGATGAGAGCAGCCGGAGTTCCCGTTTGCCCCTCAGATGCCGACAGCGAAATTAAGCAGGTCGCTATTTATATATCTGATAAAAAAGGTGGAGATGGATGTGTGAGGGACGTTATAGAACAGGTGCTCAGATTACATAATAACTGGATGGACTCTGATGCTTTTTCATGGTAATATGATAGAATTCTTAAATCTTATCAGGTGGAAAAACCTTCTCATTGTGATCCTGACGATGGTTCTCATGAGATATTTCGTCATTGCTCCGCTTCTCAGTCTGATGACCGTAAATCTGATCAGTTCTCCTGATGTCGCGGTTCCGATGATGCTCCAGCTTCGATGGTTTGATTTTATGATCCTTGTGGTTGCTACTGTATGTATCACAGCCGGAGGGTATGTAATAAACGATTACTTCGATATCAGGACCGACCTCATTAACAAGGGAAAAGTAATTGTAGGCACAGGGATATCAAGGCGCAAAGCCATGATGTGGCACTCCATTTTCAATATTTCAGGAGTGGCAGCCGGATTCTACATATCATCACGGGCAGGATACTTCTGGATGGGAACTTTATTTCTCGTGGTTTCGGGATTGCTGTATTTCTATTCAGCAAGCTATAAGCGACAGTTCCTCATTGGGAATATCATTGTAGCTGTGCTTACAGCAATGGTACCTCTTCTTGTAATTTTTTACGAATGGCCTGCCCTCTACCGGTTTTATGCAGTTAATGCAACAAGCATACCCGGATTTACCGTCCTTTTTTATTGGGTAGGAGGCTTTGCCCTTTTTGCCTTTCTGACAACAATTTCCCGTGAGATAATTAAAGATATTGAGGACTTTGAAGGTGATATGGCTTACGGCAGGAATACACTCCCGGTTGTTACCGGGATACCTGCTTCAAAGATTATTGCAGTCAGCCTCGTGACCCTTACAATAGCAATGCTCTTCATAGTATGGTATTATTACGTACACGACTGGATTACCCTGTCCTATATGTCGGTTGCCATCTTATTGCCTCTGTTATTTGTTATATACCATTTGATCTTTGGCAAGAACAAAAAACAGATCCACAGCGCAAGCAATCTTATGAAGCTGGCAATGCTTACAGGTATCCTCTATTCGCTGGTTGTCAAGGCAATAATTACCTGGAAACTGCTTTGATATGCTGACTGATCATCTTGATAATTACAGGATAATCCTGGCATCACGTTCACCAAGACGCCGGCAGCTGCTGCACGACATGGGTCTGAAGTTTGATGTTGTTACAAGGGATTATGAGGAATCGTATCCTGAAAACCTGAAAGGTGAGGATATTGCCCTTTATCTTTCCTGGCAGAAATCGAAAAGCTTTAAAAATGAAATAGCTGTAAATGAGATAGTTATAACAGCTGATACAATTGTATGGTGTGACAATGAAGTGCTTGGGAAACCTGTGGATGCCCCGGATGCAAAAAGAATGATAAGGACCCTCTCGGGAAATACACATGAGGTGATTACCGGAGTCACACTTTTATCATCTTTGAAAGAAAAGACATTTGCAGACTCGACAAAAGTTACATTTGAAAAACTGACGGAAGAAGAAATTGAATATTATATCGATAAATTTAAACCTTACGACAAGGCGGGGGCTTACGGCATTCAGGAATGGATCGGAATTGCAGCCTGCAGCCGGATAGAAGGATCCTATTTAAATGTTGTGGGGCTGCCGGTACAGAAGTTGTATAAGGAGCTCAGTGAGTTTATTAGCTAAAAGATTGCTTCGTCCCGAAAAATCGGGACTCGCAATGACAGTTGACATTACAGAATTCCCCTCCGGGGAGGGGTTGGGGTGGGTTTATTATTATAAAACAAGAACCATATGAAAAAAGTGCTCTTACTCTCAACATTCATATTTATAATCCTTTTTGCAAATGCCATTCCCGATGAGGGCATGTGGATACCGATCCTCATCGAGAAATATAATATCAGGCTGATGCAGGAGAAAGGATTCAGGCTGACTGCAGAAGATATTTACAGTGTGAACAAGGCATGCATGAAGGATGCTGTAGTCATGTTCGGTGGAGGCTGTACAGGAGAACTGATATCGCCAGAAGGCCTGCTGATAACCAATCATCATTGCGGACGCGGACAGATACAGAGGCTTTCAACCCTTGAAAAAAACTATCTTGAGAATGGTTTCTGGGCAATGTCACAAAATGAGGAGATCCCATGCTCAGGACTCTTCGTAACCCTGCTTAAAAGAATGGAGGATGTTACAGGGAGAATGTTGAAGGGAGTGACAGACGGAATGAATGATGAAGAACGCCAGAAAGTATTGAACACCAATTCTCAGGAGATCAGCAGAGAAGCCATTGATGGTACACACTATACTGCAAGGATAAGCCCCTTCTACATGGGCAACCAATATTTCTTAATGGTTTACGAAACATTCAATGACATTCGTTTTGTGGGCGCACCACCTGTGGCAATCGGCAATTTCGGCGGTGAAACGGACAACTGGGTATGGCCCCGCCATACAGGCGATTTTTCGGTCTGGAGAGTGTATGCGAGCAAGGAAAACAAGCCCGCATCCTACTCAAATGAAAATGTCCCGTACAAACCCCTTTACCATTTCCCGATATCAATGAAGGGAGTACATGAAGGTGACTTTACAATGGTTTTCGGCTATCCCGGATCCACATCTGAATATGTTCCATCGTTTTATATTGATATGATGAAGAACTATGTAAATCCTAAAAGAATAGCGGTCCAGACTGCAAAAATAGAAATCATGGAAGCCGAAATGGCTTCGGATCCGCTTAAAAGGCTTCAGTATTATGGTAAAAAGACTAACATTGCCAATGGCTGGAAGAAATCGATCGGAGAGATACAGGGATTGGAAAGGATGAAGACGATAGAGAAAAAACAGGAGTTTGAAAAGCGTCTTACAGAATGGATCAATGCGGATGCCGGCAGGAAGGCAAAATACGGAGAACTGCTGCCTTCATTTGAGAAGCTGTATTCCCGGCTAAAAGATTATACTCTCGTGAACGGCCTGACAAGCGATGCTTTTTTCAGCAGCGGGGCAGAGGCTGTGGGCTTTGCCAGGAATATGATGACACTGGCCGGACTTTACGAAAAAGAGCCTGACGAAGCAAGGATCAGCTTGATTAAAACCGAATTGATAGCAGGAGCAAAAGGATTCTTCAAGAACTATAACCGGGAAACGGACAAAAAGCTCTTTGTGGCGGTCATGAAGTTATATGGAGAAAACCTTGATCCCAAATGGCAGGCTCCAGAATATATCAGGATCAAAAACTCATGCAAAGGAGATTTTCAGTCACTGGCAGATAAGTTGTATGCTACTACAATTTTTACTGATGAGGCAAAATTCACTGCATTTGTCAACGTTTTCAGCAAAGGCAGCGTGTCAAAGCTTGAGAAAGATCCCATCTACAGCCTCTCAAAGAGTGCAAGTAATTTTATTTCGGAATATGTACGGGGCGAGCAGAACCGCATTTCATCTGAGATACAGAAGCTTAATCCACTCTACATGACACTCCAGATGGAATTTGACAAGGATAAAGTATTCTATCCTGATGCCAATTCAACACTAAGGGTGGCATATGGATCAGTCAAAGGATATTACTCGAAGGATGCGATCTATTTCAAGCATTATACAACCCTGAAAGGAATAATTGAAAAAGATAATCCTGCGATCTTCGACTATGATGTTCCAGACAAGCTCAGACAGTTATATGAAGCAAAGGATTACGGACGGTATACCCAGGATGGCGAAGTGCCGGTATGCTTTATAGCCAATAACCATACCACCGGAGGTAATTCAGGTTCTCCGGTGCTTAACGCCGACGGACACCTTATTGGTATAAACTTCGACAGAGCATGGGAGGGGGTTGCCAGTGATATGGCATATAATGCGGATCAGAGCCGGAATATAAGTCTCGACATCAGGTATGCGCTGTTTATTATCGACAAGTTTGCAGGTGCAGGATATCTGCTGAATGAGATGACGATTGTGGAGTAATCAGAACCTTATCGTATACTTCACCTTCACCCTGGCTTCATAGGTTTCAGGTGTGAACCGTTCCATGGGATCTATCGTCGGTGAGTTGAATGTCAGGAATACTTCCTTACCAGGTTTAATAATCCACTGGAACCTCGACTGCCAGCCGATCTTCTCTGTTTTGTTGTCGTATTGGGCAAAATTGGACCAGGATATATTCGGACTGAAAAGCAAATTCAGATTTGCACGGTAGATCCTCGTAACAAAGTCGCCTTCCTTAAGATTAACCCATCTGTGTTCCGCATCAAGGCCAAGGTAAACAGGAACACATATTTTGTAACCGGTCTGGATCAGCAGATCGGTCCTTCTGCCTGAGTAGAATGTTCCGAAACATGTTTTTGCAAGCGCCCATAGTTTCCTCTTTTTTGCAGAAGTTACCATTATTGTATGTCGCCAGAATTTGTATTTATCAACAGGTATTGTGATTGATTTGAAAATTTTAAATGGCTCTTCAAGCTTTTCAAACTGGTATTGTGAAGCAAGTGAAATAATATCGCCGCTGAGGAAGGTGATCAGTAAATAACTGAGATTGATCTCAGAAGTAAGGAGGTCCCCCTTTTTTAAATCTGTAATATAGGAATAATCGGCTCCTGTTTTAATCTGAAGTATCTGTGAATCCTTTGGACGCGGGCCCAGCGTCGCTCCTCCGTAGACATCCCTTATCCCGGTACGCGGAACATAGCCAAGTCCGGGTATAAAATTGTCGCCTATCTGCAAAAATCCTGCCCTGAAGGTCAGGAAATCGTTAGGATAATTCAGCTCTGTCCCGAACGACAGATCATTCCCTTTATTCCTGTTGTGAAAGATTTCACACCATAAAGAGTGTAGAAGATATTTTTGTTGCCCTTAAGCTCTGAGCTTCCGAGCTTTATGTCGATACCAGCGAGTGAGTTGCCTGCATCCGAAAATGCATTTCCGTTGGTTGCGAGGACTCCGACAGATGATTGTTTCCCGATGTCGAAGGATACCCTTCCGACTGTATAACCCGGATTGTCCCACGTGTTGTCATCTTTTATGTGGAGAAATCCAAAATTCCATCTTCCTGCTTTCCCGGTGAATTTGCCGCCATATTTTACCGACACCGGATTTCCGATACTGTCAAGTCCAATGCGTCTGGAAAAGAACGGGATCATAGAAGTTTTTTTTGTATTGTCATCATCACCACAGATCCCAAAGGTGAAATAATTGGAACCGTCGAGAAAGAAATCTCTCTTTTCAGGAAAATAGAGCGAAAAGCGTGTCAGATTGATCTGCTTCTCATCCACTTCCGTCTGTGCAAAATCTGTGTTGACTGTAAGAGCTACTTTCAGGGAAGGTGTAATCTGATAAAATGCATCCATTCCGACATCTATGACCGGTACGGGATCACCATTCTCCTTTTTACTGAAGCCGCCGGTGGCATAGGGGATCAGGTCCAGTCCTATTCCCTGAGTCATACCCGTAAGTCCCGTAAGTCAGCCTTCATCCGACACCTGGAATTTATCAGCATTAAGTGAGGTGGCAGGCCATGTCACAGTTTCCGATTTTATTTTAATGTACCTGATGCCTTATTGAATCCCATTGTCTTGAACGGGATAATAAGCTCACCTTCCCAGCCTTCATCGGTTATTCTGGCTTTCCCGTCCCACATATCATCATTTACAAAGCCGTCAATTACAGGGGCCTTATCGGTAAAAACAGCCTTGATTTCAGGTTGTGAATATATCCGGAATGAAGAAAGAAACAGCAGAAATTGAAAAATCAGGAAAACACGGGAAATCCTTTTAACCTGTTTTGTACTAAAGAATTTTCCCATTACTGCGATTCCCTGATCTCATTGATAATCTGCAAATATATTTATTGCATTTATTTTATCTGTATGCTTTAACTGTATTTAACTTATCGGTGAATTTTTGAACCACTGCTTCCTGTGCATCTATCTGGTCCCTGAAATTATCCTGCATTTTGCCGGTTTTTGGGATGTCTGTCTTTGCTTTGTCAATTGCCCTTTCCGACTTGCTTATTCTATTTTCGGCTTTGGTGATTGCTTTTATTGTTTGTTTTTTATGCTTATCAAGATCCTTCAGGTATGCAGTTTTTTCATCTTTTTCTTCACCAGGCTCCATCACGGAAAGTACTCTCCTGTGCTCATCAATGGCAGCCGACAACGATGTAAGCTCGTTATTCAGCGCAATCAGTTTGTCTTTTTCAGAAGTGATTGATTTGTCGTTTGACCTTATGGATTTCTCCATGCCTGATTTATCCTTATCAAGGGATCCGAGTTCCTTTTCGAGATTCCTCAGCTTGTTTTGCTCGGCTTTTAACTGGTCTTCAACCAGTTCGGTATATTGTTCTTTTGCAAAATTGAAAAGGAAGGCTTTTGCCCTTGAAAGTTCAGTTTCTCCTGTGGATCTTTCTATATACTGATCTTTCTTTACCTCGAATGTAACTGCGAGGTACAATACACTGTCCCTGTCAAGGAGCTTACTGTATGCATTTACCGGGAATTCGGTGATATCCTTGAGTATAGCACCGAAAATTGTCATTTCGCCGTTTTCAGTTACAACTTTCGACTTGGTGCCTGACTGTAATGTTTTTATCCAGTCGTTAAGGGTTTTTTCATAAACCACCTCAGGTATGACAACAGAAATTGATGGGAGCAATCCATTTCCGATCTTCAGACTGTCTTCCGAGAAGATAATAGGCTTCTGTGCTTTGATGCTGAAAAAAGATAGCAGCAATAGCAAAGCAAATGTGGATTTTAATCTCATAGCTGGTAAGGTGTTTGGAGTATAACGATCTGTAAAAATAAGATAAATCCCGGGTATTTTACCATATTGTCAGAGGCTATAAGAAAAGAATATAATAACGGATATATTAAATTCTGCAATTCAGTTTTTGCTCTTTTTCTTTTTGCTTTCAATCCAACTTTTTCATTGTTCTTTTTAAAATTCTTAACTTTCACAATTAATTCTGCATTAAATATGAAAATTGTAGCCGACGATAAGATACCATTTTTAAAAGGTGTGCTTGAACCCTATGCCGAGGTGACATACCTGCCCGGCAAGGCAATCACCAGGAAAAACATTTCCAATGCTGATGCATTGCTGATAAGAACAAGGACAAAATGCACCGAAGAGCTTCTAAGGGGAACTAAAGTAAGGTTCATTGCAACAGCAACGATAGGTTTCGACCACATCGATACTCAGTTCTGCGAGAAGACCGGAATAACCTGGAAAAACGCTCCGGGGTGCAATTCATCATCCGTTCAGCAATATGTCGCTGCCGCTCTTCTCAAAATGGCATCCGAATTCCGGTTTTCACTGAAAGGGAAAACAATCGGGATTGTAGGTGTTGGAAACGTAGGCTCAAAAGTTGAAAAGCTGGCACGGATCCTGGGAATGAATGTACTGCTTAACGATCCGCCCCGTGCCAGGGCAGAGGGTGAGAAGAATTTCGTCAATCTTATTAAGATTCTGACCGAATCAGATATTGTAACTCTTCACGTTCCCCTCAACATTGTGGGTGAAGACAGCACATGGCATCTGCTCAATGAAAAAAATCTGAAGAAGTTGAAGAAAGGCGCCTGGCTGTTCAATATTTCACGTGGAGAAGTGGTTGAAACATCAGCACTTAAAAAGATACTTACAGCAGGCAAGCTGGGAAGGGCAGTGCTCGATGTCTGGGAAAATGAACCCGATATTGATCTTGAGCTGATGTCGAAAACATTTCTTTCCACGCCTCATATTGCAGGCTATTCCACCGACGGTAAAGCCAACGGAACATCAATGGTAGTGAATTCACTGAGCGAGTATTTCGGCCTTCCGCTGAAAGATTGGTACCCTGAAGACGTTCCTGCCCCGGACCACCCTGTTTTATCTATCGACGGCATAGGCAAGACCGATGAGGATATTATCAGGCAAGCTGTAAATCATACATATAACATTGAAGTGGATAACATCAATCTGCGGTTCTCACCTTCGGATTTTGAAAAACAGAGAGGCGAATACAGGATGCGAAGGGAGTTCACTGCATATACAATAAGATTGAATGGAGGTACGAAGAAGGTCCTCAGGATGTTGGAGGGACTGGGATTTAAAGTTGTGTGACCAGCTTCCTTCTTGTATCTTTTGCCTTTGGTCTTTTATCCTGTTTTGCAAACTCTTTCACCTGGTAAACAAATGCCTGCAGCCTTGTATCAAGAGTAACAGTATCCTGCCCGTCGTATGCGATATTGATAAAAGGCATATTATCGTTGTCTTTCCTGAATGAATCACTGACAGCAGCAACAACTGTTCCCGGCATGCAGGTGAATGGCAAGATGGCAGCTATTCCCGAAATGCCTCTTTTTGACAGCGCCGTGGAAAGACCCATTGCTATTGGTGGATCGCCATCGTAAAACTCATTTACATAGCTGTTGCATGAACTCAGCATTTCATGAAGCGGAATGTCTTTTTCATGATCTGTGAATTTCTTGATACCATTCAGCAAAGAAGAGACAATTACTTCCTGTCCGATTCCCTGGATTGTCGATTTTACAACTCCTTTCCTGTCATTCTTCCATTTGCTGTCCCTGGTGAATCGGTATGTCGAATATGTGATCCATTCCGAGAAGGGCCCTATAATAACCTCAACGCCAAGATCTTCCAGCCTGTTGGCGATATTGCCGTTACAGCCGGCATTGTCGCGCATGAATATTTCTCCCACGATCGCCACTACTGGTTTGCGATGACTTCTGTCGATTTCAATTTTCTGAAAATCATCGGCTATTATCACAAGCAGCTTGTGAAGTCCGCGGCTACCCTTTTCAATACACTTTTCGAGCTTTATTATTGCTTCATCATAAAGACTTTCAGTTTCACCCTTGTGTATCTCATACGGCTTTGTCTCCCTGTAGATCTTTCTTACATAATCAAATGCAACAAAGCCCTTCCATGCATTCAACCTGAATTTCAAGCCATGTTCCCCTGCTATATCTGCATAGGAAGTGTCATTTGACGGCGTTATAAGCTCGGCTTTTTCATATCCAAGCCTGTCAAAGAGGATCCTGTGAAACTGATTGTACTGTCCAAACCGGCAGGGACCATTATGGTCGGGCATGAAGAAACTCATCTTTGAAGGATCAGCTCCCGGTTCCTGGAGTTTTTTAACAAAGCTTCCGGTTGTACATATCATAGGGAAGCACTCTTTCGATGAAGTATATTTTCTCCCTATGGCTATTTCTTCCTGCGACAGTTTGGGAAGCACTTCCGAAGGGACTCCTACGCTTCTTGCCGCAGCAGCTATCATATAAGCTCCGTCGTGCATATAGGGGAAATAGAGTATTCTCTCTTTTGGAGGTGAAGATGGACTTGGCCTTGGCCTGAAGATTTGCACCTCTTTTTTCTCATTCTGTTCCGATCCCTTCAAGCTGTCGAGAAATGCTTCAATACGCGTTACCATACCGGCATCGGCTGAATGTTCGTCAACCTCAAGGTGAAGGAAGGGTTTACCCTTCAGCTCTTCAGTAACATAATGCCAGATGAATGAATCGGGTCCGCACCGGAAATTGCTGACATAAACTGCGTACAAGCCGTCAGTTTTTGCCACATGCTGGGCTGCAGCAATGATCTTCTGGCCATTGGGCCAGTACATATTCCTGTAATTCTCAAAAATGTTATATGGCGTAAGATCAAGCATATCGATCGGAATAGGCATGACATTCTGTGTGATAAGCTTTTCTATAAGCGCCAGGTTCAGACAGGGATCTCCGCTGTTGTAAGGTCTGCCCAGAAGGACAACCGGACGGCATTTAGGCGGCAGATTGCTAAGGACATCACGGCCATAATCAATCAGCCTTCTCTCGAAGGCAACCTGAACCGAATCGGCATAATAAATGGCTTCCCTGATATACTTCTTTTTAAAACCGAACTTTTCGCCAAAATATGCTGTCATTTCCTTGACAAGAGCACGCTCAAAATATCTGAAATGAAGTGTCGGAATAAGTAGCTTTGATTCATCTACTTTCCCTTTCAAGGCTGCTTTTACCATGAAGGGATATGTTTGGATCCACGGGCAATTGCAATTGGTTGTTTTTTCATAACCGCGGAATTTAGCATTGACAATGAATGGCAGGAATATATAATCCACCCCTTTCTCCATCAGATCGATCACATGGCCCATCATCAATTCAACCGGCAGACATGTTTCGGCTGTGATGGTCTCAATAGATTTTGTAATAAGCGGCTTATCTGATTCTTTTGAAATAACTACTGTAAATCCAAGCTGTTCAAAAAAAGTCCTCCAGAACGGGAACTGCTGGTAAAATACCATAAGTGCCCTTGGAATGCCGATTGTCGTATTTTTCACCTCCTTCTTGTCATCATATCCCTCCATCAGCATCTCTGTCCTTTTAAGGATCAGATTGGGAATATTGCTTGGCCCCTTCTTTCTCCCATCCGTTTCATACTTCTCACACCTTCCGCCATAAAACAGTGATTTCTTCTCGCCTGATATCTTCACCTTTCTGATCTCGCAATGGTTCGTACACCCCTGGCAGGTGAACATGCTGACCTCATATGGTATATTGCGAACGCCGAAGCCCTTAAATGTGGTTTTCTGATCTTTGGCCATCGATCTCTGTGCCAGTATTGCAGCTCCAATAGCACCCGTTACGTCGAAATGCGGCGGAATGATGATCTTCTTCCCAGTGACCTCTTCGAATGCAGCTACAACAGCTTTATTATTGGTTACTCCCCCCTGGAAGAATATCTTGTTGCCCACCCTGCGGTCCCCGACTACTTTCTGGAGGTAATTGTAAACGATTGAATATGCAAGCCCTCCGACAAGATTTTCATTTCTTGCACCCTTCTGCATGAATGAGTTAAGATCGGATTCCATAAATACAGTGCATCTGTCTCCCAGCTTCAGCGGTGCTTCCGAATTCAAAGCCAGGTTTCCGAACTCCCCGATGATGTTTATCTTCAGCTTTTCTGCCTGCTCCTCCAGAAACGAACCCGTTCCTGCGGCACATACTTTATTCATCTCAAAGTCGATGACAACGCCATTTTCGATGCTTATGTACTTTGAATCCTGTCCGCCTATTTCAAATATCGTATCTACTGTAGGATCATAGTCAATAGCTGCAGTGGCCTGTGCGGTTATTTCATTCTGAATAGTGTCGGCTCCTATGAAGTCACCTGTAAGGTAACGTCCTGAACCCGTGGTTCCGGCTCCGATGACTTCTATCTTATCACCAACCTCATCATATATTTCAGTCATGCCCTGACGTATCGCTTCGAGCGGTTTCCCGGCTGTCGGCAGGTATCGTCTTGCGACCACATTGTGTTTTTCATCTATAACTACAACATTGGTGCTCAGGGAGCCAACGTCAATGCCAAGAAAAACCGGCAGCTTCTCATTTCCATTCAGCCTGATGGTTACATCCTTGCAATATCTGGCTTCAGATTCTTTAAGCTTCGGCAGGGTTACAAAAGAGGTTGAATCTTCAGACAGATATTTTTTAAGGTCATCAAGTCCCTTGAAACGATTCATTTCAATACCCGTTGAGACTGCATACATTACCGCTCCGATGGCTCCCATGGATGCATGGTATTCAGGAATGATAAGCTCCCCGTCAACCAGGTCCAGAATCTCACGGAATGCCCTGACCATGCCTGTATTGGCTGCCACACCTCCTGAAAAGATAATTGGTTTATGTATCTCCTTCGATCTTGCAACGTTACTCCTGAAATTACGTGCCAGTGCAAAGCATAACCCGGCAACGATATCATGAAGAGGTGTTGCTATCTGTTGATGATGGATCATGTCGCTCTTGGCAAAGACACTGCATCGTCCGGCTATCCTCGGGGGGTCGGCAGACCTGAGCGCCATTTCGCCGAATTCATTTTCTATGTTTACCCCGATCCTCTTGGCCTGCTGGTCCAGAAAGGATCCTGTGCCGGCGGCACAGATGCTGTTCATCTCAAAGTCTACCAGCCGCGACTGTCCTTTTTCCGGATCAGGCTCAAGAATAATAAGTTTGGAATCTTCTCCGCCTATCTCTATGACGGTCCGGGCGTCAGGGTACAATGTCCCTGCTGATTTAGCCTGTGCAATTATCTCATTAACAAAAGCGCCTCCGACAAGCTGGGTGCCAAGCTTCCCCCCTGAACCGGTCATTATAATTCCATTAATTGTATTTGGAGGATGATTGGCAAAAATATTTGTGAGCCTTTCATATAATATATGGAAAGGTTTTCCATGCACATAATCATAATAGTTTTCAATGATATTGAGATCTTGATCCATCAGCACAGTATTCAGAGATACTGATCCAATATCAAGGCCAAGAAATCCGCGTTCCTTCTCACTTAGACCGGAACCGCCATAAGTATTAATACCCATCTAAATAAAGTTAAATGTTTACCCGGTGACAAACATAATAAAATTTAGGTATGAATTACAAAAAAGCCGGTTAAAGCATCTTTTTTAACCCACGTGATTTCCCTGTTGAATATATTTTCAATATTTTCCAGATGTTTCCCCAATGAACCCTTGCGCCATTGTGCCGTTACGCCGTTGCGCCTTTTATTACATCCACTCTTCTTTCAGCACATTTCCGGCTAAACCGATTACCATTTGTTTTACAGGTACTTTTCTGGCAGCGTTAGCCAGTGCTGTCCTGACTATCTGGAGCAATCCTCCGCAGCATGGAACTTCCATCATCATAACAGTAATTGTGTTCACTTTGGCTGTATCGATCATTGCGGTTAACTTTTCTACATATACCTCGAGGCCGCTGTCCAGCTTGGGGCATGCTATTGCAAGGGATTTTCCCTTTAGATATGAACTGTGGAAGTTGCCCATTGAAAAAGCCACACAATCGGCAGCCAGAAGCAGTTCAGAACCTCTCAGATATGGAGCATTTGGATTAAGCAGGTGCATCTGCACGGGCCACTGCCTGAGCTCGGAAGGTTGATTTTCCGCTACAGTCTGATTGCTTTCCTGTCCGGGTCTGTCAATGACTTTTGCCTGTGACCCGGGGCAGCCTCCTCCATTGTGATGATGCTGAAGCTGTTCACTGGCAGGCTGTTTTCCATGATTATGAACCACGGTGAATACTTCATCAGGGCTAAAGTTCAGCTCAGCGCGATGCTCCCTCAGGAAAGTCACACCTTCCTGAAGGTAACCTGCCTCACCATGATCCTTCATGTGCTTAAGGTGGGCGATGATAGTGTTTTTACCCTTACTGATCATCTGTTCCATGACCCTGGTTTCGTTATATGGCTCTGCTTCACGTTTTTCAATGGTAATGGCGCCTTCCGGACAGTGGCCTATACAGGCACCCAGTCCGTCGCACATTAGTTCACTTACTAGCCTTACCTTACCGTCGATAACCTGCAGGGCGCCTTCATGACAGTTGGGAACACAAAGTCCGCAACCATTACATAATTCTTCGTCAATCTTTAAAATATCTCTTTTCATATCTTCATAATAATCCCCTCCCTGGGAGGGGCAGGGGTGGGTTAATACTATTTGTTTTCTGTTACAAATATGAGAAAGTGTGAATGAAGAAATTGTAACAAATGTTACAAAACAGAAATTAAAATTTCAGGGCTGTATCATTAGCCATTTTAGTTATTCCCAGATAGAGCATTTTAGAAACATCCTCCATTATTTCAATCGTGACTGCATCAGGATCATCTCCGGGAAGGTGATAAAAAACCTTCTTGTATCCGCCGGTAGTCCAGATCCCCATTGTCCTGAAACCTCTCGAACTGAAATTGTATGAATCGCTTCTTGGCCTTCCGTAGTATTCTGAAGGTTCAGGCGCCGAACCCTGAAAGGGGCGGTGGATATAATCTGCATTGGCTTTCTCAAAATAGGAAAGCAGGTTTTTATGTGTACTTAATGCACTGACGCCCAGACCAGTGCCATTTCCAACCATATCCAGATTTATGTATGCAACTGTTTTTTCCTTCGGGAAAAGAGGTTTTTCCGCATAGATTCTGCTTCCGATCAGTCCGGTTTCTTCTCCGCCGAAAAAAAGAAAGACCACGCTTCTCCTTAAACTTATTCCTGACTGAGCCAGGGCTTTCGCGGCTCCCATGATATCAACAGATCCGCTTGCGTTATCAAGGGCGCCATTTACAACTTTGCCTGCTTTGCCTACTGCATCAAGATGTGCCCCGATCACTATCGCTTCATTTCTGAGAACAGGATCACTACCCTCAATGACACCAACGACGTTGCATCCTTTTCCTTCCGGATGCCATGTGGTGTTCGCCTTCATTGTAACGATTTTCCCCGTATTGAATGAAGCAGGGCGGAAGGTTTTCATTATCTTTTCCGTAACGGCAGCATTCGTTGTCTTTAGTCCCGCAAAAATGTCATTTAGCGGTTCAGGGCCGATTCCGCAGACAATTATTGAAGGATCATAGCTTATGTTAGGATTTGCACCTGAACCATCTATGTAAAGGAAACCTGAAGCTCCATGTTTTACGGCATTCTGGAGCTTGTACTGGTGGTAGCAGTATTTGACCCATTTTGCGTACTCTTTGTCTTGCGGTTTTGAATGTGGAACATCCCTGTTTACAAGCACGATTCTCCCTTTCACATCTATGTCCTTATAATCGTCATAACCGAGTTCCGGCGCAGTCACTCCATAGCCGGCAAATACAACTTCAGCTGTTATCTCTCCGTTGCCCGAATTCATTCCGGGGTAAAAATCATCAGGGTAGTCGTACTTTTTGATTATTGATGAGCCATCAGGCTGGGGTATTTTAAGCGACAGGCTTCCAATGTCATTCACGACGTTAAACGGATTATCAAACCATTGAAAATAAGTTCCATCATTCCCTGCAGGTTTGATACCCCACTCCTCAAGCATGCCTGCCACCCATTCTGCACTGGCAATGAATTCAGGTGTTCCGGTAAGCCTTCCGTTAAACTCAGTCGAACAGAGTTTTTCCATCCATGTCATCATCTCTTCGCTTGTTATCAGATGGAACTGGTTCAGGAGTTTTAAAGTTTCATTCTCCTGACCGTTAGAAATCCTGTCAGCTGAAATCAGTGCAAATAAAACAATTATCAGTATTTTGTAATTTTTCATTATTTCGTTTTCATGGTTCCAAAAATATAAAAAGTATGGATTACTCAATCCTTTCCAGTTCACCTCTTTTCGCCGGACTTTCATCAGATGAAACAGAAAAGGTTATGAAAGGGTTACCTCATAAGATCAGAAAGTTCCTGGCAGGATCGCTAATTGCTCAAAGCGGAGACCAGTTGACTTCATTGTTGCTGATTCTCACAGGGACTACCAAGGGTGAAATGGTAGATTACACCGGCAGGGTTATAAAAATTGAAGACATTCCGGCTCCGCATACTCTTGCTTCAGCATTTCTTTTCGGGAACAGAAATCAGTTTCCCGTCAATGTTGTGGCTGTCTCCGACACTACAATTCTGAAAATCGAAAAGAATGATTTTCTCAAACTGCTGAGAGATAATGACAGGATACTGACCAACTTTCTTGATATGATCTCAAACCGCTCACAGTTTCTTTCTGAAAAGATCAAGTTTTTGAATTTCAAAACTATACGAGGCAAGCTTGCACAATTCATTCTTCAGAAGACAGCCAGTGACAAGTCATCATTCAGACTCAATATGAATCAGGCTGACCTTGCCGATTATTTCGGAGTAGCCAGACCTTCTCTGGCAAGGGCCCTTAGGGAATTGGAGGATGAGCAGATGATTGAAGCAACGGGTAAGGTAATCCGTGTGGTCGACAGAAAAAAGCTGGCAGATCTTACCAGCGGAGGATCTTAGATTCTGCTTCAGACGGGAGGTCCTTCAGGCAGAGTTATCAAAAAGCATGATCCTTCTCCTTCCTTGCTTTCGACGCTAATAGTCCCCTGGTTAATAAGGACAAGTTCGTGACAGAGCTTCAAACCAAGTCCTGTGCCTTTTTCACTTTCCGTTCCCGGTGTGCTGGTCATTTCGGAAGATGTAAAAAGATATTTCTGTTTTACAGGAGATATGCCAATGCCATTATCGCATACCTTCAGAAGGATCCCTCCTTCAGCGTTACTCCTGTCCTTGAGAAGAATGCTGATTCTTCCGCTGCGCGGTGTATATTTCACAGCATTCGACAGCAGATTCCTGATTATTATATCGAGGAGGTCCTTATCAAAATATGCCATGGAACTTCCCACCTGGGTGAAGTTGACTGTAATCTCCTTCTTGTCGGCAGTTTCTTTGAAAATGCTGAGATTGGTAAGGATAATGTCCGCAAGATTCCGTATTTCAGGTGAATATTTTATCTTATCCTCCTGGCCTCTTCCCCACACGAGCATATTTTCGAGGAGTGAGATCACCATCTGGGCATATTGGATGCTTGAATTGGCAAAACTGTCATATTTCTCCTTGTACTCTTTCTCCTTGAGAAGGTTGAGCATGTAAAGAATGTTTACCACCGGGCTTCTGAGATCGTGAGCAATTACCGAGAATATCTTGTTCTTCATCTGGATAGTATCTGACAGCTGCTTATTCTGTGTTGCAATCATGATATTCTGTTTCTCGATCTCATCTGTTCTGGCTTTAAGTTCCTGGGTCCTTTGGCTGACCATCAGTTCAAGGTTTTTGTTCAGGAATTCAAGCTCATTCTGAAGTTTTTCCTTTTCATTGTATGATTTAACCCATCTGTAGAGCAGAAGGGCAGCCTGGACGAAAACGAACAGAATCACAGCATAGGTCAGGACGTACGCGGTCGAAACTTCTGACCTGCCCAGCGATACCCTTATGTCATGCACTCCTGCTGCAGCCAGAATTATGAATATGGATAAATATATAATATCTATCCTGCTTCCCATTATTGACCTTATCATGCTATGAATGGCAGCATAGAACATCAGGATCAGCATCGACGGATATATTACCATAGTAGTATAGCTGAATATCCTTACAGGAAGGAACATGGTCAGGATAAATGCAAGTGAGAAGAAGACACTGATTACTGTTGCAAACATTTTAAAATAACCTGTGGGATAGAGCTCATATGCCAGCCAAAGCCAGCCTATGAGTATGACGAAGAGTCCCAGGTACTCAAACCTGATTGTCCAGGTCCAATCCATGTTCACCAGATTGTAAATCAGAAAGTGGGAAGTGAACAGAGGTCTCAGGGCAAGTCCGGCAGTAGCCATACAGAAATAGCCCATGACTTTTTCCCTCCGGTTGATCAGGAAGAAGAAAAAGAAAAAGATCGAGAAACCCAATAAAAGGCTCATTGTAGACCAGTCAATAGCCCAGCTGTTTGCCAATTGAGTCTGAACTTTGCTGAAGGTTCCGATCTCCATCGGAAGCCAGAAACCGCCTCTCCTGTGATTAAAGTTGGCAACATTTATTATTATATCCAGAGTATCCGAAGGTTCCAGGCGGAAAAACACCTGCCTGTATTCCGGTTTTGTTTCTTCCGCTGTTTTTCCGGGAATTCCGTTCCCCCCGAAATATTTGCCGTTTATATAAATATCATACGAAGAGTCAAATACAGGAAGGTCGACACCCAGTGCCTTTTTGAAACCAGGCGGAAGGATTACTTTAAGGCGATAGGTAGCATAACCAGTTTTGCCATCACTGACAATATCTTTAGGGTAGTCTGTCCAATATGAAGGTACACTTCCATAGAAATCCGGTTTTCTAGTACCGCTCTTGAAATCATTGGGTCGCAGCATCTTTTTCCAGTAAAACTCCCACTCTCCGTTAAGCTTTACTGCGAACTGGTCGCCTCCGCCGAATCGTGTCAGGTCAATTACCCCCCTGACAGCTTTGGGCTGGGTATTTACTGCCGCAAGATTATAGCTAACGGACAGAAGAATTATTGTTATTGTAAGTCTGGCTTTCATGCAAATATAGGTTTCAGGACGATTTGTAAAGATAGATATTTCCGAAAATAAGTTGATCTTATCTGCGATATGTATAAAAAACGTCAGTGGCGCCTGGCGGTGCACTGACGTGACTAACTATAAACCTGATCGTAGAATTGGCCGAGCGGCCCTAGAGTAGACTAATTTCTATCCTATAGACGTCGGGTTGCCTGTTTTGTTGCACGCCTTAAGGTTAATGTTAAGTTAATGATTTGTTAAATTATTTGAGTCTGAAACGCAATGAGTCCAGGGTATAGGAGGTGAATATTCCCAGTCCACCTTTAATGTTCGAATAGATGGGTTTAGCTTCAGAAAAAGGATTATCGCTGTGATCGTATTCATAAAGAGATGTATGATACAGGTAATAAGATTCTTCAGTGTTCATCATATAGAGATTGATGAAAGCAGAATCACAATTTTTGATTGATGGTACTATCCATGAGTCTAATTTAATTCTATTATCAGGGCCTGCTTTTATGTCATCGATATATTCAAACCAATACCACGGAAAATAAAAATTATTCTCAGTAATGGGATTGGATTTGGGGTTGGAGGTGTATCCTGTGAATTTACCAATGATATTATAGTAATTTCTTTCCCCGGGGTAATCTGTAAGTTCAACATTGATCACCAATTCATTATTTTGCATATATTCATACATCTCTCGTGTTACCGTATCCACTTTTATCAAAATTTTCCTATTCTGGGGTACAGTGGCAGTTGCTTCGGCATATAGTCCTTTGCTGCTCGATATCTTAAGGGTATAAGTTTTACCTGCGATCACCGGCATATTCTTTCTGATGAAACAGAGCCCCGAAGATGTTGTATCGAGTTCAATTTCAATAGTTCCATCACTTATCGTTCCGAATATATCTCCCGGATCCTCCAACTTCTCAGAATAGCTGTACAGGGGCTGGTTGGAGCTGACGAAAATTCTGGACAAGGTATCAGATGGTGAAATGAATGATGTAACAACAAGCTTCTGTTCAAATTCAGGAGAATTTACATAATTGATATACTTTTCGCATCCGGAACCTGAAAACAGGAATATAAGCAGCAGGATAAATATTGATGACCTGTATCGCATTTTCAGAATTTAAATGAATAGGAAAAGGAGGGAATTATAGGGAAAAGGCTTACCTGTTTCAGCCTGGTATATGACCGGCCATACGCCGAAACATAATCGATATTATAGAAAAACGGATTCTTGCGGTTATAAACATTATATACCGAGATTTCCCATATCCTTTCGCCCCATTTCTTTTCCTTGTGAAACTGGATTCCAAGGTCGAGCCGGTGATATGGTGCCATTCTGTAATTGTTCTTCTGGCCGTACTCTTTGACATAAATCGGATGGTTATCGTTATTAATGTAAATATCAGCATACTCAGGTGCTGAATATACTGAGGTCGGCATGGTTACTGCATTTCCGGTTCCATAAACCCATGTACCTGAGAGAGTTATGCGATCATTTAATTTGAAGGTTCCGACCAGGGAGATATCATGTCTCCTGTCGTAGCGGGCATAGAATTTCTTTCCGAAATTCAGGGAATCGAACTGCATCTGCGTCCACGACAGAGTGTAACCGATCCATCCGTTGAACCTTCCCTCTTTTTTCTGAATGAGGAACTCCAGACCATAAGACCATGCCTGCCCTGACGTAACATTATCTTCCCAGCTGATGCCTTCGCCTGTTGCAGCTTCTTCAATCTGTATGAATGTCGCTCCTTCCTTATATCCGATAACATTGTTCATCTTCTTATAATATCCTTCAATTGAGATTGACATCTCCGGAACAGTAAAGTCCTTAACTGCTCCCAGTGCCACCTGCCTGGACTGCTGCGGTTTAACCCTGTCAGTGGTCGGCACCCACAGATCAGTGGGAAGGCTTATTCCTGTATTCGATATCATGTGGATGTACTGATTCATTGATGCATAGGATCCCTTCAGAGCATAATCGTTTCTCAGTATCCAGGCTGCTGAGATCCTCGGTTCAAAAAAGTGATATTGTTCTTTACTGGCAAGAAAATGGCTTAAACGCATTCCTCCATTGATCTTCAGGTTCATGAATGGCTTCCATGTGTCCTCAATGTATATTCCCGATTCAAAGCCGTCTGACTGTTGTTTCTGCTTATTATTTATGTTGACAGGTTTATCTATTTCAATAAAAACATAAGGTATAAACCTGTGCTGTATCGTTATAGCTCCTGCCTTTATCCAGTGCGATGGAGATGGCAGATAATCGATATCATACTTCAGGGAAAGATCTCGTATGCCGGAGTAGTATTCAGCGTAATAGTCATCGTTTTCAACTTCATCCTTAAGCTCGTATGTAATTCCAAACCTGTAATCGCTGAAGACTGCAGATGTGTTTGCGAAAAGCTTGCTGCTAAACAGGTGATTCCATCGTAATGTTGCAGTGGCATTTCCCCAGTTAAGCCCTGCCTTTTCATCATACTCCTCATTATATTTTGCATGGAATTTATCTTTTCCAAAATATCCGCTCAGATAAAGCTTGTTCTTTCTGCCGAAGTCATAGTTTACTTTTGCGTTGAGGTCGTAGAAATAATATCCGGCATCTGTTTCTTCCATAGCCTTTATAACAGGACTCATAATTACATCTGCATAAGTTCTCCGCCCGGACAACAGGATTGAGGATTTGTTTTTCACAATTGGTCCCTCAAGTGTCAGCCTCGAGGATATGAGTCCTATTCCGCCTTCGCCGTGCCATTTTTCCTTGTTTCCCTCTTTCATGTTCATCTCCAGTACAGAGGAGAGACGTCCTCCGAAGCGGGCAGGAAATCCGCCCTTGGTAAGTTCGATGCTCTTCAGTGCATCGCCGTTGAACAGCGAGAAGAATCCGAAGAGATGCGAGGCATTGTATACTATGGCATCATCCAGGATTATCAGGTTCTGATCCGGGCCACCTCCTCTGATATACAATCCGCTGCTTCCCTCTGAGCCTTTCTGGACCCCGGGCATTAATTGCAGTACCTTCATCACATCCTTTTCTCCCAGGAGTGATGGAATATTTTTTACCTGAGCAATGGGAACCGATATGGTGCTCATTCTTACTGATTCACTCTGCCTTTCTGACCTGGTCGCTGTTATTTTTACCTCATCAAGAAGTATGTTCGACTTAAGATCGAAGTTCAGCTCCGTATCTTCGTGAAGGCTGATCTTTTTTGTCACGGAACGGAAACCAACGTATGATGCTGTGATATTTACCGTATCGGCTTCCTGAAGTGTAAGTGAAAAGAAACCATAGTTGTTTGTCACAGTTCCTGTGCGGCGATCTGAAAGAAAAATATTTACTCCGATAAGCAGCTCTCCGCTTCCTGCTTCCTTTACATAACCTGATATTGTATACCTTTTTACAGTTTGTCCTCTGAGGTCAGAAAGTGCAAGTATCATTAGTGTCAGTAACAAAACCATCTGCCTTAAGCGGGCCGTTAAGCATATGTAAGATTTGACAGTCAGGATCACAAATTTGGGATTACAGACCATTAAAATTAAGAATAATTTATAACTTGCACCCAACTTAAGAATATGATTCTAAAGCTGAAATATATGTTTAACTGGCAACGTCTCGGCCGCCGCCTTTATTGCTGCCTGATGTTCTATAATTTCTAACCACCCCCGTATCCCTTCTTCCGGGGATTCGCATTTTCCACTTTCTCCTTTCACCTTTCACCTTTCACCTTTCTCCTTTACTATGAATGGTTTAATCTTCAGCATAAAGCGCTATTCAATCCATGATGGTCCCGGCATCAGGGTAACTTTCTTCATGAAGGGATGTCCTCTATCATGCTGGTGGTGCCATAATCCGGAAGGAATATCACCCGATCCTGAAATTGTTGATCAGACCGAAAAAGTAGGGGAGAAGGAATTCATTAAAAAGGAGCAGGCAGGCAAATACTATACAGCAGATGATATTCTGCATGTCATTGAAAAGGATAAGATCTTCATTTCGGAATCGAAGGGTGGAGTGACGTTCTCGGGAGGAGAACCATTAGTTCAACCGGAATTTCTGCTCGAAGCATTAAGAAAATGCAAGAGTGCCGGCTATCATACGGCAGTCGATACTTCAGGTTACTCAACAGCAAAAAACTATGAGTCAATTTTACCATATACTGATCTGTTCCTGTTCGATATCAAACATCTTGATGATATAAGACACTTTAAATTTACAGGTGTTTCAAATGATCTGATCCTGAATAATCTGCAATTGATACTCAATGGCGGAAAAGATCTATGGTTAAGGATACCGGTCATCCCCGGCATAAATGACGACCCTGAGCATCTTGAGATGCTAAGGTCATTTCTTTTGAAGATCAAATGCAAAAACCTGAAAAAGATCAATCTTTTACCGTACCATAAGATCGGCTCGTCGAAATACAAAAAGTTTAGGATACCTTACCGGATGAATGGAGTGGAACCGCCATCACCAGAAAGGATGAAAGAACTGAAAATATTTTTTGAAGAAACTGGAATTAAAGTTAAGATAGGAGGCTAAGAGGGTGTCCCAAAAGCTGTTCTTTACCCCCAAACCCCCCAAGGGGGGCTTAGCAAATATCTGTAAACCAATAAGTCCCCCCTGGGGGATTTAGGGGTGTCAGATCTGGACAGGGCTTATGAGACAACCTCAATAACCTCATAAAAAAATTATGTAGACATGATACTATCAGAAAGAGTTAAAAGACTAAGAGAACAGAGTCTCAGCGCAATAGAGAAGCTCTCACCCGAAAGGGCTCTTCTCATGACTCAATTCTATAAAAGCGATGAGGCACGCGGATTATCTGTACCGGTGCTCAGGGCAAGGGCATTCGAATATCTTCTTAAAAACAAGAAGTTATATATAGGAGAAGGAGAACTTATTGTCGGAGAAAGAGGTCCGGCGCCAAAGGAAACTTCGACCTATCCTGAAATAAGCCTCCATTCAGTAAAGGATCTTGAGATCCTTGATACAAGGGAAAAAGTGTCTTTCAAGGTTGATGACGAGGTAAAGGAAGTTTATGAAAAAGAGATAATCCCGTTCTGGAAGGGCAAGAGCAACCGCGACAGGATTATGAGCCTGATGAAACCTGAATGGCTGAATGCCTATAATGCAGGTCTCTTCACTGAATTCCAGGAGCAGAGGGCACCGGGTCATACTGTCCTTGGATACAAAATATTCAGTACAGGATTTCTTAAGCTGAAGGAAGAAATTGCAGGAAGTATCTCCCGCCTTGACTGGTTTAGAGATCCGGAGGCGCTTGATAAGCATGAAGAGCTGATGGCAATGAATATTGCATGCGATGCCATTATCATGTATGCAAACCGATATGCTGATGAGCTTGATGTACGGGCAAAGAAAGAAATAGATCCATTACGCAGTAAAGAACTCTCAAAAATGGCTGCTGTCTGCCGGAAGGTACCGGCTTATGCACCCGAAACAGTTCATGAGATGCTCCAGCATTACTGGTTCATTCATCTGGGAGTGATAACCGAGCTCAATCCGTGGGATTCATTCAATCCCGGACGTCTCGACCAGCATCTGTTTCGTGTTTATTTAAAGGAGAAGGAACTAGGTTCAATTACTGACGAGGAGTTGTTTGACCTCCTTGGCTGCTTCTGGATTAAATTCAATAACCATCCTGCTCCTCCTAAAATGGGAGTTACAGCTTCTGAAAGCGGCACTTATACAGATTTTTGCCTGATCAACCTGGGAGGAGTAAAATCTGATGGTACCGATGCAGTCAATGATATGACATATATCCTGCTCGATGTAATACGGGAAATGAGGATCCTTCAGCCAAGCTCCATGGTTCAGATAAGCAGGAAAAATCCCGACAGGTACATTCACAAGGCGCTCGACATAATACGCACAGGCTTCGGTCAGCCTTCATGCTTCAATACCAAGGCAATCATACAGGAGCTGCTGCGACAGGGAAAGAATATTGTTGATGCACGAAACGGAGGTGCTTCAGGATGTGTTGAAACCGGTGCTTTCGGAACAGAAGCTTACTGGCTCACCGGTTATTTCAACCTTCCCAAAGTTCTCGAGCTTACACTTAACAACGGATTCGACGAACGTACACAAACTCAGATTGGGCTCAGGACAGGTTTTGCCCGGGACTACAGTACATTTGAAGAGCTTATGGCTGCATTCAAAGCTCAGGTTAACTATCTGATCGATATCAAGATCAGAGGCAATAATGTTATCATAAAGACATTTTCAAACTGGCTGCCTGTGCCTTTTCTTTCGCTTCTCCTTGAAGACTGTATCCTGAACGGAAAAGATTACAACAACGGTGGTGCAAGATATAATACTACTTACATTCAGGGAGTTGGTCTTGGCAGCATTACCGATATTCTAACGTCGATACATTATAATATATATGATACGAAGAGGTTCACATGGAAGGAGCTTCTCGCTGCCACAGATGCTGATTTTAAGGGTTATGAAAATATCCAGCATGATCTGATCTATGACACTCCGAAGTATGGAAATGATGATGATTATGCTGATCAGCATGCTGTTGAGGTTTTTGAAATTTATTACGATGCGGTTAATGGTAAGCCAGATTCACGGGGAGGAGTACATAGAATTAACATGCTGCCAACGACCTCGCATGTCTATTTCGGAAGTGTTCTTGGAGCCACCGCTGACGGGCGTTTGGCGTTTAAGCCCTTATCTGAAGGCATCTCTCCGTGTCAGGGTGTCGACAGTCAGGGCCCGACATCAGTTATCAAATCAGCCTCAAAAATTGATCACCTGCGTACAGGAGGCACCCTGCTGAATCAGAAATTCGCTCCACAGTTTTTCGAGGACGAGGAGAGCTATAATTGCCTGACAGCTCTTATCCGCAGCTATTTTGCCCTCGATGGTCATCATATCCAGTTCAATGTAGTAAATGCGGCAACGCTCCGGGATGCTCAGAAGCACCCAGAGCTATATCGTGATCTTATTGTAAGGGTTGCCGGCTACAGTGATTACTTCAACGATCTGGGTGAGGATCTGCAGAATGAGATCATCATGAGGACGGAACATATGTAGAGGCAGGTCTGAGACCTGCCTCTACATATGTTGCAATTTATTTCTTCTGCTTATCCTTAAATTCGTTGAACACCGATGTTGCTGTTGCAACAACACCTGCGATATCTGAGAGGTTGGATGGCAGAATAATTGTATTATTTGTTTTTGCGAGTCCGGCAAATGCACCGAGGTATTGCTCTGCTATCCTGAGGTTTACAGCGTTCAGGCCGTTTTCTTCAGAGATCGCTTTCGATATAGCCCTGAGTCCATTGGCCGTTGCATTTGCTACCTGCTCGATTTCCGAGGCACGACCGGCAGCTTCGTTAATACGTCTCATTTTTTCTCCCTCTGACTGAAGGATAAACTGCTGCTTGTCGCCTTCGGCATTATTAATCTTAGCCTGTTTTGTTCCTTCTGATTCAGCAATGACAGCTCTTTTCTCCCTTTCAGCTCTCATTTGTTTTTCCATTGCATCGCGGATGCTCTGGGGTGGAGAGATGTTCTTCACCTCGTAACGTGTTACTTTAACACCCCATGGCTCACTTGCCTTATCGACAGCTTCCACAATGGTGACGTTGATTGTTTCGCGCTCTTCAAATGTCCTGTCGAGCTCAAGCTTGCCTATTACGCTCCTCATGGTCGTTTGTGCGATCTGGATCGATGCAAACCTGTAGTTGTCAATACCATAGGAAGCTTTCTGGGGATCCAGTACCTGGAGGTAAAGGATGCCGTCAACCTCAACAGCAATGTTATCGCGGGTTATACAAATCTGAGGAGCAACATCGATTGCCTGTTCCTTCAGGGTATGTCTGTAGCGGACCTTGTCGATGAAGGGTATAATGATCTGAAAACCAGCGGTAAATGTAGCTCTGTATTTACCAAGTCTTTCAACAATGATAGCTGTTCTCTGGGGAACAACCTTGACCATCGTAGAAATAAGGATGAATACCAGTAGTATTACCCCAATAAGAATGAAAGTTGTACTCATGTTAATTATTTTTTTGGTTCAACGATTAATTTAAAATTTTCTTTTTCAATAATTATGACAGTCTGTCCGCTCTTGATTTCCGATTGAGATTCAGACTTCCAGGTTGTGCCTTTAAATTCGACTTTTCCTTTCTTGTCGGAACCGAAATCTACAGTAGCAATAGCTTCTTTGCCGGTAAATTCATCCTCCACTTCTTTGTCGAGGTTGTCCTTGCTGTAGAAGAACTTTTTCTGGATCACTTTTCTAAGACCGACAAGCGCGAGTACTGAAACTACTACAAATATGATTGCCTGCAGGTTAACACCCGGATTGGCAATAAGGCAGATAAGTGCCGTGACCCAGGCTCCTATTCCGAAGAAGAAGATAACGAAACCCGGAACGACCAGTTCAAGAAGGAAGAGCACAAGGCCTATTATAAACCAGATCATTTCAGGTCTTGAAAAAATTGATTCGCTCATAGTTAAAGATTTAATTTGATTTTGGGAAAATTCATTTGCAATGAGGTAAAGATAATCAAAAACCGCAATAAATCAAGGCTTCAGCCGAAGACTTTTCAAAAAAGCCTATTAAATTGATTGACATGCCATTGAATTAAAAGGGTGGAGAAAAACCGTAATTAATTGCAAAAATCATTTTTTTTTCGTATCTTATGAGGTCATTATCAGGAAAAGCATAAACAAGATGGAAAAATTCTTTGATTATTTCGATCAGCGGCACCGTGAAATAAGCTTAAAGAAATCCGGTGCTGAAGAAGGACCTGTTATAACCATTTCAAGGCTGACAGGCTGCGATGCCCGTCAGGTAGCCGAATATGTCGTCGAAAACCTTAACAGGAAAAGCGGCAGTGCAAAATGGAAATGGGTCGATAAGGACATTATTTATGACATCGCAAAAGAGCTGAATACGAATACTGAAAGGGTTGAGAATTTCTATAAGGGTATTGAGCTTTCAAACATGTCAGAGATGATCATGGCTTTTTCAGGAGGATTCGTCAGCGACCTTCGTGTCAAGAAAGCAATAAAGGAGGTCGTTCTTTCAATTTGTAAGGATGGTCATGTAGTACTGGTCGGACGGGGCGGAGTTTCAATTGCCCATGATATAGCAGAATCTCTTCACATAAGGCTTATTGCACCATTTTACTGGAGGGTGGAAAATCTGATGAAGAAGAAACAGATGGATATCGAAAAGGCCGAGGAGTATATAGTTGACACCGACGAAAAAAGACACAATCTCATTACCACTTTCCTGGAAAAGAAATCCGTCAATATTGATTACCTTTTCGATTCGACGATTAACAGGCAATCTTTCAGCATTAATGACACAGCCGAAATTATTGTATCAATGTATGAAAAGAAGATCGGGAAGCTTATCGCAGACCGAAAGGAGAAATCAAAAATATTCTAGATCGTGCAATCGTGCAATCTGAGCCTTGAGCTAGAATCCGCTAAGTTCTCCGATTTTCCTGATATGTTCCCCAGTCCTTTTGTCCAGGTTTTTCCTGTAGGCATCCCAGTCCGTTATCGGGAATTTTGCAACACCGGTTTTCATGGCAGCCTCGGCAACCGCCGGAGCAACCGTAGATATCAGTCTGGGATCAAGTGGTTTCGGTATAATATATTCCTTCCCGAAAGTAAGTTTATCAACATTGTATGCCTTCAGCACTGTGGCAGGAACAGGTTCTTTAGCCAGTGCTGCTAGTGCCTTCGATGCTGCCAGCTTCATTTCCTCGTTAATTGTCGAAGCTCTTACATCGAGTGCTCCCCTGAAGATAAACGGGAATCCGAGAACATTATTAATCTGGTTGGGATAATCCGACCTCCCTGTTGCAAAGATGAGGTCATCCCTGGTCGACATTGCATCCTCATATGAGATCTCAGGGTTGGGATTGGCCATTGCAAAAACAACCGGATTCTTTGCCATGGTGGCAAGCATCTCTTTTGAAAGCATATTTGCCACTGAAAGGCCAAGAAATATATCTGCCCCTTTTACAGCTTCAGCCAGTGTGTCGATGTTCCTGTTTGTTACAAATTCAAGCTTATACCTGTTAAGGTCCTTTCTTTTAGTATTTACAACGCCCTTGCTGTCGACCATTACTATATTTTCCTTTTTTACACCCAGTGAAGTATAGAGTCTCGAGCAGGAAATGGCGGCGGCACCTGCACCACATACTACAAGCTTTACCTCATCGATCTTTTTTCCGGTTATCTCCAGTGAATTGAGAAGTCCTGCTCCGGAAATTATTGCCGTCCCGTGCTGGTCGTCGTGAAAGACAGGAATATCGAGCATCTGCTTCAGCTTTGTCTCCACTTCAAAACATTCCGGGGCTTTGATGTCTTCAAGATTTATCCCGCCAAAAGTACAGGCAATCTTTGCACAGACCTCAATTAGCTTTGCAGGGTCCTTTTCATCAACTTCGATATCAAACACATCGACATCTGCAAAGACCTTGAACAGCAATCCTTTGCCTTCCATCACCGGCTTGCCGGCCATGGCTCCGATATCGCCAAGTCCGAGCACTGCAGTGCCGTTTGAAATTACAGCTACAAGGTTGCCCTTTGCTGTGTAATTATAAACATCATCAGGATGTTTTTCAATTTCCAGGCAGGGATATGCTACTCCGGGAGTGTAGGCAAGACTAAGGTCAAATTGTGTTGAGTATGGCTTGGTGGGTATTACCTCTACTTTACCATGGCGGCCTCTGCTGTGGTAGAGAAGCGCATCTTCTTTAGTTACTTTTGGCATTGATGGGATTTTTATGGTTAGTTTCAGGATTATATTATCAACCGTGATCAGTTAAAAATCAACTATCGAAAATATAATAATTAATTCGGATTTTATATGAATAATATCAGTAGTTTCCGTTATTTTCGGAATTTAAAACCTGATCCTTTAAAAATAAGAAGATGAACCGAGACATTGCCATTGGCGCAGACATAGGCGGAAGTCATATCAGCTGTGCCGCTGTTAACATTAAAACCGGGAAAATACTGAAAGAAACTCTTACCGGAAGAGAAGTGGACAACCAGGCTCACGCCAATGTCATAATAGGTGTATGGGCCGAGGCTCTTTCGGAAGTTTTATCGAAAGTCTCACCGGAGAGGGTAAAGGGAATCGGTTTTGCAATGCCCGGGCCTTTCGATTATGTGAAAGGCATATGCTACATAAGAGGAGTCACCAAATATGAGAATCTTTATGGCATCAACGTTGGCGCTGCCATTGCCAGCAAGCTGGAGGTATCTCACAACTTTCTTGTAAGGTTCATGAATGACGCATCGTCATTTGCTGTAGGGGAGGCATGGGCTGGAAGCGCAGCACATGTAAACCGCTCGCTGTCAATTACCCTGGGCACCGGATTCGGGTCAGCCTTTATCAGCAACAGGATACCAATTGTCGATGGCCCTGAAGTACCGAAGCTGGGCTGCATATATCATATCCCGTACAGGGAAGGAATTGCTGATGATTATTTTTCGACAAGATGGTTTACCGGGCAGTATAAAAAATCTGCCGGAAAAGATATAAAAGGTGTAAGAGAGCTTGCAGAGATGGCAGATAATGATAAAACAGCTTCAGATTTGTTTACTGATTTCGGAACCAGGCTGGCAATATTCCTTGCTCCATGGCTTAATGGATTCAAAGCTCAGATGCTTGTTATAGGCGGTAATATATCACATGCATACAATCTTTTCGGAAAAGTATTTGAGGAGACTTTGAAAAAGGAGAATTGCAACTGTACCGTAACCCTTTCAGCACTAAAGGAAGATGCCGCGATCCTCGGAAGTGCATATCTCCTCGATGACGAATTCTGGAAATCTATACAGCATGCATTACCGCTAATGTAGGCGACCGGCAACCGGTAACCGGCAACCGGCAACAATCAACCAGTAACCACTAAATTTTAATTCTATGTCTGAAAATATGATAAACCTGAGAAAGATCGCCCCTGTGCTAATGGCGTTCTTCGTGATGAGCTTTGTTGACCTCGTGGGGATTGGAGTCGACCGTGTAAGCAAGGATATGGACTTGAGTGCGACACTCGCCCAGCTTATCCCTTCGGTGGCATTCCTCTGGTTCTTCCTGTTATCGGTTCCTGTTGGCGTTCTGCAATCACGTCTTGGCAAACGTTTAATGCTGAACATAGGAATGGGAGTGACAGCACTCGGCCTGCTGGTCCCGTATTTCTTTTATTCTTTTGAAATGGTTCTTGTCGGCTTTGCTTTGCTCGGGATTGGCAATACAATTGTTCAGGTTTCGGCAAATCCCCTTTTAGTGGATGTGGTTCCCGGCAACAGAACCTCAAGCTTTTTGAGCTTTTCTCAGTTTGTAAAAGCTATAGGCTCCATGATCGGGCCATTCGTTGCCGGATACTTTGCTGTAAAGTTTGGCGATTGGAAACTAATGTTTCTGGTCTTCGGCATTGTATCGATACTATCTGTTATATGGCTTGGAACTGTCAGAATAGAAGAGTCGGGACAGCAGGAGGCAAAAGCATCGCTGGCTTCATCTTTCAGGCTCCTCGGTAATGGTTTTGTCCTGCTGATGGTACTTTCGATTTTTGTAGTGGTGGGGGTGGACGTGGGTTTCAACTCCAATTCAGGGCAATTCCTGATAAAACAATTCGGAATTGAACCAGATGCCGCTGAAAAAGGAAGAAGCTACTATTTTTTTGGCCGCATGCTTGGAACATTCGCTGGTGCTCTTCTTCTCACAAAGATATCATCACGAAAGTTACTGATGTGGACATCTTTGCTTGGAATAGCATGCTTTGTGATAATTATTATTGTAAGATCAACCGCCCTTGCATGGATTCTTGTATTCATGATCGGCCTTACAGTGGCAAATATCTGGCCTTTGGTGTTCTCAATAGCAGTGGAAAAGTATCCAACAAGGAGCAATGAGATCTCCGGATTGATGATAATGGCAATAAGCGGTGGTGCGGTAATCCCGCTGCTGGTAGGATGGGTAAGCGATAAATCGAATATGGCAATCGGTATGACTATCCTTTTAGCAGGTATGGTTTATCTTTTTGCTGTATCGTTATATTGTTTAAAGAAATCTTGATTATTATCTGCGAAGATCTGCGTAATCTAGCAGGATATCTTTTTCCCGCTGATTGCGCAGATTTCCACAGATAAAAAATAAAAAAAATAAAAGATTATGGATCACTACAATCAAAGCAGACGTGACTTTTTGAAAAAAGCGGCTGCTGCAACTGCAGCGTTTACCATTATCCCCCGCCATGTACTTGGAGGCCAGGGTTATACAGCTCCGAGTGATCAGCTTACAAAAGGCATTATAGGGGTCGGAGGAATGGGACGGGGCCACATAACTTATGAGGGAACCCGCCTTCTTGCTGTCTGCGATGTTGACAAAAAACACCTTAAACAGGCAATAGAACAGGCAGGAGGCAATATTACGGGTTATAACGATTTCAGGGAGCTTATTGCCAGGGATGATATCGATATCGTCCATATCGCAACTCCTCCACACTGGCACGGCATAATAGCAAAAACCGCTGCTGAGGCAGGAAAGGATATCTGGTGCGAGAAACCCATGACACGGACAATAGGCGAGGGAATAAAGGTTGTGGAAGCGGTTCGTGATAATGGCTGCATGTTCCGCCTGAACACATGGTTCAGATTCAAGGACCAGTTTTACGGACTGGGAACAACAGTCAAGCCTCTTAAAAAAGTAGTTGACAGCGGTGTTCTGGGCTGGCCCCTGAAAGTTACCGTAAGCGGCATAACCGGATACGACTGGAAATTCTACTGGAGCGGACTTCATAACCTCCAGCCGATGCCTGTTCCTGACGAACTCGACTATGATTTCTGGCTTGGGCCGGCTCCATACAAACCATATAATCCGGAAAGAGTTCATTCAAAATTCCGCGGTTACTGGGACTATGACGGTGGCGGACTGGGCGACATGGGACAACATTATATCGATCCTGTGCAATATTTGCTCGGAAAGGATGAGACCGGCCCCGTATCGGTTGAAATAGATGCCCCGCAGCAGCATTATGATGCAGTCGGATCATGGAGGAGGATAACCTATACATATGCCGATGGCTGCCAGATAATCCTTGACGGGGAGAACCGCGACAGGGATGCAGCATATATCGAAGGGCCTCACGGAAAAATATTCAGGGGCTTCAGATCGGACATACAGAACCTCGATAAGCTTATCGATTCCCTGCCCGATCCTGAACCACAGATCACAACCTTCACCGAAGCTGTGAAAACAAGGAAAAAATTTGCATTAAATGAATCCAACGGACACAGGTCCTGTACAATAGTTAATCTTGGGATCATAGCTTTAAGGCTTGGAAGGAATCTTAAATATGATCCTGTAAAACAGCAGTTTATAGATGACGATGGTGCTAACAGGCTCATAAACCAGCCAATGAGGGGACCTTGGAAAGTCTGAAAGTCAAAAGTCAAAAAAAGAATAATTATGAAATTCAAAAATATAGTTCTGTTGGTCCTGATGCTCCTGATGATGCCTGTGATCTCATATTCTCAGGATAAAAGGACTATTGAAACCAAGATTGCTGATCTTGTAGCACAATTTCCTACAAATGACCTACAGTATCTTGAGAAGCTGATGGGGGACATGAAGTCACTGGGTGATGAGGGTCAGACTAAAATCTGCGACCAGATCATTCCGGCAGGAACCGGCGACGATACAAAATACAGGTTCGCGGTTGGATCATACTCAAGGTATTTATCCCAGCCCGGAAAAGATAACGACAGGCAGAACTGGGAGAAAATCTGCATTTCCGCGATCGCACGAAAAAATGATCCCGGTGTAAAGGATTTCTTCATGAAGCAGCTTCAGCTGATCGGGAATGACAAAACCGCTGAAGCGATGAAGATGTTCCTGGGTGACAGGGAAAACTGCTCTCCCGCAATTTCAGCACTTGCAGCTATAGGAGGTAAAACGGCAGAACATATTCTTGCCGAATCTCTTAAGGACAGAGAACTTCCCTGCGCAGCCGCTGTCATGAATGCTCTTGCAGGAATGAATTCACAGGAGGTAGTAAATGAGTACATCGCATGGGCTGATGACAAGAATATAAATACTAAAGCTTCAGCATACAATGCCCTTGCTCAGAGCGGAAGCCCTCTTGCATATCCTGTTCTGCTGAAAGCTGCAAAGAGCTTTTCTTATCGCTGGGAGCGTACCGGGGCAACCTCCGCATTGCTTGATTATGCGAGAGTTTGCGGAAAAAATGGTGATGTCAAAACTGCTGACAAGATCTGTAAGTTGCTCATAGCCAAATGCAATGACAAGCTTAATATGCAATATAAAACTGCCGCTCTCCAACTCTACACGGACCTGCACGGAGGTGAAGCCATGCCGGCAATTCTGAAAGCTGCTGCTCATCCTGACAGCAAATACAGGAATGCAGCAATAAATATGTCGCCCTCAATAGAAGATCCTGAGGTAGTGAAGAAATGGATTAACTATTTTCCAAAAGCCATTCCGGAAGCCAGACCTGAAATTGTGAAGATGCTGGGCAACAGTGGTAATAAGGAAGCCAAGGTGCTGGTTGAATCAGCATTAAGCTATCATGAAGGTGCAGTCAGACAGGCTGCTGCTGAGGCTGTTGCAAAGCTCAGCGGTAAAGAGGCTGCTGATCTCCTGATACATTATATGACCACATTTCCTGATGCTTCTGACCAGGAGGCTGCTGTAAATGCATTCAGGACCATTGCCGGGAATGAAGAGGTTATCAGGCTCTACCCCGCTATTGATTATTGTACATTTACAATTGGAAAGAAAAGCATGATTGAGCTGATGGCATGGAAAAAAATTCATGCACAGCTAAAAATGATCATGCCTTACACTACATACTCTGATGAATCTGTAAGAATTGCAGCATACAAAGCTCTGGCTGCATTGGCCCAGCCAGAGGATATGACTGAATTTATTAAACTTCTGGCAGGCACCGACAACCCTGAATATGTTGCCAGCATTCAGGAAGCGCTTGCTTCCGCGGCGGGTAAAATTAGCGACCCGGATAAAAGGTCAGCTGAAATATTGAAATCACTTGGCGACCAGAAGCTTAAAGCAAAACTGATACCTGTGCTCGCGAAAACAGGTGGAAGAGAAGCTCTAAATGCTGTGCTGAAGGAATTTGAAAATGGCGATCCCGAGATCAGGGCAACCTCATTCAAGGCGCTGTCTTCGTGGGAAGATTATACGGCTTCATCAGCCTTGTATGAGATATGTGCATCAGGGAACAAGACCTATGAGGGCCAAGCCTTTAAAGGATATGTCGGACAGGTTAAATCAGCCTGGGTGCCTGATGACCAGAAGCTTCTTCTTTACAGGAAGATAATGCCATATGCACTTGACAGCGAACGTAAGAATTCAATTCTGACCGAGCTTGGTAATCTGAAAACATACCTGACTCTATTTTTTGTCTCCGGTTATCTCGAAGATCCCTCAACTTCTGCCGCTGCAGCAAATGCAGCCATGCACATTGCCCTTCCGTCAGCAGATGTAAAGGATGGGATGTATGGAACAAATGTCAGGGAGATTCTTGTAAGGGCGGCATCGAAGCTTTCCGGTCCTGAATCCGAGTATGATAGGGAGATGATAAACAAGTACCTGGCAGTCATGCTTTCTGATGAGGGTTTCAGGCCGATGTTCAATGGCAAAAATCTTTCCGGCTGGCAGGGGCTTGTTGAGAATCCGATAGCCCGTTCAAAAATGAAGTTGGTAGAATTGGAAAGAAACCAGGCTGAAGCAGATATGAAAGTGCCTGCCAACTGGAGCGTCAGGGATGGATGCATCTGGTTCAACGGCAGCGGCGAAAACCTTTGTTCCGTTAAGCAATATGGTGATTTTGAGATGATTGTGGATTGGAAGATTTCAAAAAAAGGAGATAGCGGAATTTACCTGAGAGGAACGCCTCAGATTCAGATCTGGGATACCTCAAGGGTGGAAGTTGGTGCACAGGTAGGATCTGGCGGACTTTACAACAACCAGAAAAACCCATCAAAGCCATTGAAAGTTGCAGATAATCCTGTCGGGGACTGGAACACTTTCAGGATAATTATGATTGGTGAAAAGGTATCTGTCTGGCTGAACGGAGAACTGGTTGTTGATAACGTCACCCTGGAAAACTACTGGGACCGCTCAATTCCCATCTTCCCGAAAGGCCCGATCGAGCTGCAGGCTCATGGCACTGACCTGGCATTCAGGGATATCTACGTGAGGGAGATAAAGGAAAGTGAATATAACCTGACAACCGAGGAAAAAGCAGACGGATTCGTCGCTTTATTCAATGGCAGGAACCTTGATAACTGGACAGGCAACAAGCAGTCGTATGTCGTTGAAGATGGAATGATAGTGATAAAGCCTGAGCAGGGCAGCGGCGGAAACCTTTATACCAATGGTGAATATGCAGATTTTAATTTCCGCTTCGAATTCCTGCTGACGCCGGCTGCAAATAACGGGCTGGGCATCAGAGCTCCTCTTGAAGGGGATGCTGCATATGTCGGAATGGAGCTTCAGATCCTTGACAATACCGCACCTGTGTATGCAGAGTTGCAGCCTTACCAGTACCATGGATCGGTTTACGGTGTAATACCGGCAAAGAGAGGTTATCTCAAACCTGTCGGTGAATGGAATTCCGAGGAAGTGATAGTTCAGGGTACAAAGGTCAGGGTCATCCTTAACGGAACCACAATTGTCGACGGAGACATTGCAGAAGCCAGGGATAATGGAACTATGGATCATAATCAGCATCCGGGGCTTAAGAACAAAACCGGGCATATCAGTTTCCTCGGTCATGGCTCAATTGTCAAATTCCGTAATATCCGTATAAAAGACCTGTCGAAATAAACTGAATATCTTAAGAAAACCACCCCCTCCCAGCTTGTGCTTAAAGTATTTATTAAAACAAGTTTCTCCTCCTCATTGGAGGAGGAGTACCCCGACCAAAGAGAGGGGGAGGTGGTAAAAGAGGGATTAAATATAAAATATTAAAAATGAGACAGTTAATATTTCTACTATTATTAGTTTTTCATTTTTCATCCTGCACTGAGGTGCTGCCTCCGGAACCTTTCGGACCAATACCAACAGAACGGCAGCTTGCCTGGCATGACCTTGAGTATTACATGTTCGTGCATTTTACTGTCAATACTTTCACAGACAAGGAATGGGGCTACGGAGATGAGAAGGAATCAGTCTTCAATCCATGGGAGCTTGACTGTCGCCAATGGGCAAAAACGGCCAGCGATGCAGGGATGAAAGGCATAATAATAACAGCCAAGCATCATGATGGTTTCTGCCTCTGGCCTTCATCATTTACTGAACATTCAGTGAAGAATTCGCCCTGGAGGAACGGTGAAGGAGATGTGCTTAAAGAGCTTAGACAGGCATGCGATGAATTCGGACTTAAGATGGGAGTGTACCTTTCTCCATGGGACCGTAACAGCGCTGTCTACGGTACTCCGGAATATCTTACTTATTACAGGAACCAGCTTAAGGAGCTTCTGACAGATTATGGCGATATTTTCGAGGTATGGTTCGATGGTGCAAACGGTGGCGACGGCTATTACGGGGGAGCCAGGGAGATCAGGCGGATCGATAATAAAACTTATTACGACTGGCCGAATACACATAAGATTGTCAGGGAATTACAGACTGGCGCAGTGATGTTCAGCGATGCCGGGCCTGACATAAGATGGGTTGGAAATGAGAGCGGAATAGGAAGCTCCACTAACTGGTGCCTGCTTAATAATGATGAAATGTACCCAGGCGGAGATTTTGCCAAAATCCTTGGTGCAGGACATGAGAACGGAAGTCACTGGGTACCTGCTGAGGTCGATGTTTCGATACGGCCCGGCTGGTTCTGGCACGAGAGCCAGGACTCACTTGTACGGACACCTGAAAATCTCCTGGAACTCTATTATTCCTCAGTCGGCAGGAACAGTAATCTTCTTCTTAACGTTCCTCCGGATAAAAGAGGTTTGCTGAATGAAAGAGACGTAGAATCATTAATGGCATTCAGGGAGCTGAGGGAAAAAGAATTTGCAAATGAGCTTGCAAAAGGTAAAAAAGTGACAGCGTCAGATATAAGAGGAAAGAAGTATCGTGCTTCGAATGTGAATGACGGTAATCCTCAGACTCATTGGGCAACCAAAGATGATCAGAACACAGCTGATCTGACTATTGACCTTGGTAAGGAAACTGAGGTTAACAGAATTCTTCTTCAGGAATATATCCGTTTGGGTCAGAGGATACAGGAGTTTAAGGTTGAAGCATATTCAGGGGGAGAATGGGTATCGTTAATTGATGGCACAACCATAGGTCATAAAGTGATCAGGAAATTCCCGACAGTGAGTGCATCGAAGATCAGGGTGAGTATTACAAAATCGAAGGCCGGCCCGGTAATTTCAAATATTGAGTTATACAGGGCACCTGGAGAATAAAGAATAATAAAGATTGTGCTATTCTGTTCGCGATTATATTTTCTTGAACATTTTAGCAACTTTGAGTGAAGCTGTGACTCTTTTTCTCAGACCTTCCCAGTCTTTTTTCTGGATAAGTTCCTTGGTTATCAGATTTGATCCTATTCCAACGCATGTAACTCCTGCATCGAACCATTCCCTCAGGTTTTCTATAGTAGGCTCAACACCTCCTGTCGGCATTATGCTGGTCCATGGACACGGACCTTTGATTGCTCTCACAAAGTCGGGTCCTCCCACTGATAATCCGGGAAATATTTTTACAATTTCAGCGCCGAGTTCTTCGGCAAGATTTATTTCCGAAAGTGTTCCGCAGCCCGGTGACCAGAGGATCTTCCTCCGGTTGCACACTTTTGCCATTTCAGGGTTGAGTACAGGCGAAACAATGAAATTGGCGCCTGACTGAATATATATCGAGGCTGTGCCCGCATCCACAATCGACCCGGCTCCCATTATCATTGTGGGAACCTCTTTCTCCGCCCACTTGTTCAGTTCGCTGAACATCTCATGGGCATAGTCTCCCCGGTTTGTGAATTCAAAAACTCTAATCCCGCCTTCCGAACATGCTTTAATGACATTCTTGCATACCATCGGGTCCTTGTGATAGAAAACCGGTACAATTCCGGTCTCCCTCATCTTTAGAACCACATCTATTCTTGAAAATCTTGCCATGATACTTGTTTTATTGTAACACAAATATATCTTTTTTTCTCCTTTGATCTTTGGTCTTTTATCTTTTGTCTTTTCCCTTTAGTTGTTATCTTCGTCATTCAAATTCCTCCTATGGCCCTTAACTACATCTGGATCGCATTCTTTATTATCGGTTTTCTTGTTGCACTCGGGAGGTTGATCTTTGCCGGAGACACACAGATATTCAATGAGCTGGTCACCGCAGTTTTTTCGAATGCAAAGACAGGTTTTGAGATATCACTAGGTCTTACAGGTGCTCTTACTCTCTGGATGGGATTGCTAAGGGTGGGAGAGAAGGGCGGCGTTGTGGCTATTCTCGGCAAGGCAATGGGGCCATTGTTCGAAAAACTGTTTCCAGGTCTGCCGAAAGGACATCCGGCTTATGGCTCAATCATGCTTAACCTTTCTGCAAACATGCTGGGTCTCGACAATGCCGCCACACCTATGGGGCTTAAGGCAATGAAGGAGATGCAGGAGGTGAATCCCAACAAGGATGCGGCCTCCAATGCACAGATAATGTTCATGGTCCTGAATGCTGCCGGACTAACTATCATACCTGTAAGCGTCATAGTTTACAGGATTCAGCTGGGCGCTGCCAACCCTGCAGATATTTTTATCCCGATACTCATTTCTACATTCTGCGCCCTGATGGCCGGTCTTATAAGCGTTGCCATAATTCAGAAAATCAACTTGCTCGACAAGGTGGTTCTTGCTTATCTCCTTGGTATGACAGGACTCATAGCCGGAATAATAATTTTTTTCAGCTCCCTTCCAAAGGACCAGATATCGACCGCTTCAACATTTGCAGCCAATTTCATCCTGATATCAATAATTGTAATATTCATTGTCCTTGCATTTATAAAAAAGGTAAATGTCTATGATGCATTCGTTGAGGGTGCAAAGGAGGGATTCAATGTTGCAATAAGGATAATTCCCTTCCTGGTGGCAATACTTGTGGCCATAGGGATATTCAGGGCATCCGGAGCAATGGACTTTTTAGTTGCCGGCATAACAAGCTTCTTTGCATGGATAGGTGTTGATACCAGGTTTACAGGAGCCCTGCCGGTTGCCTTTATGAAACCTCTAAGCGGCAGCGGCGCACGAGGATTGATGATCGATGCAATGACAACCCATGGTGCAGACTCATTCATCGGCAGACTGGCCTGCACTATGCAGGGAACCACAGATACAACTTTTTATATAGTAGCCGTATATTTTGGATCAGTCGGAATAAAAAATACAAGACATGCAATTGGCTGCGGATTGATTGCTGATGCAGTAGGATTCACTGCAGCTATCTTAGTAGCCTATTTGTTCTTTGGGTAGTATAGAGTGTATCGGCCCAGAGGCGCAAAGGCAAATATTTAGAATCCCCTCCCTGGAGGGGTCTGGGGTGGGTTTTGACACATTAGAAAAAAATTAATTAATATATTTTCATGAAAAGAATATTGCTTATTTCCACAGTTTCTCTTTGTCTGATATCATGCAATCAGGTATCACCGGACAACAACAAAAATCAATCTATAACCCAATTCATAGATTCAACAGATATGACAAACAATTTCTATGATAATACGGAAACATATTACCTGCCTGTTAATGAATTGACAGTTGAAGGAGAAATTGCCAACCCTGGGAAAGTGGATTTTTCATCACTTCCAGTGCATTCCGTCATCGTCAAGGAGACGCTTCTCGACAGTGCCGGAGGAGACAGATTCACCGGGGCCTTCAGGTATGACGGCTATTCCCTTTTCGACATCCTTGAGAAAAGGGTGATCAAAAAAGCAAACGCCAGGGAATTCAATTCAATAATTGACCTCTTTGTAGAAATAGAAAATGAAAATGGCGAAAAGGTTGTTTTCAGCTGGGGAGAGATCTACTACCCTAACAATCTCAATAAAATACTGATTGCCGGTAGTGTGTCGCGGATAGTACCTTCTAAAACAAAGGATCTGTGGACGCTGCCCGGATCATCGAAAATCGTGGTCGCAACCGACCTGATAACTGAAAGGAACATCTCAAATCCTGTCAGGATAACCGTGAGATCTTACCCCAGATCATTTCCGACAGTGAAGGGCATGTCACCTATGTACTCCGAAAAGATACTTCTCTTTAACGGAAAAGAACAGATTGGTGAGCTGAAGTCAGTTCCGGGATCAATTCAGAATGTAACCTTCAATACTATTTTTTATGGAAGGGGAAAGGGTATCCACAGCACCAATCCTTTTACAGGTGCAATGCTTAAGGAAGTGCTCGGGACTTATTATCCTGTCAGCCGCGAAAGCCTTCGTTCAGGGATAATGTGTCTCACCGGTAAGGATGGTTACAGGAGTGCACTGTCATATTCCGAGATATTCAACCGTAATGATCAGCAGGAATTCCTGCTGATAAAAACTACTCCCGGAGAAGACGGCGGTCTGTTCCGCATGTTCGCAGCCAGCGACTTCTTTTCCGACAGGGCTGTTAAATCGGTCAGCGAAATACATCTAAGTTATTAGAGATTTGAACAATAAATTACCATAAACAGGTAATAAATTTATGAATAACAGGGAAACAGCTGAACATATTTTTCTGGCAGGGATCAGGGGAGTGCTTCCCGGGAAAATTATAAACGACCTTGTTTCTTTGCACGGATCAGTGCTCAGAATAGGGAACCTGAGCTATGATCTGGAAAAATTCAGCAACATATATGTTCTGGGTGCAGGAAAAGCCAGTGCAGCCCTCGGGCATTATCTCGAAAATATCCTGGGCAGCAGGATCACCGGAGGGCAGATCGTAACAAAATACGGGTACTTCTGCAGGTTGAGAAAGATCAGGGTCACGGAAGCAGGACATCCTGTGCCTGATGAAAACAGTTTTTCTGCTACATCGGAAATATTGCTCATTGCTGACAATGCTCTTGAAAATGACCTTGTGATATGTATCTGGTCAGGAGGTGGATCATCACTTCTTTCAGATCATCCTGATTCTTCATCTCAGCAGGAGCTTATGTTCTTCAATGATATGCTTGTGAGATGCGGTGCCGGCATCGGTGAAATCAATATTGTAAGGAAACACCTGTCACATGTTAAGGGAGGCCAGCTTTCCAGGCGCATCTGGCCGGCGACCTGCGTCACTATTTACCTTTCCGATGTAATCGGCGATCCGCCTGATGTTGTAGCTTCAGGACCTACTACTCCGGATAACTCAACATTCGAAAACGCTCTTCAGGTAATTGAGAAATACGGATTGAAAAATGATATGCCTGCATCACTGCTCGGTTTCATATATGAAGGAGCGCAGGGGATACACCCTGACACACCAAAACCAGGAGACCAGGATTTCAGCAGATCCGGACTGGTGCTTGCGGGCAATAACATGACGGCTCTTCAGGCAGCTTCCCGGGAAGCAGAAGGGATGGGATTCTCCACATTTATTGTTACCGCCGGACTCTCCGGAGACACAGATCAGGCAAGCTCCTGTATTATCGATGCTATTACCGGATACAGGAATAACAATGCCATCCGGAAACCGATCTGCCTGCTGTTCGGCGGTGAGACTACAGTCAGGGTTACAGGCGACGGGATGGGAGGAAGGAATCAGCACCTTGCCCTCGTAATGGCAATGAAGCTTCAGGAGATATCGGGTGTTACATTCCTCTCTGCAGGAACTGACGGAAATGACGGCAATACAGAAATGGCCGGAGCAGTTGTCGATTATGAAACATTCCATGATGCACTATCCATGAATGTCGACCCTGCCAGGTATCTTCAGGAATTTGATTCTTATAACTTTTTCAAGTCTGTCGGAGGACACATTCATACTGGTCCAACGATGACAAATGTGATGGATATAATAATAGCAATAATTGAATGAAAGCCCTGATTCTGGAAGCATATAACAAGCTGGTTTATAAGGATGTTGCTGATCCGGTAATTGGGCCTGATGAAGTGCTGGTGAAAGTAATGGCATGCGGTATATGCGGTTCGGATATCCATGGATTAGACGGAAGTACCGGCCGCAGAATACCTCCCCTGATTATGGGTCACGAAGCTTCCGGAGTCATTATCAGTACCGGTATTGATGTAAGGATATGGAAAGCAGGCGACAGGGTTACCTTTGATTCCACGGTTTACCGGCTTGACGACTGGTACACCCGCAAAGGGCTGTATAATATAAGCGATAACCGTGAGGTGCTCGGAGTCTCCCCCGGGTATTACAGGCGAAATGGCGCTTTTGCGGAATATGTTGCCATACCCCAGCATATTCTTTACAGGATACCTGAGAATGTGACTTTCGACCAGGCGGCAATGGTTGAAGCAGCGGCCGTAGCTCTTCATGCAATTAATATTTCCGGTATAAGACCCGGAGACTCATGTGCCGTGGTAGGTGCAGGAATGATCGGAATTTTTATTGTGAAATTGCTTAAAATTTCCGGAGCCTCCATTGTGATTGCGATAGATATCGACGAAAAACATCTTCTGAAATCTGTACATGCTGGCGCTGATTTTACCTTTCAGATTACTGAAAAAGGTCTTTCAGAAAAGGTAAGGGCAATTACGGCAGACAGAGGTGCTGACATTGCCTTCGAGGCAGTCGGGAAAGACGAATCTGTGAATATGGCAATCGAAATTGTACGGAGAGGAGGAACAGTAGCTCTGGTGGGAAACACGGCTCCAAAAGTGGATTTTCCCCTTCAGAAAGTGGTTACAGGGGAATTGAAAATAATGGGCAGTTGTGCCATATGCGGAGAATATGAGACCATACTGGATTATATAAGAACAGGGAAACTTAATGTTAACGACCAGATATCAGCAACAGCCCCTTTATCCGAAGGAGCCCAATGGTTTGATAAACTGTACAGGAAGGAAGATGATCTGGGGAAAGTGATCCTCATACCCTAAAAAAGGAATATGCCAGCAAAGATTTATAATATATCCATAGCGGGATGCGGCAAAGTTGCACATATCCATGCATGTGCGATCAGGAATATCCCTAATGCAAGGTTAACAGGCGTGTGGAGCAGAACACCGGAAACTGCCAGAAGTTTTGCTTCGACCTGGAAGACAAAACCATTTTCCAGTATCAGACAGATGGTGCTTGAAAATGAATCAGACCTGGTGATTGTATGCACACCACATCCTTTTCACCGACAACCTGCGGTTGAAGCCGCTGAAACAGGGGCAAATGTCCTCGTAGAGAAACCTCTGGCATCCGATCTTCAGGATTGTGATGCCATCATAAATGCCTGCAAGGTAAGGTACGGAAAGCTTGGAGTTATAAGCCAGAGACGATGGCTTCGGCCTGCAGGAAGAATCAGGGAGGCAATCGATGCTGGCAAAATTGGCAAACCTGTACTTGGCGCAGTGACCCTTCTTGGCTGGCGCGATAAAGCTTATTACGACGCAGATGCATGGAGAGGCACATGGCAGTCGGAAGGGGGAGGAGTACTTGTAAATCAATCGCCCCATCAGCTTGATCTTCTTCTCTGGTATATGGGAGAGGTAGACGAAGTTTTTGGGATCTGGCGCAACCTGAACCATCCTTATATTGAAGTGGATGACACTGCAGTTGCAATTGTCAGATTTAAAAGCGGTGCAATAGGGAATATCCTTGTCAGCAATTCCCAGAAGCCGGGAATATACGGCAAGGTGCATATTCATGGAGAGAACGGAGCATCTGTCGGAGTGCAGACTGACGGCGGTGCGATGTTTATTGCAGGGATGACGGGTGTTGCAGAGCCTCCGGTGAACGACCTCTGGACTGTTCCTGGTGAGGAAAAGCTTCTGAAGAAATGGGTAAAGGAAGATACCGGATTCTTCCATAAGCACGATCCTATGGATTACTATATGCAACTGCAGATACAGGATTTTCTAAAAGCCATTGAGGAGGACAGGCAGCCTTCAGTTACAGGGGAAGATGGCCGCAGGGTTGTTGAGCTCTTCTCTGCAATATACAGATCGACACGCGATAACGCACCCATCAAATTTCCACTTAAAGATGAGCCCGGACTTGATGGAAGACAAAAAATATAAACGGTACACGTTGTTGAACTAACCGTGCACTTTGAACTTTGAACCTTGAACCTTGAACCTTGAACCTTGAACCTTGAACCAGTAACATGACAGCACCATATATAATATTGATAGTGGTTGCCGGAGTGGCAATGCTGCTGCTGATGGTCCTGAAATTCAAGCTCAATGCTTTCATTGCACTGCTCATTACCTCAATTTTTGTAGGGATCATGGCAGGAATGCCACTTTCGAAAATATCGGCCAGCATCCAGGAAGGAATGGGGGGAACCCTTGGCTTCATAGCAGTGGTGGTGGGATTGGGAGCTATCTTCGGACAGATGCTTGAAAGCTCGGGAGGTGCAAAGTCGCTTGCACACTATCTGTTAAAGAAGTTCGGGAAGAACAAAGCATCTTGGGCACTGATGCTGACCGGGTTTATTGTTGGTATTCCGATATTTCTTGATGTCGGTTTCATAATCCTGATACCTATAGTCTATGCGTTGACAAGAGATACAAAAAGATCGATTCTCTATTATGCCATTCCGCTTCTTGCAGGACTTGCAGTTACACATACAATGGTCCCTCCGACACCGGGCCCAATGGCAGTGTCGAACATTCTTGGCGTCGATATGGGTTGGGTTGTTATGTATGGTATTATCGTAGGGTTGCCGACAGCGGTAATTGCGGGACCATTGTTCGGGAAGTTCATATCAAGCAGGATATTTATTAGCGCGCCACCTGAACTTTTACAAAAAGATGCTGCTGACGAAGAAACTGAAAAAAAGCTCCCTTCTTTCTGGGTCATTGCCATAATCATACTCATTCCTCTGCTGTTGATACTTATAAGCACATTTGTCAATGTTGCTATAGAAAAGGAAGTGATTTCAAAATCATTATCAACAGAGATTATTGTTTTCATAGGGCATCCTTTTACCGCACTTATAATTGCAACTCTTTTATCTATTTTACTCTGCCTGAAAAGAAAAATGTCGGGACAGCAGATTCTTGACCTCAGCACCAAATCGCTTGGCCCTGCAGGGATAATCATTCTTGTTACGGGTGCGGGAGGCGTTCTTAAACAGATACTTATTGACAGTGGAATTGGCAAGATCCTTGCCGAGTCGATTGCCGGTTCATCAATCCCTCTTATTTTTCTAGCCTGGTCATTGTCTGCACTTGTAAGAGTAACACAGGGATCAGCAACAGTTGCAATGATCACTGCTGCAGGAATAATGGCCCCCATACTTCCTGTTTTCAACCTCAGTCACCAGGCAACTGCATTGATAGTAGTGTCAATTGCAGCAGGTGCTACTATTCTTTCGCATGTAAATGACAGCGGTTTCTGGATCGTAAGCAAATACCTGGGGATGAACGAGAAGCAAACGCTTCAGTCGTGGACCATTATGGAGACCATTATTGCTGTTTCAGGATTGATTTTAACAATGCTGCTTAGTCTTATTGTTAAATGAAATCAGGCGATCGTGCGATCGCGCAATCTTCTTCGACCTTCTCTGTGGTAATATTTTTATTCATTATGAAATTTTCTTGTAATTTTATTGTCCTGAAAAGGAAGGTCCGCAAAGATCCTTTTAAATGAAAAGAAGTATATCACTGGTATCATTTTTTTTCATCATGGTAGTGGCTGCCGCACAACAGGGTTCCCCACTGCTGACTCATTTTGTTGAGAGCCGGGAGACTGAGAACCAGAGCTGGGCTATCTGCCAGGATCAGGACCAGGTTATGCTTTTTGCCAACCGTAAAGGCATATCCGCTTTCGACGGGATGGAGTGGAAAGATATAAGGATTGCCACGATACCCTATTCAATGCAAATAAATCCGGCAGACGAGAAGATATATATCGGTGGAGACGGTAATTATGGATTCATTGAAAAAGGTGATACGGATGCATACAGGTATGTTTCATTATCAGGTAATTCAGAAGGTAGCGGAGTAATTACAAAGATCATCTTCAGCGATTCAGTTGTATGGTTTTACAGCGATCAGTCAATTATCCGTTACAATCTCGAAGCAAAAAAGGCGGACCTTCAGCTTTCAGCTAAACAGGGATTTCCGTTCACCGGGATGTTCGTCACATCTCGCAACACATTCATTAATGTGATGAACAAAGGCCTTCACAGACTCGAGAGCGACACTCTTTTTCCTATCGTAACCGGTTATCTTACTGAAAAAATCGATATCCTTTTCTCACTTTCTTACAACGAAAAGCTTGTTCTGACAGGACGGAGCGACGGAACGCTTGCACTTTTCGATGGAATTAAATATTATAGTTACCCGATAAATGATAAGGGGTATCTTGTTGAAAACATACTTTCCGAAGGAATTGCACTTGGTGATACTGCCTATGCATTTTCAACTCTGGAAGGTGGTGTTTTAATTGTAAAGAAAACCACCGGCAAAGTCCTATATACAATCAATAATCAGACAGAACTTCCTGATGATGAGGTTTATGCAGTAGGCTCTGATAATTCAGGAGGTTTATGGATATCGCACCAGTATGGTCTTACAAGAGCTGATCTGAGCCTCCCGATGGAAAACTATGCCATATTCCCGGGTCTTAAAGGGAATCTTTCATCAGCCTTAAAATATTCAAATGAACTTTATGTAGCCACCAGCGAAGGTGTTTTTTACCTTAAAGAGGTTAAAAGCTATGATGAAGTCGAGTTTCTCGTAAAGAGCACATCTTTAGTTTCCAAAGAGGAAAAAACTGTTTCTGAAGAACCTTTGCAGGAGACACAAGCTGCAAGAAAGAACATTTTTGCAAGGATCTTCGGCAGGAAAACGGAACCGCAAAATCCTGCTACTGTAACAGAAAAGCCAAAGGAGAAGAGAGAGGCTCAACCCGTAGTCCGATATACAAAGAAAAAGGTAAGCAAGCTTAAATCCATTGACTTCATCTACACGAAAGTGGAAGGCTTGGATGAAAAATGCCGCCAGCTCGTAGCCACACCTGACGGTATACTGGCTGCCACTAATAAGGGATTATTCATAATAAAGGATCACAAAGCGACCCTTGTTCTTCCAGACAAGTACATCAACTATATCAGATGGCTGCCTTTCAATGGAATATATTACATTGCCTCTAATGAAGGATGCTTCTTTGTCAGGTCTGAAAATGGCGGCTTGATAAGCAAATCACTTGATCCTGATTTCATTGATCCGATCTATTCGGTGATAAGGGAAAACAGCAAAACCATCTGGCTTGGCGGGGAAAATTTTGTTTCCAGGGTAGAACTGAATGAAGACCAGTCTGTTAAAGATTCTGTAAATTATAAAATTAAAAAAGGATATCCCGACCGCTGTATCCTCAGACTTATAAATGATACGCTTTTTCTGTTTACTGAATCTGAAATTCATTATTTCAACAGGTCGGCTGACAGATTTGAGCCATTCACGGATATAAGGTCATCCTTTGAGGCTGGAAAAGATTATTTAATGCCTCTTTCGAATATACCTCTGCTAAAGTTTGATGATAAATGGATATCCCTTGCAGGAAGAGGTGAAATAAAAGAGATGGAACTGACTCTCCTCAAATTATTTGATGATGTTGTCTTTGTCGGAGTTGAAGATGACAATATATGGGTGATTGATGGCAAAAACAGACTTTACGGGATCGACCGGAAAAGATCTGCAAAAGGCAGTCCTGAAGTAAATATTCTTATTAAAAGCATCAAAAATGACAGGGGCATCAGTTTCGACCTAAAAGATGTCCGGTTTGAAAGAGGTGATAATGTGATACATTTCGAGATAATTGCCCCGGGTTATCTGAAAGAAAGTACAACACTGTACCAGTACTATATTTATAAAGTAATGCCTGACTGGTCGGAGTGGTCCGTCCGGACGCAATATGAAAAAACCATAAACAAGCCCGGCGATTACATTCTGCAGGTGAGGGCTAAAGATATCTGGGGAAATATAAGTGAACGTAAGTCGGTTA
>Ga0209450_10000070_pt1 | contig 64101 bp, 58 predicted proteins | sample FrelakmetLWP11LW_FD_187149 | JGI IMG/M metagenome (GOLD analysis project Ga0209450, IMG submission 187149) | Freshwater lake sediment microbial communities from the University of Notre Dame, USA, for methane emissions studies - LWP11 LW (SPAdes)... | ecosystem: Environmental > Aquatic >... | reverse complement strand
GTGATATCTACATAAAAAGTTTGAAAATAGCAATTTTATGGGACGGTTTCTACTGGCATTATGGTCCTAATATTTCAAATAAACAAAAAGCAAGAGATGCATTAAAACGTAAAATTATTGTAGATAATGGATGCGAATATTACACTATAATTGATAAGGGTAAATTTAACAAAGAGTTCGTAAAAGGTCAATTCAATCTATTTTTACATAAATTAAATTTTAAAAAAGTATTATGTGATTTAATGAATTGTTAGATTTTAATTTAAATTGAATAATAATTTATTTTATAAGTTATTATTGATGACTAAAGAGAGAATAAAAAGGGAATTTATCATAAAATATTTAAAATGCTATTATGAAAAATATAACAAGATACCTATAGCGGGAGATAAAGAACATCCATTTTCTGAGAGAACAGTGTATAATATATTTGGTGGATGGAATAATGCTTTGACATATATATTAAATAGTGGTTAATATAAAATTTAAATTACATTATTTTAATCTATACTTAAAAATAAAATTTTATATATTTTTAAGTATTAGTATGGCTGAGATTGACAACAATGATTCTATAGGTATGGAATTTTCAAAAGGACAAAAGGCGGAATGTATAAAAATTTGCGAAAGTAAGAATTTAGCATTTTTCCAAAGGGATCTTAATAGTTCGTCGTCAAAGATATTTATAGCAGATTCATATAAAAATATATGGAATAAAATAAAAGAAAGAGGAGTGAATAAATCTCATTATTACGAATCTTGGAGTGCAAATCAGCCTATGAAGTTATATATTGATTATGATAAAAAATTAGAAATTATTGATAACACGGATATTAAACGTCGAATTCAAAAATTAGATGATAATGAAGGAATCAAACATAAAACTGATATATTGAATGTTATTAATAGTATAAGACAGATGTTACCGGATATAAAAGGTGTATATATTTTAAAATCATATCCTGACACTGAAAAAAAGAGTTACCATATTGTTTTTGATGGTGTACACTTTCCTAAAGCAAAAAGTATTCATGTTTATTTAGAAGAACAATTGAAACCAAAATTTAGAGATTTATTTGATAAAAAAATCATAGACACAAAAGTCTACTCACCTATTTGTTTTAGAACATTATTATCAACAAAATGTGGTCAAAATAGACCACTGTATCTTATAGATACAAATTCATTTTTAACAGAATTACAAGAAAATATTATTAGTCCAGAAGATACAACATTTGATCATTTTTTAAAAACGTGTATTACAAATATTGAACCGGAAAGTATACTTTTTAATTATAAATCAGAAAAGAAAAAGGACAATTCAAAAAAAGTTCATCTTATGAATAATGATGAAGATATATACTCTGATAAAGAAGTTATTAGAAAATATTTGGATATTCTTGATCCTGAAAGATGGGCAGATAGATCAAAATGGTTAAATATAGGATATATATTATCATCTATTAATAGAGATTATATAGATCTATGGCATTATTTTTCAATAAAATGGGAAAATTACGATGAAAAGGATGCAAATATAGCCTGGGATTCATTTCAAAATAGTGAGTATATTTATACTATTAATAATTTAATTCATTTGGCAAGAATTGATAATCTAGAAGAATTTAACGAATTATCAAAGGAAATACCAAATCATGATATTAAATATTTACGTCCTTTTGATAATGTATTAAGTAAATTGATATATAGATTATATGGAGAAAATTTTGTATGTAGTTCCCCTGAAAAGAATGAATGGTATTACTTTAACGGTATTCGATGGAAAAAAGAAAACAAAAGTTATAATCTTAGAGTTCTTATTATTAACGAAGTCTTTACTAAAATAGAAAAATATCGACGTCAATTAATTAAAGAAGGTGCGAGTGAAGAAATAATAAAAAATTATCATATCATTTTACAAAAACTTGGTAATGGTATTAAACTAAATTGTTTAGAACTTGAATTTTACAATTCTAATTTTAATAAAATTATAGATCAAGATAAAGACTTGATAGGTTTTGAAAATGGCATTTACGATCTTAAAGAAATGGAATTCCGAAAAGGAAGAAGTTCTGATTATATATCTTTATCCACTGGATACGAATTTATAGAATATAAACAAAATCACCCATTGTATATTGAACTAATGGAACTTATATGTAAAATTTTACCACAAAAATCAGTTAGAGAATTTACTTTAAAAGCATTAGCATCGTGTTTAGATGGTCACACTAGAGATGAAAATTTTTATATTTGGTCTGGTAAAAATAATACAGGTGGTAACGGTAAATCTACTATTATGGATTTACATTTAAAAGCACTTGGTGAATATTCTTGTATAAGTCCAGTCTCATTAATTACAGGTAAAAGAGAATCTGCAAATTCAGCAAATAGTGCATTAGCAAATATTCAAAACAAACGTTGTGTTATTATGCAAGAACCAGGGTCAAATGATCAAATACAAGCTGATGTTATGAAATCTTTAACTGGTGGTGATAGAATATCAACTCGTGAATTAAATAGCTCACAAATAGAATTCAAACCTTGTTCTAAATTTTTTATGGCTTGTAATAAAATACCAAGCATAAGTGATCTAGACGGTGGTGTTATTAGACGTCTTAAAATAACAGAATTTATATCACGATTTGTCGAAGAACCAGATCCTGAAAATATAAAAAATGGCATATATGAATTTAAAATTGACAAAGCATTAAAATCAAAATTAGAAAATTACCAATGTGTTTTTATGTGTATATTAATTGATTATTACAAATTGTATAAAATTGAAAGTTTATTACCACCAATACCAGTATTACAAGTTACAAAGAAATATGAAAATGACAATAATGTTATTAAACAATTCATAGAAGAAAATATCGTAATTGGAGAAAAGTCAGATTATATAACAAAAGATCAATTAAAAGATATATACAAATCTGATTTCACAATGCGTAGCACATTTGGTAAATTTAATCTTTTTGTTAAACAACTTGAAAATGGATTGTGTACAGAATTTAAACTAGATAAGAAAAATATGCCCAAAATTAACGGATGGAGAATAAAAGTTCAAGAAATAGATGAAAATTCTGACGACGACGAATAAACAACGATTATATATCACATAACAAGTACCATTTTTTACAACTATATATATTTTTACAAGTATATATATTTATATATAAGGGTTTTTTAATATTTCTTTACGTAATTCATCAGATTCTTGTGTATAGGAATAACTTTGATAATTTGAGTGATTACCATAATTACCATAAAGATTCTCATTTGGTTCAGATTCTTCGAATATAGTTTCTAATACACTACATTCTCTAACACTTGTATTAATTTCTTCTTCAACTATATCATTATCATGTTCTTTTTCATTCTTTTTTTCATGCTCTTTTTCATATTCGTAAACTTTAAAATTTACAGAATTTTCTGGTATTGTATCTAACTTATCCTTTATTATTAATTGTACTGGTTCTAAATGTATTGAAACGCCATTTTGGAGTTTATTTGAATACGTGTCATTGTCATTGAAATAATTATTGTTTAGAAAACTATCATTATTCAAGTTTACATTATGAAAAACATCACGTGTTATATTTTTATTTTTTACCAAGTCATTAGAAGAAGAAGAAGATTTATCATTAGAAGAAGAAGAAGATTTATCATTAGAAGAAGAAGAATATTTATCATTAGAAGAAGAAGAAGATTTATCATTAGAAGAAGATTTATCATTAGAAGAAGAATATTTACTTGATTTATCAAATAAATGTGCATCTAGTTCTGAATTACCTATGGTAGGTTCAATAAGTGGATCGTATTCATTTGAATGATTGTATATATCTGATTCGTAATTGTGCACATTTGATTCATATTCATTTGAATGATTGTACACATTTGATTCATATTCATTTGAATGATTGTACACATTTGATTTATAGTGTGAATTAGGGTCTTCGTAAGCTTGGTTTTGAATATAATTAAGTTCTATTGAACTACTGTTTAAACATAATTCATTCATTTGTTGATCAAATAACTCATTTTCATAATCTTTTTTATTTTTATTCAGTGTAAAAGATTCGGTATTATTCATAATTGTAATCTCTGCCAAATTAATTCTATCATCTCTCGGATGGTTATAATTGTTTCTCTTACCAAAAACTTTATAATAAATATGATCATATTGTTTTGATAAATATGTTTTACAAGATTGTAGTAATGTTTTGGGTTGAGGATTTGAATTGTTCTGTGACTCTAAATTCTCTACATATTCATATCCATTTCTTCTTTTTATATAAATTGTTATTCTATCATATACATAGTATAAACTATTAAATAATTTACCACAAAAACGTAAAAAATTATAACCATAACTAAATAGTGATGTAAACTTATATAACACAAATAATAGAGTAAACAAATACCATATTGTATTTATAATAGTATTAAAAAGATACAAATCGATCATTTATATATATATAGTATCAATACATTTAAATTTTAATAATAAAAACGATTAATAAAAAAGCGAATTTAAAAATGAAAATTAATTTATTTAACAATAATAACGATATTTCATGTTATGTCAAATCAAGATATATCAAACTTATATAATTTAATATTTAATGAAGACGACGACGACACAATAAACAATTCATTAAATGAAATTGACACAATAAACGACGACACAATAAACAATTCATTAAATGAAATTGACACAATAAACGACGACACAATAAACAATTCATTAAATGAAATTGACACAATAAACAATTCATTAAATGAAATTGACACAATAAACAATTCGTTAAATGAAATTGACACTGACACTGATAACAATAACAATAACACTAATACTAACACTAATACTTTTAATATTAATTATTATAATGATAATAATAATATCAAGAAGAAATCACCAAATAAATCAAAATACAAGAATATTTATTGTGTGAATTGTGGTGAAAAAGGTCACGTTGTTAAAGATTGTCACGGTCCTATTACGAGTTTTGGGATTATAGCTTTTAAGATTGTTGAAGATGAAAATGATGAATTACTTGATAAAAATCTAGAGTTGAGAGATATTTTGTCATATTCAAAATCAAATAGTGAGAATCAATCTTATCCTAAAATTAAATTTTTAATGATACAAAGAAAAGATACTATGGGTTTCACAGATTTTGTTAGAGGTAAATATCCTGAAGATATAAATGAATATAATAAGGTTTTACCTATTTTTTTAAATGAAATGACGGAAAAAGAAAAACAATCTTTATTAACAAAATCATTTGATGATATATGGAAAGAATTATGGGTAAATCACGATAGTAAATGTTTTAGAAACGAATATGATTTTGCATATAAGAAATTTTCTAAACTAGATGTTCCTAATTTGATAAATCAATCTAAAACGTGTTTTAAATACACCGAATTCGGGTTTCCAAAAGGTAGAAGAAATATGAAGGAGACGAATATTGCTTGTGCAGAAAGAGAATTTTATGAAGAAACTGGTTATAATAAGAATTGTTATGATTTTATAAAAAATTATCCAACTATTCACGAAGAATTTGTTGGTACAAATGGTATTAGATATAGACACATTTATTATCTAGTAAAAATTAAAAAAGATGTACCACCACCTAAAATAGATTATAAAAACAAAATTCAAACTGGCGAAGTTCAAAATATAGGCTGGTTTTCATATGATGAATGTATGTCTTTAATTAGACCTTATGATATAGCTAAAAAACAAGTTATTAAAAATGTATACAACAATTTATTAGAAATGAAAAATAATTATGTTTGTTGTAATTTTTATTATACTGGTAAAAAATATTTTAGATCTTCACCTAGAAAAATGCATTATAAAAATAATAATAATACATATCAAAATTTTTCTGGATCTAAATCTCTGTAAATTACTATATAGTTCAAACAACAATTATAGTTCAAACAACAACAATTATAGTTCAAACATTTTAAAAAATATTTGTATTGGTATACAATACAAATATTAAAATAGCGCTAAATCAATTAATCATACTCTATATTGCATAGACCAGACTCGTATATTATACAAGTTAATTTTTTCATTAACATAACATTACACATATTATCATTTATACTATCTAAACAAATACATAACTGATCATAACATAATTCTCGTTTATATAGATTGCCATTAAAACATTCTATAGACAATTCATCAAATAATCTATATAATTCACACGTAATACCTAAATTATTTTTAAAACATTTTTTTAAATCTATAATATTTATAACGTAACGTTTATAAGCCGGTTGTTTTGGTTGCTGGAATACAACTGGATTGGATTCAACTAACACGGGTTTAGACACAACACTTTCTTTATTCATATATCATATATAACAAATAATAAAATGAACTTTTACGTTAAGTAATCGTTATTTTATTATATATTATTACATAGTAAAATAAACCTTATGACAAGTCAATTATCCACCATAATATGTGTTATTTTTGGTGTTGTATCTTGGTATTATTTTAACAAGTTCATGGAATCAGAAAGAGAATATTCAAGATTACATAAAAGTTACGATGAATTACATATAGAAAACAAAAAAATGAAATCTAGGGTTAAAGATTTACAATCATATAAAAATGATGTTTCAAAAACATTTAAAATATTAGATAATGAATTACTTCTTATAAATGATCATTTAAAAAGAAATTCAGATCAAAATATACAAGAAGCTCGAACAAATTTTCCTATAACTTCTTCTATACCAATTGGTAGAATTCCATTAGCACGTGTTGCTTCATTTACAGCATTACCACCAAATAATAATATTTCATTATTAACACCTGAATTGTTAACATCTCTATTTAATATGAATACAGAAGATTTTAACAACCAAATGCCAAATCAACAAATGCCAGATCACCAGGTACCAGATCAACAGATTCACCAGGTACCAGATCAACAGATACCAATTCACCAGGTACCAGATCAACAGATACCAATTCACCAGGTACCAGATCAACAGATACCAAATCACCAGGTACACGATCAACAGGTACCAGATCAACAAACATACGATCAACACTATCAACAAACAAACGATCAACAAGTACCAAATCAACAAACGCACGATACGTACTTTGAGGCTAATAATAATACTGTTCAACAAATTATGTATGATATGTCTTGTAATGAATATGATCAATTTTTAATAAATAATAATTAATATATACAGTTATTTTTTATCTTTATTGTGATTTTTTTTATCTTTATAATATATAAAATAAAAATGCCAAAGTTTGTAATGAGTGATGGGCGTATGTTTACAGATTATACTCCTAGTTGTGAATTGAATAAAAATCTTCAACAAAAATACAATATTCAAAATTCGCACGAATATAAAAAATTTCTACAAAACCATGGAGAAAATTTAATAACAGAGTTATCCAAATGCGTTAATGAAGAAGATTCCAAAGTTTGTCCAGTGTGTAAATTAGAGATAAAAATGTAATTGAACATTCGAGTTATCATCAATTTTAAGATGATTTATACAAAACTTTTTTCAATGATATTAATAATGAATACCATATTAATATTTATTACAGTAATACTATTAGTATATTTCTTTGTAACTTTAAAACTATATAATGAAAATACTTATGTAAAATCAGACATTGATAACAATAATTATTTAATAAGACAATCAGACACAAAGGGTAATGATTATTTGAAAACTTCTGCAAATACATTAGGTGAAATTAACAACCGTATAATAAAATTAATCGATCATTTAGATACAAAGTACGCTAATGATGAAAATAAGAATTATTTTATTAAAAAATTCAAAGAGAATTACAATCCGAATGTTTTATCAGAAGCGGCAATAGATAATCGTTATACAACATATACAGTTGATAAACAAGATATGCATATTTGCTTAAGAACAAGAGACGATAAAGAAAAAATATATGATATTAATTTGTTAATGTATGTAATATTACACGAACTAGCTCATTTATGTAACTATAATGAAACTGGACACCCTATACAAGGTCACGGGGATGAATTTAAAAACATATTTAAATTATTAGTTGTAGAATCTATTTTATTAAACATATATACATATGTAGATTATACATCACAACCAGAAGAATATTGTGGTATTATAATATCATCTACAATCTTACCAAATTATGAATATGAATTTCAAATAAATGAATGAATTATTAAATGAATGAATTATTAAATGAATGATGAATTATTAAATGAATGAATTATTAAATGAATGAATTATTAAATGAATGATCTGAATTAATTTTTGTAAACTCTCATAAAAAATTGATTTTATTATGAAAGGTGAGTAAATTACTTGAAATGCAACAATCATTTTACGAAAAAATAGATAATGATTATGATGATAATAGATCTAAAAGTAAAGTATCAGAATTAAGAGATATGTATAACAAATCAAAAAATGACAACGATGTTCAAAGTGATATTACGTCAACTCGTTCATCAATTTCAAAAGAATGTCATAGTTGTAATATTTGTAATGACACATCTGGTACTTTTATTATACTAACTTGTAATCATATTTTCCATATTAAATGCTTGACAGAAACTAGTTTGCAAGATATTTACACTTATCCAATAATTGATTCAGAATTCTTGCAAAGTAGAAAATGCCCAATATGCGATGAGACGATCCAAACAGAAGATATGATGTATCTTCATAGTAAATTTTTATCGTCTACTAAAAAATTACTTTCAAACCACGAAAATTCTTTACAAAATTTAGAAAATCAATTACGCCAAATCAAAATTGAAATTCGATCTTGTTATGATTATAAACACAAACTTGAACAACAAAGAGAAAAATCAAAACAAATCATCTCTGTATTATCGACAATAATGTAATTACGTCTTGACAAATAACTTGGATAAAAAGCTTTTTTTCTCATTCGTAGGATGTGTTTGTTTCTTAACTTCAAACATATTTGGATTTGTATTCAATAAAGTAATATAATGGTGAAAATTATTTAATAATTTTTCTTGAGATATTACCACGTTTTTTAAATTTTGTTTAGTTTTTTCTATAACTTGTGTATCCTTATAAATGAATAGATACTTATTTGGTAACGTTAAATTAGTATCAGATTTTTGTAATCTTTCTAGTTCTGTTTTATATTTTTTAAAAAGATCATAATTTTTAAGAGATTCGTTAAAATATTGTTGTTTATATGTTAAATAAACATTTTGAGAATTAATTAGATGATTATTAGATTCAATAAGAATCTCATCAAAATTTATATTTATGTATTGTGAATAGAAATCTATATCCATATTAACTGTTTACAATAAAAAAAGTGGGTTTTATTTACGCAAGTTATACGATAATAAACAATTGTTTAAAACATTTATTTGAAATTCTTAATTTATCATAAAATGTTCCTGATACCCATTCTTGTTGTTTACGTATCTCAGAAAAACATTGAAGTGCATCTTGTAATCGTTTTGAATTATACAATCTATATATTGAAAAGATCATTAATACTATTGTAAAAGAATAACAGATTTTAGACCATTCTGTTTTAGATACATCATATAAAGGAGCTATAAATTTATATGTAAAACTTTCTGTTACATCTAATCCTCTTAATTTCGATTCGATTAATGTTAATGAACATTGATTGTTATTATTATACCAATGAACCAATAAACTCAGACTAAAAACTACATGTAATAATAGTAACATTGGTACATTTGAAAATGGAATAAACAAAACAAATAATATAACGATTATATGAAATAAATTTATCATATTAGCTAAAATTATATTAACATCACTATTTAATGATTCCATTTCTTTATATATGTCCATATATTTTTATTCTACTAAATATTTAATTATAATACATTTGTAAAAGTACAACACATTTGTAAAAATAATACATTTATAAAGTAGATCTCGTTGTATTTCATTTTGTTTATTACTTTTTATAACACAGGAAGTGTAAACAAATGTTCTTATTAGTTGACTATAGGGAAAACGATTATATAAAACGTTTAAGTGAATATTGTGAAATTGTGAATGACCATATAATACAAACAAATATTCTGAATGTTGATATTACTTTTAAAATTTGTTCATTACCAGTAGCTGACTATATAATATTAGAAGACATTAATGATAATGATACAATTCAACTTGCTATTGAAAGAAAAAGTATAAAAGATTTATGTTCTAGTATCACAGATGGAAGGTTTCGAGAACAAAAACAACGTTTATTAGATTCCATAAATGATTACAATAAAATATGTTATCTAATAGAAGGTAGCATTGCTTCAGATATGAAAAATAGCTTATCCAATACTATTATTAATGGATCACTTTTAAACTTATTATTTAAACACAAATATAAAATCATCCAAACTGAAAATAAACAGGATACTTTTAATATGATGTTATTATTATACAAAAAATTTAAAAACGGTGATTTTAAAGAGAATCAAACCACACCTCCTTCACCAATAAAATTAGTAAAACGTTCTGATAAAATTAAAGATAATAAATTAAGTTATCAACTTTGTCTTATTCCAGGTGTATCTATTAATATAGCTGATACAATTATTTCATATCCAATACTAACTATAAAAGAGTTAGTTGATAAATACAGTTCGTTAGAAACAGACACACAAAAGGAAAATCTTTTTTCAGAAATGAAAATACAAGGTAAAAATAGAAAAATCGGAAAAGCATTATCTAAAAAAATTTATGAATATTTTTGTAAATAAATTTATGAATATTTTTGTAAATAAATTTGTAAATAAATCAATATATAAATTATATTACTAAATGATCTGGATCAGAATCAAATTCACTTGAACTAATAACCACAAGTTCTTCACTTTGTTCAATATTTTTTATGTACGTTTCTTGATCATATAGTTTGCGTGTCTAGATATATTTAGCTTTACTTTTAGATGTACATATTATTACTTAAGTATTCGTGATTGACTTTCTAATACTCGTTTGATCATTCTTACAAGATCTGGTTTATTGTGTGTATCATTTATTTCAATATCTAATGCTTTAGCAATAGAACGTAAATCAGGTATTTCGTAACTAGTTGCTGCTTTTCCAGTAATGTCCTTTCTTTGATCTTTCTGTTTAGAAACGGCATTTCGTATATCTGATATTCTAAACTTTTCGTCACGTTTCCCATATTTATGATCCCAAGAATCTTCCTTTGTTTTCTTCATTCTGTAGGTACCATATATTGTATAATTTTCTTCGATTTGACGATTGTATTCTAATTGTTCTTCGGATAACAAATCTAATGTACTTGGTTTTTCTGGTTTCAGTTCACCAGGTGGTGTTTTACCTTTGATGCCTTTTATTTTATCAGATTGGAATAAATTTATGTTTAAGAAATTGTTTGCGTATTCATCTAATGTATATTTATTAACATCTGTAGAAAAATCTAATATCTTTGAATAGATAGATGTGTTTATGTCTATATCAGCGTCATTAAATATATAATACTCGCCAGTTCTTATAACAAACCCTTCTCTTCCATACATATCAAACATAAATACTTTGTTTTCAACTATATAGTTGAGTGTTGTATAAATTGTTTCTTCTGAAATCAATGGTTCTAATTTCCTAATCGATTCTTTAATATCATCTAAATGCCATATAAAAGATTGTTGATACATCATTTTCAAAGTTTCTAATATATAATATATATCAAATTGATTAAAAAATGTCAAGTACATTTTATAAGTAGATTTATCAACTCTGTCACTTTTAGGTTTATGTTCACATTCGTAATTACATTTAGTATAATCACATTCTGCTGATCCATCTACACCATCAACTATTTTATTTCTAAATAAATTCAATGAACAATCAAAACTTGTTATTTTTAATTGTCTTTCGATAATTTTATTACTTCTATCTTTTTCTTCTGACAATATATACTTTTCTCTATCTATAAAGAATTTACTTAAATCATCTGCACTATTTAAATTACGATCACCATTTTTATAAAATACAGATACATATTTATATATTTCAACCGTTCTTTCTTGTGGTTCTAAAGAATGATGAGAATAATTTCTCACTGCTCTACCTATAATTTGATTTATCTTACTCATATTCCAATAAGGTTCCAATATATGTACCTGTCTAACAGCTTTCAAAGTAATACCTTCTGAAAGAATAGGTGAACCTATTATAATTCTTATATACTTACCATCTTTATTATCCTCATTGTTAAATGTTCTTTTGAAATTTTCTCTGTCTCGTAAACTTGTACTTTCATCAAACACTGTAAAACTTTTGTAATGTCTATTTTCTGGCATATTTTTATTAGAAAATTCAAAAAACCCATTGTTTAAAAATAATTGGCGTAATAAAGACGTTCCACCATAATTTACATAATTTGAATAAATAAATACATTACCTCGTTCGTTCTTATTTATATTCTCTAACAAATTATACAATTTTGAAGAATAATTTATCAAATCTGTTGTTAAAATTTTCTTATCATTCAAAGTATATTTTGATCGAGTTTTATTAAAACTAAAACTATTTAAAAAACCTTCCTTACCATATCCTTGGTCAGGATATGTCATCGTGGATGCGTCACTACTATTTTTATATAAAGAACTTGCCTTTGAAACGCCAACTTCTTTTTCAGAAATATTTTCTTCTGATTCTAATAATTTTATAGCTGTTGACATGTCATATTTACTAAATTCACCAAGATCAGTTTTTAAAGCATTTATATATGTTTTATATTGATATGGTGACATCTCACATAAAACTATATTCGTCGTACCAGTTATATTAATTAAAGGAGTTCCTATATCAAATTTTTTAGGATTCGTTTCTGTATTAGCACGTAAATATGATACCTTTCCTTCCAATGCTTTTTTTAATCTCTTTTTACCTAATTCTGTGATTTCATAAATATCACCCTTTAATACAGATCTATTAATGTACTCTGACCGTTTCTTTATTAGATAACTATCACCGTTAATGTCTTGTTTTAATAAGGTATTCCCAATTGGAAATTGTAAAGATTCATTATTCACATTTAATATATTTGCTAGTTCAAAAATCTCAGTTGAATTATCATAAATAGGCGTTGCTGTTAATAAAACTAGTCTATAATTGTAAGATTTTGATAATACCTTCATTAAAGAAGTATATATTTCATTTCCTGTAACATTATGAGCTTCATCTACTATAATCACTGTATTATTAAGATTCTTTATTTCATCCTTTATATGTTTACGCTTAATTTCACCTGTTTTCGTTCGTTTAACTTTTTTTGTAGTATTACCATATTCATCCTTTTCAAATTCTTTAGCACCTAACACTCTATTAATAAAAGTACCATATGTAACAAATTGATAGGATTTTCCAATAACTTTTGTAGCCTTATGAATAATTTCATTTCTCTCTGATTCCTTTGAACCTACTTTACTAGAATATATATCATATTCTTCATTGTCTAAATATTCTTCCCTTGTACATTTACTAAGTAATTCACCCATAAAATTTTTTTCTATATTCTTGTTTTTTACAAGAACAAGAATCCTTTTACCCATATTATATATATATTCTTTAAAACCTTCAGCAATAGTTATAGAGGTACAAGTTTTACCAACACCTACTTCGTGATATAATAATACACTTTCAAAAGGAGTAACTTTTGATATATAATTTCTTAATAACATTTGTGTAGGTTCCTGATGAATATGTGATTTTTTATTTTCAGACTTGTTTTCTAAAAACTCCATTTTATTTAAAAAATTATCATCAGTGTAATATAAACTCATTACTTACATAAATCATAGAAATTAAATTTTAAAAAGTAATACACAAATGATATACAAAAATACTATACAAAAATACATTACATTCACGATGACCTTTTCTTGATTTAAGATGACTTACTTGATGATGATGAAATATTAACTGATGTTTCTGGATACAATTCAGTTAATAATGGTTCAGATATGATATCTGTACTTGGATTTATCGGACTTGCAACGTTTGTCATTAACGTAAGATCAATGTCATCGTTAGACATGTATTTATATACATACATTACAAATGGAACTGACATTAAGTAGATTAATCTACTACTTTTATTACCAGACCCAACCTCCTGTTTACTATAATATCTTTTCATTATAAAATATACTACAAGCGTGATTGTTAATACAAATAAATGATAATTCATCTTTATTTATATTATATATTAAAATTTATAATTTCCATTCGCAGAAATTAAAATAAAAAAATAATACATATATTAATATAATATGTTAGTTAAAAGTAATATTGATAAAATTTATCGTCTAAAATCAAAATTACATAATATTCTCATAAAACATATATATAAATATCTTACCAGGGTTTTTGAAAAAGAAGAAGAGTTACATATTACAAAACGTACACGAGCAAGTTTGTATCCAGATTTTCAAAGAATATTATTAAAAATCCCAAAATGGTCAGAGAAAAAGATGAATAAGGAATACTCTAAATTTTTAAAATGGTTATCTAAAAAGGAAGATGTTACAGAAGAAGATTTACAAGTTATATTAATTAATATTATTAAACTATCAACTGAAATCTTAATAAATAAACCCGATATTTATGTCGATTCACTTTTACAAAATCATACCTTTCCTACCATTGAAAAATATTATTTAAAATGCTTAAGACATATTTCAAGAATAGTATATGAAAATCCCAAATCATTATACCAATTAAAAACAAATTTCTTAACACAAGAATTGGAAAATGTCTTAAACTTATTTTTACCAAGTGATAAAATTAAAACAGTTTTAGAATTCATTAATGAAGATATAGATGAAACTAATATTCAAATAGAATACGACTTTGATTCTAAATCATCTAAATCAGACAGTATCAGTATAAGACCAAATTCAGATCAATTATTAATTGTTGATAAAGAACAAAGTGAACGTTCTTTACATTATGTCTCATCAGATAACTTGCATAAAAATTATGAAAAATCAGAAGATAATTTATCAAAAAGTATATCAAAAAATTTAAAAATCACAGGTAATCAAGACGATGATAGTGTAAGACATATAAAAATTCCCAAAATGAAAAAATCACAATATTATTATAATAAACCTAAAATTGACGAACTAGAAGAATATTTTTTTAACGAATAGTTACTTTACAATTTACTTTACTAATTGACATGATTTAAAAATTTAGTTATTAATTTATAATAAAAAGACATTTTCTTTTAATGTTAAATATTAATCCTATATCGTGGTTTGAAGATTTATTTAACATAAATTCATTAGACGAAATTAATACTAATAATAATAATATTATATTATCTCTTGATGTATCAAATGAAAATAAAGATTATAAGGGTTATACTACTTTAAATATAGGTTATATTAAAAAAAATACAGGTTCTTTTATAATCATAATAAACTCAAAGGAAAAAGGTGGCCCTAATGCAATTTATTGTATTTCTAGGTCAGATGTTTCCAAATCTGGTACAATAACAGAATTGGTAAAATCAGATGGTATAAATGACGATGAACTAGAGTTAACTTGGAATCCGTACGAATACCCTTTATTACAAATTCGAACAAAATTATATTTATATAATAATAAAAATACGAATCGTATAGATTTTACTGTAAATGTAATAACAAGTTTTTAAACAGGCATATTTCTTCTTGATACACCATTTGTTGGTAATCTACTTCTATTAATATTATTTCTTCGTTGAAGTGGTCTACCATCTATCTTATCTAATGTAATATTTTTATCTAATGTTTTACTCTGGTCATTTGTGTCACTAGATTTTATAAAAGTTTCAATTTGTTTCTTTAAACTATCTATTTCATAGTCCTTTTGTATAGTCGTATTTTTTATATCCGTTCTATACTTTACTAATTCATCTTTCATATCAGACAATTCTTTTTGTAAATTGGTTTTCAAATTTTCTTCTAATATAATTTTACTTTGTAAGTTATTTATAGTTTCTTCGTTAACTTGTAATTGAATAGATTGTCTTTGATGATGTGTTTCTAAAGACCCATAATGTTTTTTTGCATCACTTGTTTGCTGAATTAATACCTCTCTTTCTATAGACAAATTACGCAAATTAACATTTAATATATCAACTTGTCTAATTACATCTGTAATATCATCGTTTTTATTAGATAATAACATATCCTTTTCATTTATTATCTGCTTTAAATCCTCAATTTGTTTTTCATATTGTGGATCTATATGTTGTTTATCCATCATTGTTATATAAGCTGATCTTTCTTGTAATTGCCCCTGTAATGTTGATATAGTTTTTTTAAACAAATTCATCTTCATTTCATACTCCCTTTCATTACATTTAAATTTATCTATTTGTTTTTCTAATTCGTCAACGTGTAATTGTAATTTATTATGACCCAAATTTTTAGTTACACCATTCACCTTATTTATAAAATCTAATGCTATATCTTCATGATTATGTATTTCTTCAACTTGAGGCTGTAGTTGTTCAACTTGTACCTGCCGTTGTTCAACTTTAATTTCTTCAACTTGTACTTTAATTTCTTCAACCTGTACTTGCGGTTGTTCAACTTTAATTTCTTCAACTTGTACTTGCGGTTGTTCAACTTTAATTTCTTCAACTTGTACTTGCGGTTGTTCAACTTTAATTTCTTCAACTTGTACTTGCGGTTGTTCAACTTTAATTTCTTCAACTTGAGGTGTTGGTGGGTGATTAGAAGTTATCGGGGTTGGTTTTGGTGGGTGATTAGAAGTTATTGGTGTTGGTTTTGGTGGTTCATTGGAAGTTATTGGTTTAGATTGAAGCTTTGAAAAAAATCCTATGGATTCTGTCTCGTTTACACTAATGTTGTCACTCATTTTATATTTAAGTATATAAAATAAATAAAAATAATAAACAATTATTTCTTTAATTGTGGTATGTAATGACCTGCTAACATTTCACCTATTTGTTTAGATGCATCATATTGTGTTACTTTTGCCTGTTGAATTCTCTCAATTGCTTGTAACATAGTTTCTATGTTTTTTAAGAAAAATTTTTTATCAAAAACAGATATTTTGTATTGATCATAAATCATCTTATATAAATTTTCAGAAGTTTCTATAATATACTTATATTTCTCTTTAAACATATCTTCATAATCTACTATATCATCACCTTTTTCAATAGTTTCTTCTAATTCATTTATAAAGTCACTTATTAAAATTCTAATTTTCATCACATTTGTATCATGTATGTTTCCGGACATTTATATTTATAACTAAAAAAAAATTGTATTATTAACGATTTTTAGTATAATTACAGATTATACATATGACTATTGATAAATTATTAAAAGAAGACCAAACAACAGAAGACCAAACGGAAGACCAAACGGAAGATCAAACGGAAGACCAAATGGAAATTCAAATATACGATGATAAAAGTAATTTAAATACGAATTTTGACATTGAAGAAGATTCATTTCGTATAAAAGATGTTATACAACGTATAAGTAAATTACAAAACAAAGAAAAAATACATATATTGAATATTTTAAGAATGTCAAAAGTTGAATTTACGAAAAATTCGAATGGTTATTTTTTCAACTTTTTAAATATCGATAAGAATATTGTAAATGAAATTTGTAATTGTCTTGAATTAATAGAAAAGAATTCAGATATTTTAAAGGAATTAGAAAGAAGGAGAGGTGAATTGTTAAATTACTATAAAAATTTAATAGAAGAACGTTTAAATAATAACATTAAACAACGAAGAAATGAATATATTAAAAAACTACACATTAAAAACGATTGTAATCTTCAAATTACTATTAAACCTAAATCAAAAATAAAACGTAGATATAAATATGATGTAAATGTTGATCCAGATGTATTAATCAAAGATTACATTAAATCAAAGAATACATTTAATAAGAATGGTGTTTATAATAGAATTGTTACAAGCATTAAATTTATAAAAAATAAAAGCAGAAAAGATCTTAAAGCAGCAGATGATGTAACCAAAGATGATATAAATGACGAAACTGGTTATGAAGATACAAAAGATGATGAAAGTGTAATTGATAATACAACAGATGAATTATATTTAGAAAATGAAGATAATAATTCAAACAAGGATGACAATGACGATTACGTATTAGATGATGATATATTGGAAGGTGAAGATATTAAAGAAGAAATCGTAGAAGACCAAGAAGAAGAACAAGAAGATGAAGAAGATATTAAACAAATGAATTTCTTATACTACAAAAAATTGTTAAGAGATCAAGGATTTAAATTTAACGATAACAAAGATTGTTTTTTAATTTATCAAGATTACATTTATTAATTTAGATCACATTTATTAATTTAGATCACATTTATTAATTTAGATCACATTTATTAATTTAGATCACATTTATTAATTTAGATCACTTTATTGCTTTATTGTTTTTATGAAATCATTTTATAAAAACTGAATAAAATATATTTTTTGTAAAATAATAAATGGGTATACCGTGGTACTTTTATACAATATATAAAAAATACAATATAGAAAATGATCTTGTAATTGATGAAAAGAGTATATCTACATCAAATATAGATTATTTATATTTGGATTACAACAGTATGATTCATCCTTGTGCACAACAAACATTAAATTCGATTGATACTTCAATAGTAGATACTAATATTATTGAAGAAAATATTATACAAAATTGTTTAGATTATACAAGATATATAATAAATGTAGTAAAACCAAAACGAATACATATTATGATAGATGGAGTAGCACCAAGAGCAAAAATGAATCAGCAAAGAGAAAGAAGATATAAATCACATTTCTTCAAACATATTGGACATAATGATAATGAAAATGAAAATGAAAATGAAAATGAAAAAACACCAGTGTGGAACTCAAATAAAATTACACCAGGTACTGACTTTATGAACAAATTAATTAAAAGATTACATGATTTTAAAAATCAAATTAGTAATAATTATACAGTTTTTATTTCGGATTCAAATGAACCAGGTGAGGGAGAACATAAGATGATGAAAGATATAAGTAATATTGGTTGTGATAATAAGATATGTATATACGGTTTAGATGCAGACTTAATTATGTTAAGTTTAATTAATGTAAATTATGACAAAATTGTGTTGATTAGAGACAATACATTTAATAACAAATTATTAGAAAAAGATAAGGTGTATACATATTTAGATATTAAGAAATTAAGACAATACATATGCAAAGATGTAAAACAAAATATTAAGAAACAAATTAATGATAGAAATCTTATATACGATTATATATTCTTATGTTTTTTGTTGGGTAATGATTTTGTTGAACACATACCTTCTTTAATGATAAAGGAAGGTGGTATAGATGTATTACTAAAATATTATTGTCAATTATTAAACACAAAAGATTACTGTGGTATTATTAATCTGAATGAATTAGATTCGAAAAATATCAATAAATCTATAAACTTGTTTTTTTTAAAGGATTTATTTTATCATTTATCAAAAACAGAAGATTATTTTTTTACAAATGTTTATAGTGCATATAAAAATAATCGATCAGTTTACAAGGATACTTTTGATTTAGAAAGTATTAACGTAAATGTAAACGATATACATATTTACAAAGATGATTTTATAAAATACAATACATCAGGTTACAAAGATAGATATTATAAATTTTATGATATACAGGATATTAATCTAATTTGTAAAAATTATATAAATGGTCTATATTGGATTTTAGGTTATTATAATGGTCATTGTCATGAAAATTGGGATTGGTATTATGATCATTATGCTACACCATTTGTTAGTGATTTATTTTCATACTTGTCAAAAGATAATGTAAATGTTTTACGAAATATAAAATTTAAAAAAACAAAACCAGTAACAACATTAGAACAATTGTTTATGGTTTTACCCAAAGATTCATTGTTAGAAATTATCAATTCAATAGACGATGAATTATATAAGAAAATGAAAAGGATTTTTAATACAAAAGATATAAATATATATTATCCGAATGAAATTTGTTTAGATATGATAAATAAACAATATTTATGGCAATCTAAAATATTTTTAAAAACATTTAATAATGAAATAATAAATATTTTGTTGTAATTTTTTTTATTATTATATAATATAAAAAAAATGAATTATCAAAATATGTTAACTCTTCTTGTTCAAATTTTGTTGATTGCCGGAGCAATCAACTGGGGTCTCGTCGCTTACAATAATACCGATATCGTAACAATGGTTACTGGTGGTGGTGATATTGAAAAATACATTAAATACATTATCGCTGTTGCTGGTATTTATCACGCTTATACACTTGTTATGTAAATAAATTTACACTTGTATAACAATGTACACACACTTATGTAACATATAACTAAATAATATTATATGTTATCAGTTCACACTTTGTCAGTTCACACTTTGTCAGTTCACACTTTGTCAGTTTATATACTGTAATAGATATTTTATGGCAATATTCTGATCATAATTAAGTTGTATATATAAGTTTTCATTTTGTAATAAATCACTTTTTATACAAATACATAATTTTTGAATGTACTTGTCATCTAAGGCATTAAAAAATTTAGGTAAATATTTATATAAAAAATATTTCAATTCGTCAACCTCGATATCTTTATTAAATATGAACAATCCAAAATCATCTAAATGTTTAGATATATTGATATTGTCGTGTTGAATTAATAAATTATGTCTATTTGAAATAGGGATGGGTATATCAAGTATATTACTTGTATATAATTCTAATAGTTTTAAAAAATGTAAATTATATTTACTATTTGGAGTAGTTGTATAAATTCTGTTAATTATACCTGTTAAATCAGTAATACCATTTTTATCACCTAAACCAAAAATTGATGTAGTTATATATTTACAACCTTCTTGTAATGCAAAAAATGTATTACATACGGAACTTGAATTATTATTAGAAAATTGACATCTTATATCAATATCCGAAGACGTTACACTTTTAATCAAAGATATCATTTTTTCAATATCTGAATGTACAATATTACCACGAGTATCTTCAAGACATATACAATCTACATAATCATCAATGTTAAGATATAATGTAGATAAAGAGTTTGTTTCTATATTAAACGAGTCAGATATGCAAAAATGCAATTCTACTTTTGGTAGTTTACTTTTTAATAATTTCAAATTGTCTATTAAATTATCAATAAATAATATACACTGTGATTTAACGCAAATCACATCAATATATTGTAACTGAATTGTTTTTTCGATATATTGGAGCCATTCACCAACATCATCTAATGAATTTATACATATTATGAATTTTATATTCAAACCACTTGTGTTTTTAAATTGTATTAAATCGTGTATATCTTGTAAACATATTAATTCAATATATTCAACACCTAAACTATCTAGTAAAACTAAATAATTTTGTTTTTGTTGTAATGTGAAATCGAAGAATATAGGGTTTTTCATACCTTCTGTAAATGTCGAATCAATTATACTTTCTAACATTAACTCTTATATTAAAATTGAGTATTAAAAAAATATATAAAAAAAACGAATAATAAAAAATTGATTTATACTTATTTTTCCTTTTAATTATAGCCTTAGTGCGTAAGAAATTATAAAAAAAATACTTTAGTAAGATTAAAAATGAACAGAACTACTACAGCTAAAACTACCACGACTACTACTAAAACTAAGAAAACTGTAAAAGCTAAAGAAGCTCCAGTTGAAACTGTGCCTGTTACAGAAACTGTTACTGAAACTGTTACTGAAACTGTACCTGAAACTGTTACTGAAACTCCAGTTGAAACTGTTACTGAAACTCCAGTTGAAACAGATACTATGAAGCAACGTTTTGAAAAGTTGATTAAATCCAAACAAGATCTTACAAACGAATTGAAACGTGAAATTCAGGAATTGAGAAAGATGCAACGTGATCATGAAAATGCTATTAAGGAAGCATCTAAGAAAACTAAGAAAAAAAAAACTCCAAGGGATGTAAATAGAAAGCCATCTGGTTTTGCATCACCAGTTGTTGTTTCAGATGATCTTTATAACTTCCTTTCTCAATATGGTGTAAAGAATACTGATCCAATTGCTAGAACTGATGTTACTAGACATATTACTACTTATATCAAGGAAAAGGATCTTCAAAATCCTGAACATAGACGTGAAATTATTCCAGATGCTGCTTTGAAAAAGTTGTTTGGACCAGCAATTGAGCCAAAGGATCCAAATGATCCTAAGTCACCTTTGGTATATACTTATCTTAAGTTGCAAAGATATTTGTCTCCTCATTTCCCAAAGAAGGCAACTGCTTAAATTAGATGTTAAATGATGTAAATATTAAATTAATTATTTATTAATTAATTTAATTAAATTTTGATTGATCTTGTAAATATTTAAGAAGATGTTGTATGTGCTCTAAATTTAATTGTAGTAGAAGACCATCCACTAACATTTGTAGATGTATATTTAATTTGACCTTTGCTATTGACGTTATCAATTGTAAATACATATCCGGTATTATCACCAACAAAAGCTACGTTAATTGCCCAATCACCACTGTCTTTTTGGACACCTCTAATATCATAATTAGCATACAAGTTACCATTGCTAGAAAGTACAGATACAGATACAACAGCATTAAACGATCTTACAATTGCGTTAGAGAATGCGAGGCCAGTAACGTTAGCTAAAGATGATTGGTTATTAGCAGCAGAGAAAGATACTTCTTTAGAAATATCACCTAAACTTGGTGTAATATCTACTGTGTTAGCAAGAATAGATCCAACTGTCATTCCTGTAACATTCAATGATCCAGTGCTAGTAGCAGTTGCAACAATGTTACTAATAGTAGCCAATGGAGCATAAAGACTGGCAGAGCTGACTGTGGTGTTAACAAGAATGTTAGAAGCAGTAATGTTTGTTGCAAAAAGATCAGTTACAGCAAAGTTTCCAGAAGACAAGTTGGTAGCAACGATGTTAGTCATTGTAGCATTAGTTGAGTTGATTTGACCAGAACTTACACTAGTAGATAAGATACTTCCAGTGGTCAATCCGATTGACACACCAAGAGTTCCTTGAACATCAAGTTTATATGCAGGGGCACTTGTACCAACACCGATATTACCAGAACTATTGACTCTCATACGTTCAGATCCTACAGTGTAGAAGTAAAGGTTACCGTCAGTTACACTTGGAGTTTCAGAAGCCAAGATTTTAGTTGTTTGAGCAATATCAACAACACCACCCAAAGATCCCCAAGCACTTCCAGGTCCATAACCTTCGAATTGTTGAGTTTCAGAATTGTAACGAACATAACCGTTTTGTGGAGTAGCTGGACGAGCAGCAATGTCTCCAACTGGAATTTTCAATGATGGACCACTAATAACTACATTTGATCCCATTGTAACATTAGACAACAATGTAGATTCTCCGGTAACATTAAGAGATCCAGCTGTAACACCTCCGTGTAACATTGAAGAAGTGTTAACATTAAGAGTTCCAGAACTTGTAGCAGTACCAACAATGTTACTGATAGTAGCCAATGGAGCATAGAAGCTGGCAGAACTTACTTGTGTGTTAGCAAAGATGCTAGCAGCAGTGACGTTTGTAACGTTAAGAGTTCCAGTGCTAGTAGCAGTAGAGACGACGTTGCTAATAGTAGCTAAAGGAGCATATACACTAGCAGAACTGATTTGTGTGGTAGCAAAAACACTGGCAGCAGTTACGTTTGTGACATTCAAAGTACCTGAACTGATATCGGTAGCGACGATGTTGCTAATAGTAGCCAAAGGAGCATATACACTAGCAGAGCTGATCTTGGTGTTAACAAGAATGTTAGAAGCAGTAATGTTGGTTGCCAAAAGATCAGTTACAGCAAAGTTTCCAGAAGACAAGTTGGTTGTAACAATATTGGAGATTGTAGCATTTGTAGCATTAATTTGTCCAGAACTGACACTTGTGGAAGCGAGTAAGGTAGAAGTAGTGATACTGTTACTAACACGCATTTCACCAGTGACGTCGACTGTGTAAGATGGGGTAGTGTTATTTACACCAACGTTTCCTCCAGTTGTGAAAATAGATCCAACAGTGTTACTGTTTCCGTATGCAATAAAGTTTTGACTGATGCTAGCAATACCACCAGAAAAGTTAGTGTCCATGAGATTTGTTGTAGTGATGTTTACAGTTGTAATGGTACCAGCTACGAATAAATCAGAAGACAAATACATATTACCACCACTGATGGTAGAAGCAGATAACCAAGACGTTCCTAAAGTGGAGAATGATCCTAAAGTAGAATACACACTTCCAACTGTAATAGCTGTAGCTTTAATATTTTCTATAGTACCACTTGGAGCATACAAATTACCAGCACTGATAGAACTGGTTGCCAAAATGGTAGCAACAGTCATACCGGTAGCATCAATCGATCCAGAACTCATAGCAGTAGCAACAACATTGCTAATAGTAGCCAAAGGAGCATATACACTAGCAGAACTGATTTGTGTGGTAGCAAAAACACTAGCAGCAGTGACGTTGGTGACGTTCAAAGTACCAGAACTGATATCAGTGGCGACGATGTTGCTAATAGTAGCCAAAGGAGCATATACACTAGCAGAACTGATTTGTGTGGTAGCAAAGACACTGGCAGCAGTGACGTTGGTAACATTCAAAGTTCCAGAACTCATAGCAGTAGCGACGATGTTGCTAATAGTAGCCAAAGGAGCGTACAAACTGGCAGAACTTACTTTTGTGTTAACAAAGACATTGGCGGCAGTGACGTTGGTGACGTTAAGAGTACCAGAACTGATATCGGTAGCGACGACGTTACTGATGGTGGCCAAAGGTGCGTACAAACTGGCAGAACTGATTTGTGTGGTAGCAAAGACACTGGCGGCAGTGACGTTTGTTACGTTCAAAGTACCAGAACTGATATCGGTAGCGACGACGTTACTGATGGTAGCTAAAGGAGCGTACAAACTAGCAGAACTGACTTTTGTGTTAACAAAGACATTGGCGGCAGTGACGTTAGTGACGTTCAAAGTTCCAGAACTGATATCGGTAGCGACGACATTAGCGGCAGTGACGTTGGCGACGTTCAAAGTACCAGAACTGATATCAGTAGCGACGACGTTGCTAATGGTAGCTAATGGGGCATATACACTAGCAGAGCTAATTCTTGTATTTGCATTAATAACACCAGCTGTAATATTAGTTGCAATAAAGTGTTCTACAGCAAAAGATCCAGATGTCATATTTGTAGCAACTAGATTAGTAATTGTTGCTAATGGAGCGTATAAAGCACCAGCTGATATTTGCGATGATGCTAACAAACTTGAAATTGTCATATCAGTTGCATTGATATGTCCAGATGTTAAGTGAGTATTTAATAAATTTGCTATAGTACTAGTACCAACGGATAAATACCCTGAAGTTATATTTGTAGATAAAATATTAGTTGCTGTAATACTAGTTGTTTGAATATTTGCTGTAAAAAATGATCCAGCTGTAAGACTTCCTGATATAACTACATTTCCACCAACATTTGCATTTTTCTGAATTCCAATACCACCAGACATAATAATTGAACCATCACTTGTTGATGTACTTTGTGTAGTATTTGTATATGTACTGATTCCTCCAAATGTAGAAGCGCCTAATGATGTAAATCCACCGTATAAGAAGAGTGAAGCACTTGTTTGACTAGAGCTAGTCGTGTCTAAAACCACTAATGGTTGATTAAAATATAAATTTGTATAAACACTTGTCATTTATACAATTAATAAAGAAAAAAATAAACGCAATATTGCGTTTGATATTTTAAAAAATATTTATTAATGAAAATAAACACGATATTGCGTTTTTTTCATTGATAATTAATTAAAAATAAAATTAAACTCCCTTTGGGAATTTACATTCACTTTTATTTTCACATTCGCTTTCACTTTTATTTTCACATTCACTTTTATTTTCACATTCGCTTTTATTTTCACATTCGCTTTCGCTTTTATTTTTGCATTCGCTTTCACATTCACATTTACATTCACTTTTATTTTCGCATTTACATTCGCATAATATTTTATTTCTATGTACATCTAATTCTATTTTTAAAGAATTACACATCTTTAAGGCATCTAAGATATCTTGTTTTAAACTTTTTGGGAGTAATTTTTTATAATATATTACATTATCAGTTAAACGGACAATTAAACTACGTTCTTCATCTGACCAAGTTTTTTCTAATAAAATTTTTAATTCTTCTTCAAACATTAATATATTTAAAAGCGAAAAAAAAAATCCATATTAATCAAAATAAAATTATCTAATAACCATATCTATTATTTGATTCCTTTGTAATTCCCTTTGTAATTCCCTTTGTAATTTATTTCTTATAGTTCTCCTCCACCAACGTTGTATTTTTATAGTACAATTTACCTTGTATATAGTGCTCATTAAATAACTAAAACTAAACCTCATTTTTACTTATATATTATATTAAATAAAATTATATTTTACCAGAATAATATTCATCCATTAATAAACTATCACTTGATACATCACCTTGAATACTAATACTAAACGAAGGTTCACTTTCCATAATAGAATATCCAACAATTCTTGTATCTGTATATACCTTCATTTGTTCCAATAAGATATTACAAGTAAACATATTATCTATAAATTGTAAATTCCTTATATTTATTATCGAAACAACTTCTAAAAGCTCCTCATTTTGCTTTATATTTATATCTTCAAGTGACAAATTAGTCTTGAACTGATCATATATTTTTAAATATTTACTAAAAGACATTGAAAACTCACAATTGTCATCATCAATCACATTGTCGTGGTCCTGACCGTGGTCGTGGTCGTGGTCGTGGTCAACCGAAGACACAAAACATTTAATAATTTTACTCATTGTAAAAACCTTACCACTAAACCACGTTTCTGAATTCTCATATACATTTTCTACAACATAATTTTCCAATCTCTTTATAAAATCCCTATACACAATCTTATCTATTATAAATGTAATCATATTATCATCTTCGTTAATAGATTTAAATTTACAAGACGGCATCTGAACGTAAAGTGGTCGATTGTCATAATCAATATCAATATAGTATATAGATTTGACTATTGTAGAGTCTCCTAATTTTATTTTTTTTATTTTCTTATATGGTCTATCACTAAATTTTATCTTTTTAATATTCACATTATTATACATAAGCACACTCATTTATAAAATATACACATTTTATAAATATTTTTTTTACACACTCTATTATTTCATATCTATTTAATTATTTCTTTGTATCCGATCTAAAAGATTTATTACCTAAACCATATCCACCAATCCACGGACTACTTTTCGTAAACATATCTTTATATATTTCACTAGGAACATTTTCATCTCCAAATTGTACATCTAATGTATGTTTAGGTATATATCTATATATAATTTTCGGAGGTGGACATTTCAAATCTGATTTTATCCAAGACACTATAATCGATACAATACCTGTAATTAATAATAATAAGATAACTATATCCATTCTTATTTATTATACAAGAAATTATTATTACAATTTAATTTTTCACGTTACTTAATTTTTCACGTTACTTAATTTTTCACGATCCAGTTAAAATAATCAAATAATAACTCTGATACGTGATCCCAACTATAATCCTTTTCAATATACTGTTTCATCGTATTATACGAATTTACACCTCCATTATCCCTCTGATTCTTCAAATCACAAATTTTTTCTTCATTCTCCAATATCAAGTTTAATAATTTACTAAAATCAATATTGTTCTGTTTATAACCATTTTCAAAAGTCAAAACCTCTGATTCAATATAAATAACGTGTTCGTTACCACCATTCTTATAAATATCCCTAGTATACTCGTGAGTACTACCTGTTTTAGAAATCATAACTGGTAATCCAGAAGATAACGCCTCTAATGGTGCTAAATTAAAACCTTCTGCCAAATAAGGAGACAAATACAAATCTGCAGCATTATACAAATCATTCATTTTCACACATGATAAAGTTTTGTCCGTAAAAATAATATGATCCTTTAATAACACATTCATCTCATCAAGAGAAATAGCATTTGCTTGTCTCAATTCATCAAAATACAATTCTAAAAATACCTTTGATTGATACAAATCACCAGTTCCCTTTAAAAGCAATTTATAATTTTTTCTACCAATTCTATTTACTAAAACATTAAGAATCTGTAAAATATATAACATACCCTTATTTTTTGTCATCGAACCAATATTTATCATTAATATATCAGACTCTTTTACTTTATAAAATTCCCTAACTCGTTTTCTCCGAGATACATCATATCTAAACACTTTTGTATCCACACCGTGTGTAATTACTCTGTTTTTACTATCTTCCAAACCATATTTTACCATACCTAAAGATGACCAAATACTTGGTGACGTCATATATAATTTGTCATTAGACCTAACATAATCTTTTATATCTTGATCTGTCTTGAAATTTAAAACTGGATTGAAATAATGAGGTTCCAATGTAGCAAATTCAGAAGTATAAAATACACATTTAGGAATAACCTTATCATTAATCGTAACAGTAGTTATATCATACGGATATGTAATACTATAAACTAAATCAACTTCTTCTCCATTCCATTGTTTTAAATTACGAATTATATCATTGTATTCTTCACTATACACCAATTTCTTTACAGAATTCCATTCCTCACGAAAATAAGGCATCTCCTCAATATAAATATCCATTACATCCTTATATTTCTTGTACAAATGAACAATCTGAAAACAGTTTACCATACTATAACTATGAGGTATATTAAACCATCCCTTAAATAATACACGTATTTTATCACTCATATATAAAAGATGATTGGTTAATTTTAAATCAATTATTTTTAATTATTATTTGTAATTGTTATTTTAAATCAATTATTTTTAATTATTATTTGTAATTGTTATTTGTAATTTTTGTAATTGTTCTCTTGTTTCTCTTAATTGTTCTCTTGTTTCTTTTAATTGTACAGCATTTGTTTTATTATCAATTTCTAATTTTTGTATAGCACCTACCAAATAAGGAATAATTCTTTCGTGTTTAATCTTCTTGTACACTTCACCTGATTCAAGATCTGAAAATTCATCTACTACATATTCAAGTAGTTCTTCTACTTCTTGTGCTATAAAACCAACATCCTCAGTTCCTATTTTTGACAAGTTTGAAATATTTGATTTCCATGTAAATGTCACTGGTCGGAGATTCTTTACTTTATCTAAAGCAAAGTCACTCGCGATGCTTTGTATGTTTTCCTTGAAACGACGATCAGAAATGCTTTCAAAACCAATTACATCACCCTTTACTGTCAAGTTACCAGTTGTATCGATTGCAAAATATGCCTGGGCTGCTGTATCGTCTTGAATAACAAATGAATTTGAAATATCACCACGTATACCCATACGATATTGACGAGAACCAGTTTGGAAAACTTGTCCAACATTAGCTCCAACACTAGCTGTATACAAATGGATTAAATCACTTGGACTACTTGTACCAAAACCAACATTTCCACCAGTTGTAACTATACTACCAATGGTGTTTGAATTTCCTAAAGCCATTAAACTTGTTGTGACGATTGAACCACATGAAATATTTGTATCAACCAAATTAGTACTTGTTATATTTACTGTTGTAACTGTACCTCCAACAAATAAATTACCAGTTACACGTATATCACCAGAACTTATATTTGTTGATAACATATTATTAACAGTAGCAATACTTACATTTAAAGTATCTGATAAAAAACTACCACCTGTTAATCTTAAATTATACGATATTCTTTTCGATAATGACATTATAATTATACTTGAAAATAAAATTTTAATTATACTTGAAAATAAAATTTATTATAATTCATAAATTTTATTAAAGGATATTATTACTTTGATTCCAAACATTCTAATCTATTTAATAAATTAATAACTATATCATTTAATCTATTTATTTCACAAGATTTTTTAGAATTTTCATCATTTAATTTTTGTATAGCACCTACCAAATAAGGAATGATTCTTTCGTGTTTAAGTTTTTTATACATTTTTTCTGTTTGTATATCTTGAAATTCATCTACTGCATATTTAATAACATCTTCCACTTCTTGTGCTATAAATCCAACATCATCTGTATTCTTTTTACATATATTCGAAATATCATCATTCCAAGTAAAAGTCACTGGCCTTAATCGATTAATAATATCTATTGATTCATCTAAATCTAATGTGTGTACATTGTGTTTTAATCTCGCATCAGATATATTTCCAAATACTGTCAAATCACCTACCACAGTTAAATTACCAATACTATTTAAACGGGAACTTATTATTCCATTTGTATGAATATCAAGACAATCTAAACTATTATCGTAAACAATTCTACCTCGATAATCACTTCCTATACTTGAAAAATCAATCCGTGTACCTGTAGTAGAATTAAGTTCAATAAAAGCATAATCATCATTCATTGTACCCATATAAATTCCTCCAATAGTAGATGATGTTCTATTTGTAGTACCAGATACATGCAATGGTCCAGCTGGATATAATGTACCAACACCCACATTCCCACCAGTTGTAATTATACTACCAACTGTATTTGAATTTCCAATAGCTAATAAATTTGTTGTGATCCTCGCACTTGCAGTTGTTAATGTAGTTGAACTCACATTTGTTGCTAATACTGAACCAATTGTACTTGTTGTTACATTTAAAGAATCAGATGATATATTTGTTGAATATAATGTTTTATCAATAGTACAACCACCTGCAATATATAAAGATCCTTTAGTAATAGAATTTGAATCAACTGTACTTAATATTTGTATAGAATCGATTATTAATGTACCACTTGTAGACAATCCTAAATAATTTACAGAAAGCGTTTTATTTATTTGCACAACTTGGTAACTAAAAATCATATTTGTGAAACCTGAAAAGTTTGGTGACGTGTATTGTATTTGTCCAGAAGAGGTAATACTAAATAAAACACCAGTTATATCACCATAACTACTTACATATATATCCCATTGTGAAGATGTTTGAATTCCTTCAAGAATAAATGTTTCGTAAAGATTTGCTGTAGCTGTTACACTTACAGCCAAAGTTACAGTAAATGATCTAACAGTAGAATTACTAAAAAATAAATTAGTAATATTCGTAGCTGACCCCATATTATTAGAACCCACAAAAACATTAGAAAAGATATTTGACATACCCAAATTTAAATCTGATATAGATAAACTTCCGTATGTCACATTGGTAACATTTAAATTAGATAAATATGATAATCCACCAACATATAAATTTTTTTCAATACTAGCACCACCAGCTACCTTTAATGATCCAGAGTATATATCAGTTGAATCTGTTATAGTTGTAACTGAAATAGAATTGTCATTTGCATTAATAATAATTGGTCGTGATGTTTCATTTCCAGCTGCAATTTTAATAGATGTAGCATTTTCACTTAATATATATCCAGATCCTACAAAATTTGTTAAAGAACTACCATTATTCGCGTAACCAATATATAATCGATTACTACTACTGTTATCCATAAATTGAATCGATGAATTTCCAATGGTAAAATTTTGTATAGATAATACATTTCCACTTTTTATAGCAGAAATAGATGATAAACTTGTACTTCCAGAAACATTGAAATTACCCAATACATCTAATGTACTATTAGGTGAAACATTCATTATACCAACATTACCTCGTGTATAAAATATATTATTAGAATCAGTACCCCAATTACCAGAATTAGATTCAGAATATAAAACACCATTTTGATATAAATTTCCTGTAAAATTAATATTACCAACTGTTAAACCTGTTGCTGTTAAAGTACCACTAGTTATATTAGTACTTAATATATCGTTAGATCTCATTGTTCCATTTACATCAAGATTATATTGCGGTTGAGTTGTGTTTATTCCTACATTTCCAGATGTATAAAATAACGTTTCGTTATTGGAATTTGTATTAGATGTCCATTGAGAACTTACATATAAACTACTATTTTGATATAAATTTCCTGTAAAATTAATATTACCAACTGTTAAACCCGAAGTTATCACATTGTTAGTACTTATATTTGATGAAACATATATATTAGATCCTATATACAAATCACCACCTATAGCTGTACCACCTCTAATTGTCATAGAACCACCTGAAGTTACACTTGTTGCCTCTGATGTATTATTAATACTCAAACCACCATTGTACAATACAACTGTACCAGATGAAGAATTTGAAGAACTATTATTGTAATAAAGAAATAATTCACCATTTTCACTAGTACTAAGTCTAGAATTATTACCAGTAATGCCATTAGAATTATAATCTCTAATAAATTCTAAGGAATTTGCTATATCAATTACCTTTTTAGACATATTTTACTACTTAATTATAATACAATATTATTTTTTTTTATCAAACATAAAAAACCCAATAAATACCCATTTTATTTATTTTTTAATAAAATGGTAAATTTTCATTTAATTAAATTTTCATTTAATTAACGTTTTATTTAATTAACGTTTTCCTTTTCGTTAAACAATTCTCTTAATTTACAATTTACCTTCTAATTCGGTAATTCTAGCTTCTAATTTTTGTATAGCACCTACCAAATAAGGAATAATTCTTTCGTGATTGATCTTCTTGTATACTTCACCTGATTGAAGATCTGTAAATTCACCCACAGCATATTCGACTACTTCTTCCACTTCTTGTGCTATAAAACCAGCATCATCAGTTCCTATTTTCGATGTGTTTGCAATATTTGATTTCCAGGTAAATGTCACAGGACGAAGACTTTTTACTTTACCTAAAGCAACATCGGTTGTAATGTCTTGTATGTTTTCCTTGAAACGACGATCAGAAATATTTCCAAAAGCAGTTATATCACCAGTTGCTACTAAATTACCACTGAGAGCAATATCTGATGTTCTAATAGATCCAGCTGTTAAAGTTGTTACGTTAGCATTAAGAATTGTTGCTAATGATGTAACATTAATATTACCAGATGTAATATGTGTATCAACTACATTTGTTGTAGTTATATTCACAGTTGTCAAAGTTCCACCGATAACTAAATCACCAGACAAACTCATATTACTACCTGTAAAGGTTGTACCTACTAATGTACCTGCACTAATTGTTGTACTTACTACATTTGTAATTTGAGCACTTGCACTTGTTAATCCTGTACTCAAGTTCAATGTACCAGAACTTATGTTTGTAGAAACAGCATTTGTATTCAACAAAGTCCCAACTGTACCTGTAGTTACATTAGCATTTGTAGCTTTTAATGAACCTGTTGTAATTGCACCACCATCTGCAATTTCTAATGAAAGTGATGTAACTTTACCACGTACAATTATATCAGTAAATTCGGCATTTCTACCTAATAAACTTCCAGGTGAATTCATAACTAAATCACCAAACAAAGTCAATGCATTACCTACAAAGTTTCCACCGATAGTTAAATTATTAGACAAACTCATACTACCACCTGTAAAGGTTGTACCTACTACTGTACCTGCACTAATTGCTGTACTTACCAAGGTTCCAATAGTACCTGTTGTTACATTAGCATTAGAACTTACTAAAGTTCCAACTGTACCGGTTGTTACGTTAGCAGTAGAACTGACCAAATTCGTAATAGTTGAAGATGTAGCTTCAATACTAGTAAGATGAGATGTTCCTCCTACACGCAACTTACCACTAATACCAGCGCCACCACTAACTAATAATGAAGCTGATGTAATAGAAGATGCATCAATTGTACTTGTTATAGATATTTTTTCCATTTGGAAAACATCACCTGTTAAACTTAATTGTTTTTCACCCAAATGAATTGTATTACCAGACAAGTATAAATCTCTCCATCTCAAACTAGAAGAACCCAAATCATATATAATATTTGTAGATGGTACTAAATGACCACCTATAGTACCAGATCCTGCCACAAATGATCCAATTGTAGCTGTTGTCAAATTAGCATTTGATAAGTTAGCATTAGAACTGACCAAAGTTCCAACTGTACCTGTTGTTACATTAGCATTAGAACTTACTAAAGTTCCAACTGTACCGGTTGTTACGTTAGCATTAGTAATTGTAGCAGTAGTACTTACCAAAGTTCCAACTGTACCGGTTGTTACGTTAGCATTAGTAAACAAACCAGATGCGATGGTAGCATTTGTTCCAACTAAATTAGTTGATGATACACTTCCAGATGTAACACTTGTTGAAACGAGTGTTGTTGTAGTTAAACCAGCACTAGATCGAATACCACCAACAACATCTAATTGATGTGTTGGAGTTGATGTACCTAAACCAACATTACCAGCTGTATAGAATACACTACTTGAATTTGTGGCCCAAATTTCAGAACCACTATAAACATTACCGTTTTTATAAAAAGTACCAGTAAAGTTAATATCACCAGTAACATCTAAACTAAATGTGGGTGATGTATTTGCTACACCAATTTTCTCTCCTATTATTAAATTTTTAGCGATGGATGCATCTCCCATAGATGTAAGCGCACCTCCATTAGAAAAGTTTACAAATGAACTTGATTTTTCGGCAATAAATCTAGAACTACCTCCAACTGTCAAAACATTTGATACATAAGAAAGATCAGTTGTCGCTAATGTATTTGAATTGGACGCATATACTAAACTATTTGCTATAAATGGTCCAGATGTATTATTAATAACACCACTTGATACACCTAATGGTGTACTTCCAGGAGGTGCTGTTGTGCTAGCTCTATATCTAACATAAGTGGTGCCCGAAGTATTAGAATTTTGATACTGAATTTGTCCAATACCACCATCTTTATTTAATATACTGAATTGTACTCCAGTCAAGTCACCACTAAAACTAGATGTAATAACCCAACCAGTTGGTTTATACAAACCATTTAATTCCCAAATAGCATATTTATCTGAACCTGCAGAAACAGTAACATTAATTGATGCTTTAAAAGAATTACAAAGTGAATCATCAAAGTAAAATTCTGTAATATCTGCCCACGAATTTTGATTGTTGTTTAATGTAGCCTGTTGTTCGTATATAATATCATTCAAATTAGGAGTAATTTTAACATTGTTAATAACTGTATGACCAGTAACATATGTATCAAATGTACTAAGTGAACCTTTGTTTATGATAGATCCACTTGTTACACCAGCTGGTTGTGTCGTATTTGTCACAACGATTTGTGTTTCAAAGACTTGCGCATCTGCGTTATAAGACATTTTTATAATAATTACATAGAAATTAATTTATCATTAATTTGTGATGATATAATAATATTTATTCCATCCGTACAATAAATATTATACATTTCATACAGTCTATAATTAAATGCACATATCATCCAGTTTATATTAAACGCACACATCATCAAATTTATAATTTTGTTATAATATTATGAAACTCATTTACAAAAGTATTAATGTAAAATACATTCTTATCCATACTTTTTAGATAATTATGAGCATTACGTATCAGTTTATCATTTGATAATAAGTTATTTATTTCTATATCCATAGTCGAGTAATGTGTACCACCGGTGTTAAAATACAATGGATATTTCTCACCTAACAACTCTACTACTGCAGGATGTTTATTAATTATAATAGGAGTTGATCTTACTATACATTCTATAACTGTATTAACAGCAGACGCATCAACTAAATTTATAAAGATTATATTCTCAGTCATTAAAACATCATAAGAATCGTTATCTAAATACTCTATATAATCTACACTCTTTATCTTATCACATATATCATCATAAAAATGTTTGCTCCAATTATTATACAATTCTATATTATTCTCGTTTGAATTTTGACTTATATTTTGACACACATCTTGATTTGTATTCGCGTTTATATTCGCGTTTATATTCGCGTTTATATTTTGGCTTATATTTTGATTTATATTTTCGTTTATATTTTCGTTTATATTTTGATTTATATTTTCGTTTATATTTTGATTTATATTTTGATTTATATTATTCTCATTTGTTTTTTTCCCTAGACTTTTATTTGTATTTTCTTTTAAAACTGAAAAGATATTTTCTAAAAAATGTTGTTGTGGGTAATAATTATTCATATTTTTGCCAATTAACGCAGTTTTCGTAATTTTTTCACTTTTCGTTTTATATAATATTTTTGTTTTATTTCCTAGAAATAAACCATATTTACACAAAATCTTTTCTGGAACGTGCAAGTTATAAAATGAATATATATTTCTCAACCACCCACCTACATGAACAAGACGTTTATTTTCATTATTGAAAAAATTTTTATATGAAAATTGTTTTACATTTGTTTCAGTAGGATGAACTAATGTAAAAACTTTTACATCAAAACCTAATTCTCGTAAACGTTTTGTTAATTGAGTTTGTAAATATTTAGATAAAACAAACAATCCCTTGCACGTATATAATGACTGTAAAAATTCCTCACAATCTAATAAAGTATCACAATTATAACTACTAAAGGATGTATCAAATGTATGATGAATAAAACCAATCCAATTTTTCCTATATGGAATTATGTTTAATATAGAATTAATTTCTCGATTCCAATGAAACGTCCTATCTATATATAAATCTAATAATAATTCACTATTTGAATTATGTAAACATTCCAAATGATTATATACATATTGCCAACCTGAACGATGTACACCGGAATAATCAATCTGATCTATATAATCCATATTAAACAAACCAGTTGGATTATTTACAACCTTTCGTTTAACCGTGGTACTTTGAATTATATGGTCATTAATTATCCATTTCCATTCTTTATTGTAGTCATATTCTTTTGACATATCAAACATTTTTTCTTGAATACCATAATTGTATTCTGAATCTTGAGTACCTATCAAGTTATAAGAAACTATACTTGAAATAATCTTTTTTGTACCAGAGTCAGTTATCGTTCTAAAATCATTATATCCTTTTGAAAAAGAATATTCCTTAACCATTTCACAAGTCCTTTCGATAATATTTGAAACATTTGTAGAATCATTTAGTTTTCTTGTTTTTGATCTATTAGTAATTATACCAATTAGTTTACTAATGTTATTAAAAAACATTTTACCAAATAAATTAGTATTAATATGCAATAACTTGTGATAAATATTTTTCCTATTCACAATCATATTTTCTAATTTTAAAACTTGTTCAATTAAATAATCACTATCAAACTCTGTTGGAACAAAACGATCATTTACTCGTAATATATATTTATAATCCCAATATGTGTCCAATAATAAATTATGAATCTTTCTAGTAGAATAAACCGAAACAAATGGTATCATATTATACATGCAAAATAAAACTGAATGAAATCGCATAGGTATACATATATCCAAACGAGACATTACATAATTCATATCATCAATAGTTAACTCATCCTCGATATTTAATAAATGATGGTGTTCATCAAGTTTATCCAAAACATCTTTGGCAATCGTAGTATCATTTTCATTATCATTTATTGGATTTGTATTGAATGGTATAAATACTATAGAATAATTTTTAGATATCATATCTGTGACAAATTTTGATATACCATTTATAACACTAGAATATTCATCAATATAATTTTTATTATAAAAATGTCTTGACAAACATATACCTAATAATCGTCTGTCATTTTTTATATTACATAAAGATGTTTCATATTTACATTGAGGCGAAACGGAACGTTTTTTTAAAAATTTAGAATATACCAAATCAATCGCGTCTAAACTTGTATCGGCATCTAAAATTGTATTTTTTGTTGTACTCATTCGTTTTGTAAAAATATAATTTGGTGTTAATAAGTACGATACATCAGGAATATAAAAGATCCTGTCCTTGTGAAAATATTTTGTAAAAATGTCTAGATCCTGAATAGTTCTTATAAAAATATAATCTAATATTTCTAGTTTTGAAGTTTGAACGAGTATTGATGCATATGGCAAACCTACAGATAAACCAATTATAATATTTGAACGATTTCGAAACTTTTTTTCTATTTTATCCATAAAATAAGGGTTTAATATATCACCACCACCTACTATTATAATATCGTCATCATAGAAATTTTCTTTGTAAATACAATCACAGTCAATAAATTCTATCGTGTAATCTATTTGTAAATATTCACTAAATAACTGTGTTATAGAAGTTTTATATTGTTCATCTCCAAAATTAGAATGTTTATAGTATCCTATTATTTTTAAACAATATACCATATATATATCCTTAATCAATAAATAAAAAAAACAAAAAATACATTTTTTTATTTATAAAAATAACAGTATTATAAAATAACATAAAAAAAAAATAAATTTAAATACTAAATAAAGAAATAACAATGGAATCAATCATTCAGGATAACAATAATTCTCGTTATACCGTTTTCCCTATAAAGTTTAATAATTTATGGAAGTTTTACAAACAACACCTTTCAACTTTTTGGACAGCTGAAGAGATTAAATTAACTGATGATTTGGTTGATTGGAATTCTAAATTAAACGAAAATGAAAGATATTTTATTAAAAATATCTTGGCTTTTTTTGCTGCAAGTGATGGTATCGTAAATGAAAATTTAATTGTCAATTTTTACAACGAAGTACAAATACCAGAAGCTCGTCAATTTTATTCTGTTCAAATGATGATTGAAGCAATACATGGAGAAACATATTCATTATTAATCGATACATATATTATAAATACCGATGAAAAAACAAGATTATTTAACGCTGTCGAAACTATTCCTGCTGTAAAACAAAAAGCAGAATGGGCTATGAAATGGATACAAGAAGGTTCTACATTACAACAAACAATACCTGAAGAGTATATGCGAAGTTATAAATTTTTAGTTAGTGCAAATGAATATGCTGATAGACCATTACGCCACGATCATATAGAAGCACTCAGTTTTTTAACACGTGAAAGACCTAGTTTTGCACAACGTTTACTTGCATTCATATGTGTCGAGGGGATTTTCTTTTCAGGATCATTTTGTGCTATTTATTGGTTAAAAAGTAGAGGTCTTATGCCTGGACTTAGTACTGCTAATAGTTTTATTTCGCGTGATGAGAATCTCCACGCAGAGTTTGCTATCGAGTTGTATAAAATGTTAGAAAATCGTCTAGATGAAACCGTAGTTCACGATATTTTCAAACAAGCTGTAGATATTGAAAAGGAATTTATTACAAAAAGTTTACCTGTATCACTTATTGGTATGAATTGTAATTTAATGAGCCAATATATCGAAATGGTAGCAGATCGTTGGCTTATTTTACTTGGATATAACAAAATTTACAATACACAAAATCCATTCCCATTTATGGAGATGATTAGTTTAAATGAAAAAGTCAACTTTTTCGAAAACGTGGTTACAAGTTATCAAAGATCAAATGTAGGAACTACAGAAGAAGAACGAAAAATCACGTTTGATTCAGATGATTTCTAAAGTAGTAAATAGATTACAACGTCTTTTTATCCTTAAATTTATTATAGGGTATAACGCTTTCTCCCTATGGAATAGATCCAAATTGTATTGTTAAAGCATTTCAAAATAACAATATTAGTATCATAAAAGACGGAGATAATAAATATTATTTTAGAGGAAGTGATGTAGCAAAAGCATTGGAAATTACGAATATTAGATCATCTATACAAAATTTTACAAGTAAAGAAAAGGGTGTACGTAAAGTGGACACCCTTGGAGGCCCACAAGATACAGAAGACAAAGTAAATTTCCTTTTACTGAGATGATCAGTTTTAATGAAAAAGATAACTTTTTCGAAAACGTGGTTACAAATTACGGTGTTGGAACTACAGAAGAACAACGACAAATATCATTTGATTGTGACGACATTAGTTTATGACAATTATTTAATTATAATGACAATTATTTAATTACAATGACAATTATTTAATTACAATGACAATTATTTAATTACAATGACAATTATTTAATTACAATGACAATTATTTAATTACAATGACAATTATTTAATTACAATGACAATTATTTAATTATAATATAAAAAATTTCTTTTTTATATAATATATAATGTCAGTATCAAGTGCTAGCGAAACAATCGCGACTCAATTAACAAACACAACTTGTTTAACAGAATGGACTTATATAAATACGAGGGTTATATTAAATATATCCTTCACAATTATCGTAATATGTTTACTAATAAGTTGTTTTAATTCCGTATTTACCCCCGTTGATTTAATAGTGTACGACCCAGTTACATTAAATAAAATGCGACCTCGGGGTAATAATGGTATTGAAAATTTTACCAATGAAGTTACATTAAATAAAATGCGACCTCGGGGTAATAATGGTATTGAAAATTTTACTAATGAAGTTACATTCAAAATAGCTTCAAATTATCAAAATATTCCATTATTATCTCCAACAAACGAAAATTTATTATTTGGTCAAGCTCAAAGATATATAATGTCTAAAAATGATGAAATGATTTATCGTTTAGAAATCAATTGTAACTTGTTTATATTGGGAGGAAATGTTTTTGGTGAAAAAATTTCAGAAGATACCAATGACAAATATATCGTAGTACTGAAAAATACAAAAGATAATAAAAAGTTAATCATCGGTGATCTTGTAAAAGATGGTGACGGTATATATAAACTTACATACATATCTAAAGAAAACATACAATATTTAGCCAAATGCGACACCATAGAAATCGTTTACGTTATAAACGACAAATCTCAAACTATATTATCTGGTACTTTTAAAGCATAAATTAAAGTAAAGGTACTTTTAAAGCACATCTGGATCATACCGGAATTGGTCATAATCATAAATCTTCACATTATATTCGTTGTTTAATACATCTACAAAAATTCTTTCACCATCATTTAATTCATAATCATTTTTAGATTTATATGGTATTTTTAGACGATTCCTCGTTTCATCTATTATATAATATTCGTATCTATCACTTCTACCACTGTATTTTGGTCTTCCATATAAAGGATATCTTTCACTGTCATTAAAAATAAATCCTAATTGTTGAAAATTATTAGAATTAGCAATTTTAGAAACATATGATCTACCAGGCGATATTAATGGATTGTAAATCTTATTTAAATTTGTACGTTGAGTAACATTTTCTGTTAATCCAAAAGATGAATTTGTTAATATACTTTGTGATTTTTGTAAATCAATCATACATTTTTGTTTTGATGTTTGACACGTGAACAAATCATCTTGTAATTTATCAATTTTATTAACCAATTCATTTTTAGTTAAATTAGAATTTAAATCAACATCTGTATAAGATTCTTTTTCACTTACATCAGACACCGTTGATTTTTTTAAAATGTATAACATATATACTATCACAACGAATAACAAAAAAACATACAAATGAAAATCATCTCTTTTAAAACAAACACTACCTGATATATCAGATTTCATTTAATATAACAAAATATTTTTTTCATACTCAATTCATAAAAAATTGATTTTTTTTTAATTTTCATATAAAATTACAATGTTTTCATCTGAATATTTAACATCTATGGAAAAAATGATTACTTTAAATTCACTAAAGTATAATGGTTTAAACACAAAAGCTACTGTTTTTAAACCCAAATCTGACATTCTCACTCAATTAACATCAGTTAATTACGAAACAGTAGCTAATTACGAACCAGTAGTTAATTACGAAACAGTAGCTAATTACGAAACAGTAGCTAATTACGAACCAGTAGCTAATTATGAACCAGTAGCTAATTACGAACCAGTAGTTAATTACGAAACAGTAGCTAATTATGAAACAGTAGCTAATTACGAAACAGTAGCTAATTACGAACCAGTATTTGATTATGTAATTATATCTAATCGTATTTCTAACAAATTAAAAGAAAAGAGTATTTATGAATCGTGTAATGAATCGTATAATGATAATACAATTGAAAAATGGAAATCGTTCTTATATGGTGACAAATCGTTGTTATATGGTGATGGTGACAAATCGTTCTTATATGGTGTACAATTTTAACAACAAATTACATCTTGGAAACAGTAGTATTTAAAAATATATTTAAAAATATAAAACATTAAAAATAAATAATATGTCAGAATCTCTTAAACCATTTGGATTTTTACAGGAAGACTTTCATTCTGAAGTGTTGGATTACTTATTTGAGTTAATTACGTATCGTGAACCAAAAAGAAAACTTATATTATATAATAATAGAGATCGTTATAATAATCTTGCTATTTATAAAAAAAAATACAAAAATCTTACCATTATTGGGTTAGATCATTATGTACCAGATCTTGTAAACAAAACGTGTGAAAAAATTTTTATTATTTCATTTGATAATATATTCCATTTCCATTTATTCTTACATTACAAAGAAGACTTGGTTTTTATGGCGCATAGTTCTGAACACGCATATAAATTACAAAAAAATAATCTTTCATATTTTTCCTTAACGCATATGTTATCAAATACTTTTACAATACCATTTTTAAAACAAAAAAATTTAATTGACAATTTTTCAGATTTATCAGAACTAAAGAGTAAGAATATAAATAGAAACGAAGATAATTTTAATAAAATAAAAAGATTACAGAAGGATAACAATATAGAAGTTCTAATGACAGTTGGTGTATTTTTAAAAAATAACAAAGATATAGATTTACTTAAAAATCTATTAAACACTGGCAAATATATACTAATGGTTTATACTAATGAAATTTCATTTGAACTAAACGAAATAGTTTCCAAGTACGATTGCGTTTTTGTTTCATTAAGAATGCCGACTTTGGAAATTTTATCAGATATTAAAAATTTTAATATAAAATATTTATTGTTTATTCCAACGAAAGATTCGAATTTTTACAATTCTACTTGGTCTGGTTCCATACAATTTGCATTTGATTACGATTTACATTTAGTTATACACGAAGATCTAGCTAATATATATAAAATTAATAATCGTGGGTTAGTTACATATAATAATGCTAATGATATTATAAATAAAATACAAAATAAAAGTGTATTGAATTATATCGATGATTATCAGAATATAAGAGATAGTGTTTTTTATCGAAATAATATAATATTTGATATTATTTTTAATAAAATTAAAACATTATCAATTGGTAATTTTAAAATAGAATTTAGTGAAAAAACAGATATTCTGTATAAATCATCATATTACAATGATATTATTAATAGTTTAGCAATGCATCAAAATTCACTTTACAATAAAGTTGTTTTAGACATTAATACAAATACTTGTTTATTAAATTTAATTTGTATGTTATTGGAAAAGAATTGTAAGGTAATTAGTTTTATAAAAGATATAAATATTGCAAAATATCATAAAGATATTTTTATTTATAACAATTTAAATAACAGAATTAAATTTTTCAATGCAGAAATAGCAGAACAATCTTCAAGCATAAATGATATAGATCTATTTAAAATAGATGATTTAAAATACAATAATTTGTGTCTTATTCATTTAGATTCAACCAATTTTGATAATATTATCAAAGGGGCAGAAAAAACCATTTCGTATAATAAACCTATTATTCTTGTAAGATGTTACAACAACTATAATAAAGATTATAATAAAACTTATGTGAACTCTAGTACACATGTGAACTCTAGTACACATGTGAACTCTAGTACACATACAACATTTTTACAAAATCTTGGTTATAAAATGAGAACGTTTGATTCTGATAAAAATAAAATAGATTACCACGTTGATATTTATCAGATCAAATAAAACAGTCAAATACTCATAAAAAATTTACTTATAAATTTAAATATACATCTTCTATGTCTAAATTATTACAAGATAACACGACTCTTTGTTGAGATCTTGCTAAATATAATCTATAATTTAATTGTTTTAAAACATTCTTAATAGTTAGAGAGTCTGATTTAAAAGATATTTTTCCACTTGGTTGAGTTGCACATTCTTTTTCTAATAAATCTAAAAAAACACGTGTCATAGGACCTTGTAATTTATTGATATCCATAATTCTAGTATAATTATTTTTTATTTTATCAAAATCTAAATATCCTGTAAATAGATAAACTGTTGGGGAGTACTTTCCCTTTTTTACATCCATATTTATAATATAGTTATTTATCCAATAATTATCATTATACCTGTCATTGTATTCATAGTTGTACTTGTCATTGTATTCGTCATTCGATTCGTCTTTTGATTCGTCTTTTGATTCGTGAAGATCAAGATCACATTCATTTTCTAATTCATCCGTTTCATCGAAATACCCAGACAAAACTGCTTCGTGATTAGATGTTTCGACAAAACGATCATATTGTAATAATTGATGATCTATTTGATGATCTAATTGATCATCTATAATTGATTGTTTTGATTTTTGTTTTGTTGTTGTATGTTCATCTTCATCTTGAAAATATCCAGATAAAAATGATTCCCGTGATGCTATATCAATTTGACGTAAAATTACATCTTTTTTGTCATCCATTATGTCATCCATTATGTCATCAGTTATGTCATCGGTTATGTCATCTTCGTTTTCGTTGTATTTTAATTTTACATATTTTTTTATACATTGATCCAAGTTATATTCTATATTAAATCGTAATTTATTAATTTTTGTATGACAACAATCCATGAAACCCCAGAAAGTAACGCCATCAGGTATTCTTGATAAAAATTTATCATATATCCATTCATCAGATATAACATTAAAACCACCATCCATATAACATATACCTTGAGAAATATTTTCATCTCGATTTATACAAAATCCTAAACCAGAATAATAAAAAAACAATATATCACCAGGAATACAACCTTTTATTAACCAATAGAGATGTTCTTCTATATTATTTTTGTCTATGCATCTTCTTGAAAATTTACTTATAATTTTTATATTCTTGGAATCAAAATGACATTTTTGTACTAAAAAATTAGAAATATTTAATAGATCGTAACTAGGACTATCAGACATATACATAGAAGTAGTATCATTAAAACTATATAAAAGAGCACGTTTAATTGCACCCCTCATTATACGTAGTTAATAAAAGATTGTTTAAAATTAACTGTAAACAATTTTATAACAAAAATTTTACCAATGGTAAATAACATTTTATAACGAAAATTTTACCAATGGTAAATAACATTTTATAACAAAAATTTTTTATCAAAATCTTTCATTTTACCCATTGATAATTGTGATCTTTGACTGAATCCTCCTATAATTAATCTACAATCTATTTCCTTTAATATATCACATATATTTTTATTAATAGTAGTTTTTCCATCTGAAGTTTTAATAAGATTGCTGTTTAAACATTCTAACAAACAACTACTAAAAGCTCCTTGTGCTTGATTACGGATTGTTGCATCAGCAGCTGTTTGTGCATCTAAACATCCTGAAAATAGATAAACATTGGCAGCACATTCCTTAGTTCTTTCGTTTGTAAGAACAAAACGACTTGACCAATCAGCATCATTGTATCTTATATTATTTTTTAAACTACCGTTTTTATATGAAGCATTTGATTGTAAATTGAAAGTTAAATCCAACATTGTACCACTATGACAACAATCTGTAAATCCCCATAAAGTAACACCACTTGGTAATTTAGATACTACATTAGAATATAACCAATCATCTGTTATTACACCACTTTTTAAATAATCTACTGGGACCAATACACTGTCTAACTTATCAGTTTCATCACCATTTGTATCTTTTACTGTTGCTCCGTGACCTGAATAATGAAATAACAATGTATCACCGGCTTTACAATCTTTTATTAACCAATTAAATGCTAATTCCATATTTTTTTTAGTTGGTTGTTGAGAACTTTTGGGATCATCTGTTATTATCATAATAGATTTAGGGTCGTATCCACTCTTTTCTACTAAAAATTTATTAATATTAGCTACATCGTTAATACATCCATTTAAAGCATCAGATGTACCTGTATAATTTATTCCACATAAGAATGCGCGTTTCATTTTAATATACTAAAATAAAAAAAAAATGTTAATTAGAAAAATTAAACATCAACAATTACATGTTTCGACTACGATTCCAATATACATGTAATTGTTGTTATTTAATTTATTTAATTTATAACATTATATAAAATGATTAAACATATTGTAATAAACATCACTAATTATTTAAACGATTCTGAAATATTATTATCTACTTGTTCTGAATTAAAAAATAGAGGTTATATTTTATACGCAATAGGAAACGATTCTTTAAAAGAATTAAATAGAGAAATAAAAACAATAAAATGTGATATGTTTTTTGAATCGATTTATACAACTAATATCAATTGTATTAAAGAATATTATTTTGAAATAATAAATCACGTTATATCCAACAATACAAATATTTCAAGTATTCTAATAATACAAAAGGATTACAATAATATTAAGATAGCTGAACAACTAGGACTAAAAATATGTTTTTTAAAAAATATTTGTGTAGAATCTATACTACAGAGTATTATTTACTATCAAGATGAAAACAAAACAATTGGAGAAAAAACATTATTTCAAAAATCTGTTAACATAGTTATCCCTATAATGGGTGATAATAGACGTTTCTTAACAAGTTCTTATCGTATGGAAAGAAATCTAATAAATGTAATGAATAAACATTTTCTATTTTGGGTTACATCTAATTTACAAATAGATGGAAATTATATTTTTATTATCCGAGAACATTTATGTCGTATTCATAAATTTGATGATATATTAAAATCAATGTATCCCAATTGTATTATCATAAAATCTGAACAAAAAACACAAGGAAATGTATGTTCTATTTTATTAGCAGAACAATACATAAATAATGACAATCCATTAATTGTAGCAAATGATAATCAATGGTTACAATGGAATGTTAAAGAATATCTTACAGATTTTATTTTCAAACAATCATCTCTATTACAAATAATTTCATTTAACCCATATGGAAATAATAATTTTGATTACATAAAAACAAATGAACATGATAAAAATATTGTAAAAGAAATTTCTTTAAAACAACCAATCAGTGAACACGCTTTAACAGAAATTTACTTTTGGAGATGTGGTAAAGATTTTGTTAAATATGCACATAGAATGAATTCTCAAAATAAAAGATATATAGGCGAATTTTGCACAACATTAGTGACAAATGAACTATTTGATGATATTTCAAGTAATAAAATCCCCCATGGATCTGTTATACATAAACCTGTTAAAAAATATTTTATATTTAATGAAGCACATCACATCACAGAATTTGAAACTTGGTATAAAGAAAAACAACTACTCGAATACACACACGCGAACCACTAAATCAATTAATCAACGAAACGATTATTCATCAATCTTAAAGTCACTTGGTTTCAGTGATTTTCCTCCGCATTTTACTAAAATATCATTTGTATAGTCAATTATATGATCTAACAAGTCTTCACGATCTTTTAGAACAATTTTATAGAATCCTAATAATGGTTTAGCTAATTGTTCTAAATAACAACTTCTATTATATTTTAATTTGTTTTGTACAGCATATCTAGGATCCTCTCCAAGTTCTGATTTTTGTTGTTTAGGATCATTACTTTCAATATATATATAAGGTATCCTATCACCTATCTGTACTTCTTCTTTTCTTTGTTTTAAACGTTCTGCTAATTGTACGTGTACAGGTCTTGTTTTATAACTACTTGCTAACATTGCTGATACTACAAGATCATCAATGTCAATTTCATAATTATATATTTTATCTATAAAACTACAATATACTTCAGTACTACGTTTAACTGAATCTAAATTCTCATCAAATATTTCACCAGTCGATGTTTTGTCATTTAAAATCGTATCAATCACTCTTTTGTAACATTTCTTAACCATTGGACAATAATCACGTCTAGTTAACGCAATACCTTTGGCATCAACGCATTTAAGTTGGAAAGGATCTTTTGTATTTTCATATTTGTTAGCAATATATCGTTTTTTCGTTAATAACACAAATGGATGAAATACCTTTTCAAATTCTAATTCGATAGGTTTTCTATTAAATATATCTTCTGTTAAATTATCACCACATAAAGTTGCCAATCTAAAAGTATCACTCCTATTTTTTGTAAAATCTTGTCTATTATATTGAAAACGAAGAAACACAGAGTCCGTATTTGATACAATAATATCACCTACACCTGCTTGAAATGATCCATATTCTGTTTCAATGTCGTATACAAATATATTTGTATCGGACACATCATAAACATTTATATCTTTAATACGTGAATCGCAATGTAAGGTATTCTGATTTTTTTTCATAGTGAGAATATAATCACTATTTTTTATACTGATAGATATGTTATAATTTGCTCTTTTTGCTACATAATAAAATTTCGAAATACTATTCATATCATCAGAATAATAATTAAAAGGTTCTGTACAATTATATAAAACACCAGTAAAAAACGAATTTACAATATCATCTGTTGTATTCATTAACTCATCTGATATTGAATTAAATGTTTTTTGATAATGTATACCTAATAATTGTGACATTGAATTACTTAACTTTGAATTTTCACAACAAGAAAACTTTTTTGGATAATCTGTTAATAAAAGATCTCCTGATTTTACATTTTTTGGACTAATCTTTGTTTTGTCTGATAATAATAAACTATGATCCTCTGTTACATCAACAAAACCTGTATCAGTTGTTATTCTATAAATCTTTTTATCAGTTTTGTGCCTAATAACTTTTTTAATAGGATTCCACCCCCGATCACTCCAAACTTCTAAATCACAAATACCATATTGTTTTTCTAATCTTATGGATGTATCAAACATCTTGAATTCAGGATACTCTACCCATTCATTACATAAATCTTTAATAGATTTCACTTGTACAATATCATCTTTAGGATCTCGTAATAAAATACAAGTTTCACCAGTTACAGAATCACCGTACACAACTTGTATATTTAAATCTACAGGTACTTCAGGATCGTGTTTATAAGATTTATCCGTTACTATAACATTATATTCTTTTGTATTCCAATTAAATAAAATTTCTATTTCATTCTTTGGATAAGTATCTCTTAATACAGAATATAACATTTCTAAATCATTTATAGAATTTACTTTAAACTGTTTCATATCCAATAGTACTTATATATCTTTTAGTAAATTTAAATCAATTTTTAGTTTTTATATATTTATGTAATTTTTATTTAAAACGTGAAAATGTGTTTAAAAAAATACGAATTCGTTTAAAACATGTTATTTTATTATTGAAGAAATATATAATAAAATAATAAAATGTCCTCAAATTTTTCACCCATGTATTTTGAGCAACCTATTGTAATATTCGATACTACACAGTCGCTTAATGCTACAACCGGAGCGTTTGTTCTTTATGGTGGTGTCAGTATTAATGCAGACTATCAAACTATAGATACTAGTTCTGGTGCTTTTGTTTTATCAGGTGGTATGGCTGTACAAAAAGATGTAAGTATTGGTGGTATTCAACATATTTACAACGATACTCAGAGTACAGGAATCAATGATGGTGCATTGATTGTAGACGGTGGTGTTGGTATTGCTAAAAATCTTCACGTTGGAGGAGATACTACTATCTTGGGTAGTTTGTTTGTTCAAGGTACTTATACTTATGTCAACACACAAACTATTAATGTAGAAGATAACACACTTGTTATCAATGCTGGACCTGCTGGTAGTGGTGATGGTGGTATATTGATTCATCGTGCTGGATCTGATGTTACTGCTAGTGATCCTGCTATGTCCGGAACACTTGATGCAGTAAATAAATTGACAATTACTTTGTCATCGGATATAGCTGCAACTGATGATTATTATAGAGGTTGGTGGGTTAAAACAAGTGAAGGTACTGCTCAGATTACAAGTTATACTGCATCAAATCGTATTGCAGCTCTTGCAACTTCAGGTAATACATTACCTGCTACTCCTAGTAATACAGCTTTTGATTTGTATAACAAGAGTTATCTTGCACAATACTATGCTGAAACACAAGATGAAGTACGATTTGCTTATGTAGCTGATGCTACTGATACTGATTACCTATTAGAAAATTTTGATAACTATGCTGACGTAAGATTAAAGAGTTTGTATGCAAATGTTTCCGTCTCAACTGGATCTATTTATACTAGTGGTCTTTCTACTATTGCAAATTTGGCAGTAACCAATTTACTTGTAGCTAGTGTTACTATGGACAATGCAGCATTAAAATCTGCTACTATCGGTAATCTTTATGTAACTGGTGAATCTGTTCTTCACGGAGCTATTACTGCTGGTTCTTTATTCGTCACTGGAGGATCTCTTTTCCAAGGTGATGTTACCATCAGTGGTGCTTCTGTACTCAATGCTGGAGCCACTGCAGGTTCTTTGTTTGTTACTGGAGGATCTCTTTTCCAAGGTGATGTTACCATCAGTGGTGCTTCTGTACTCAATGCTGGAGCCACTGCAGGTTCTTTGTTTGTGACTGGAGGATCTCTTTTCCAAGGTGATGTTACCGTTAGTGGTGCTTCTGTACTCAATGCTGGAGCCACTGCAGGTTCTTTGTTTGTTACTGGAGGATCTCTTTTACAAGGTGATGTTACCATTAGTGGTGCTTCTGTACTCAATGCTGGAGCCACTGCAGGTTCTTTGTTTGTTACCGGAGGATCTCTTTTACAAGGTGATGTTACCGTTAGTGGTGCTTCTGTGCTCAATGCTGGAGCCACTGCAGGTTCTTTGTTTGTTACCGGAGGATCTCTTTTACAAGGTGATGTTACCATCAGTGGTGCTTCTGTGCTCAATGCTGGAGCCACAGCAGGTTCTTTGTTTGTTACTGGAGGATCTCTTTTCCAAGGTGATGTTACCATCAGTGGTGCTTCTGTACTCAATGCTGGAGCCACAGCAGGTTCTTTGTTTGTTACTGGAGGATCTCTTTTCCAAGGTGATGTTACCGTCAGTGGTGCTTCTGTGCTCAATGCTGGAGCCACAGCAGGATCTTTGTTTGTTACTGGAGGATCTCTTTTCCAAGGTGATGTTACCGTCAGTGGTGCTTCTGTACTCAATGCTGGAGCCACAGCAGGATCTTTGTTTGTTACTGGAGGATCTCTTTTCCAAGGTGATGTTACCGTCAGTGGTGCTTCTGTACTCAATGCTGGAGCCACAGCAGGTTCTTTGTTTGTTACTGGAGGATCTCTTTTCCAAGGTGATGTTACCGTTAGCGGTGCTTCTGTGCTTAATGCTGGAGCCACAGCAGGTTCTTTATTCGTGACTGGAGGATCTCTTTTCCAAGGTGATGTTACCGTTAGCGGTGCTTCTGTACTCAATGCTGGAGCCACTGCAGGTTCTTTATTCGTGACTGGAGGATCTCTTTTACAAGGTGATGTTACTGTCAGTGGTGCTTCTGTATTTAACGCTGGGGTCACTGCAGGTTCTCTTAACGTTACTGGAGCTTCACTATTACATCTTGGTCTTACTGGTGGATCTTTGAATATAACTGGTTCATCTTGGTTGCAAGGTGGTGTTACTGCTGGTGCATTAAATGTTTCTGGTAACAGTATTCTTCAAGGATTTGTTACAGCTGGTTCTTTAAATGTTACAGGTGATTCTATTTTGGAAAACAATTTGACAGTTACAACTGGTAATGTTACTATTTCTACAAACGATTACTCACCTATTATTGGTGCTACATCTGCAAGTGGTGGTTCTATTATTTTTAATACAGTCGATGTATCTCCAAGTTTAGGAGATATTTCAAGAGAACGTATGTATAATACAGCAAATGCTCAAGCTGTTGCTGCAAATATTACCGGATTCTTGTTTAGTAATTCTGTTGTAAGAGCTTTTGATGCTGTTGTTTCCGTAACTGTTTTGACAGATAACAACACTCATAAATATGCATATTACAACTTAAAGGGTGTTCAAAAGTCTGGAAACTGGGTAGTCAATAGTTCATATGTTGGTGATGCTACTGGATATACATTCTCTATTACAAATGCAGGACAAATTAAATATACTTCAACAAATATTGCAAATTACACTAGTAGTTATGTTAGTTTCCGTGCATTAACTACATCTATTCAAATGTAATTCTAGCTTAAATACAAAAATATACACTATAAAATACAAATATATTTATAAAATACAAATATATTTATAAAATACAAATATATTTATAAAATACAAATCAATATACGAATAGCTCTGCTATATTGATTTTACGAATACTATATAGAGTAGCTTTAGTTTAAATTTAAAACTTTTAGATCTTTGCCCTTCGATAATACTTTCTATACAACTGTTTTTTAGTGTGATGTGGTTGTATTTCTTTTATTTAATTGGAAAAATTCCAATTTTTATTTTGTAAGTATATTTTATATGAATATAAATTTTGCATTTCTACGTCACGGTTATGGATGTCATAATGCAATGTCAAATTTAATAAGATCTGGTGTTTTAGAATATGAATATGCAAAAAAATTTTTAGGAAAAGGTAATCAAAAAAATGATAGTAATATCACACCATTAAACGATCCAGTTCTTACGAATATTGGTGTAGAGGCTTCTATATACAATGGTTGTATAATTAATAAAATTTTTAAATCTATATCGAATAATGAACCTGCGATGATGTTAGATACATTTAATGTAGTTGGTTGTTCACCTCTTATAAGATGTATGGAGACATCGTATTATATGACTAGGAAATGGAAAAACCCACCTAATAAAATTTATGTATTTCCTCTTTTAAGGGAGATAGATGAGTCAAGTAGGGATAAATATTCACAAAAAAGTAAAGAAATTATACGTGTTACACCAAGTTATTCTATAAAAACAATTGAAGAACAAAAAGCGCATTTAAAAAGTCTTGGTATATTAGAATTTTTTGATTTCTCATTTGTTGAAACATTTCCTATAGAGAGAATAGAACCAGGTGATATTAATGAATTTATGAATTGGTTTGCTAAATATTTTGTAAAATTATTAACAAAACAGAATAAAAATTTAAATGTTTTTATAACAACACACGCTGGTGTACTTAAAGATTTTTCCAAAGAAGGATTTTTTAATAATTCTGGTTTTGTAATTAATACGACACTTGAAAATACTGGATATAAATTAAACCGATACATTTCGTTAAACAAGTATATTCAAAATTACAACTTTTTTATAGATTATAATAATCCTAAATACAATAAAACATCTTATTATTGTCCATCAAATAGATGTGGTCAATTATGTAATGTTGCAAGTGGGCTTTCCCCAACGGAAAAGCAGGTTCAAAAAATTGGTTTAGAATGCAATATTGATAATTAACATTAAGTAACGTCCAAAATTTGATTAAAATATATAGATAATTAATAATTATATATATGTCAACGCCTTTGCCAACACCCTTGGCAACTATATTTCACGGTGATGTTACATTAGAAACAGGTAGTGATGTAACACAATTTGGTTGGGGTGATATAAACATTAGTAGAAGATGTATTATTAACGGTGATGAAAATAGTACTTGTAATACAGATGGATCTTTAATTGTAGCAGGTGGTGTTGGGATCACAAAAACATTAAATGTACACGAAAATTTAAATACATTATATGGTATTACAAGTCTTACAGAAACACATATTGATACGCGTAATGGTCCATTTACAGTTACTGGTGGTAATACAGCTTTTATAAAAGTTGGTGATACAGCACAATTCATTAGCACAGGTGGAAATGTTAATGTAAATTCATTAACTGGTATTTTAGAATTAAAAGCTGGAATAAACAGTGATAAAGCTGTTAATATAGTTGCAGACAGTAGTAATGGTGGTATATCATTATTATCTGGTACTGTAGGTGGTAAAATAGAAATAATATCTGGTTCAGGTGGAATAACAGAAACTACATCTAATGGAAATATTTCAATAACAGCAAACAAAGGCAATGGAAGTTTTGTTGTGAATTCTGATGCAAACAATCAAAATCTAACCATAAATTTAAATGGATCAACTGATTCACAATTAAAGATAGAAAGTTCGGGTACAAATTTATCAAATACAGCTTTAGTAATTAATACTTCTAATGCAAATGGTAATATTCGAATCTCTAATGCAAATGGTTTAGGGAGTGGTAGTATGTCTCAACTTGTTGGTTCTGGCGGATATAATCTTGTTACAAATACATCAGGGAGTATTTCAATGATTTCACAAGCAGCTCCGTCTGAATATATTGTAAAATCAGCTAATAATGATCAAAATCTTACGGTTGGTTTAATTAATCCAACAGATTCTGCTTTGATATTAAAAAGTTCTGGTACAAATGTTACAAATACAGCTTTACAAATATTAACAACATCATTAACAGGTAATATATTTATTAGTCAACCAGATGAATCATCTGGACAAACTAGTATAAGAACAGGTAGAAATGGATTTAACGTATCAACTCAAACTGGTGGATCTATCGTTATGACAACATATAGTGCTCAAAGTACATATACAAATACAACTTATGCTGATCATCAAGATCTTAATATTAGTGTAACAGGTAATACAAATTCACGTGTAAACATAACATCAACTGGCATTGGTAATGATGCGATTAATTTAAGTACAACACACATATCTGGTGGTATAAATATGTCGGCAAGGGGTAAAATTCAATTAGAAAGTGCAGATTTAGTAAATGGTGTTCAGATTGCTACAGCAACACCCAATACACCTATATATATAGGTACATCTAATAGTACAACTACTATATATGGTAATTTAGATGTAAAGGGTGTAACTACAACTATAGAATCAACTGTTGTAACTATAAATGACAATATAATAACTGTAAACAATGCTCCTTCTAATACATCAAATGGAGGTTTAGCTGTAAAACGTTATCAATCAGCAAATGATTCTGCTTTTGGTGATGTCGTTGGTGATATACCTGATCATTCTGGTACTATTCAAAGTACTGGAAATACTACCACAACAATACATTTAAGTTCAGATGCAAATGGTCTAGATGATTATTATAATGGATGGTGGGTTAAGGTAACATCAGGAACAGGTGCTGGTCAAGTTAGAAGAATTAAAAGTTACAATGGTCCAACGCGTATAGCAACAATTTACAGTACGAGTGATCAAACCGGAGTTTTAGATAATCCCACTCCGGTAGAAGGGATGGATTTATCTACTATTTTAGATAACACATCAGATTACTCATTATATCCTTGCGAATTTGTAATGATGATATGGGATGAAAGTGCGAATGAGTTTGCATTTATATGTAGTAGCAAAACACCTGGAGAAACTACATCAATTGCTCATTACTCTGATTTACATTTAAATAATCTTATTGCAAACGATCTTACAGTTAATACAATAAATGGTTCTAATGCAGATGTAACAACATATATAACACTAAACAATAATTCCACTACACCTGTCACTATTACAGATTTCCCTAATACATATGGTGTATTTCTTATTTTCATTAAACCAAATACTGACACTTCAAGAACAAATGCAATATTTATGATTGGAAAAGTCGGCGGTGGAACTAGTATACCTGGTACAGTTACCAGATTAATATCAGTAAAAGGATTACATAATGACCAATTAGATATACAATGGCCAAATAATGCACTGCCACAATTATTATATAGACCTTATCCAAATGGTATAGGAGGATTAACACAATATAAACTCAAAATAATTAGTTTGTAAAATTTATGAAAAACGACCTCTTAATATAACTTCTTCAAAATTTATATAAAATCAAAATTTATATAAAATCAAAATTTATATAAAATCAAACATTTTTTTTCTTTTTATTAACTTTAATCTTATCTTTACTTTGTAAAAAATATTTTGTAAACCAGTTTTTAAACCAAAAGCTATGTACACTAAATGAAACAATACCTAATATTAAATATAATTTAGTAGCACTAAATTTAAAAACTAAATACAAATGGTACAAAATTCTCATACAAAAAAATGTAAAACCAAACAGATAATCTTTTCTAAAAAATTTGTTATAATTACCTGTACTTAAAATAACAGTTGGTAATTCTTCTATCATAAATAATAAATAAAATGATGATGCATCATAAAATAAAGCATATATGCTAAGAAATGTATATATAATATGATGAGGATATCCTGCTAGTGTACATAAATACTTGTTGTATTTTCTATAACCTATATAACAATCGGTTATAAAGTATGCAATCAAATTACATACACTTAATAAAACAACAAAATTATTACCGTTTTCTATATCCATTTTATACAAATCCACATCGAAATCATTTTTTATAAATTTATAATTGAAATATATACTCAATATAACTAATGTTGTAGATGCCTTTATAGACAAAATATGAGCACGTTGCTTTTCTGTTAAATCTTTGTTACGATTAACTGTATCTTTATACACGATAAAGTAATCTATACAAAATAATAATACAACACCACATAATAACACGAAATTCATATATTATATTGTATTATAACTTTTAAATTAAACTTTTATTTTAATGGATATAATCAACCGTATTAGACATAATAAAAAATATACAAATCAATAACACTTGATATAATTAATAACACTTGATATAATTAATAAAATGTATTTTTTTGTCTTTTTTATTCATTAAATTTAAAATCAACATTTTATTATAATAATAATCACACGTGTTATCAGAAATCTTCCACAAAAACACATTCAATTTTTCAGAATCAACTTTTGTATTTAACATTAATGTGTTGTAAAATATTCTTTTGGATTTATAAAAGCTCTACATAAAGGACATTGATATAACTTTTCTGAAAAAATCAAAAATAAACACTCTGTATGTATAGAATTATGACAACAATTTAATATCTTCATTTTATCATCTATGTCTAAACATATACAACATATATCATTCATAACATATCTCTCTATATCCAATAAAGACATCGGTGTCTTTTATGTAAATTATTTGTTTTTAAATTTTGATCATATTTAAATTTTGATCATATTTAAATTTTGATCATATTTAAATTTTGATCATATTTAAATTTTGATCATATTTAAATTTTGGTCACAACATAAAAAATAAATTTATCATTAATATAATTAATATTAAAAGACATATTGCAGATGTTAAATTAAAATACGGAACTCTTTCATTAATATCATCATCCTCTACAACATCTGATATAAATAAATATTCAAAAATCATTTCATTTTTAAAAAATATACTTGAAAGGTTTTTTAATCTATGTTTATCAATAGTTTTATTTTTATTATTTAAAATATCGTGTAATACCAAAATAAAATCTCTCATTTCTATACGACTGTCCAAACTATAAATTACACATCTACATATAGGACATTTAGGTCTTAAATTTGATTCATTTAAAATCCATTCTATTAAACATTTTTTATGAATATGTTGTTTACAACAATGTAATTCAACATACAAATCATAAATTGTATTTAAACAAACACAACATACAGGTTGTTCCGTTGATAAAATTTGCAATTCGAGAAATTCTTCATTGTCATTATCATTGCCATTATCATTGCCATTATCATTGTCATTATCATTGTCTGACACAACCATAAAAGGGTTTGTAATATAAACTAAAGTACTTTTTAAATTTAATTCATATTTTACTTAATAAATTTTAGTAAGTTATAATATCTGAATTTATTTTATTACTTAATAATAGAATAATGTCAAATAGACTTGGTGAACCGTATGAAAGATATTCACGACATAACTACTCACAAAGTAATACAAATGATTGGAATACAAATAATTATAATGATGTTTACGGCGATTCTTATAATACAAAACACAGTTTATCAAACGAATCTAATGTGGAATACGAAGAAAATACGCATTATCTAAGTATTTCTTCAAAAGATAGAGATCGTACTATTTATCCTAGTGTAAATAATTATACTATAGAATTACCAAACGAATTCAAAAATATATATTCAGTTGAATTAATTCAAGCTATTATTCCAGCAACAAACAATGTAGAGGACGAACCGTATTTATTATTAAATATAGGTGAAATAAGTGATGTAGTATTATCAAATGATAAAAATATATCAGATTCATTTGCAATTTTACAACCCAATACCCCTATTAAACCTGGAGGTTTTATGCAAATAGACAAAAGAATTCACGAAAATACAGTAAAATACTACAAAACACCAAAAGCAAATCTCTCAAGAATGACTATAAAAATATTAGATTCATTAGGTGATGTTTTTTACTTTGGTGATGATACAACACCTCCTAATGCTATTAATAAAACACTCCAAAATACATTCATTTTTAAAATTATCACCTTGGAAAAACGTCGTAAAGAACTCAATCATAGAAATGTATTTTAAATAAAAGATCCAATTTAAATAAAAGATCCAATTTAAATAAAAGATCCAATTTATATAAAATATTAGATTTATATAAAATATTAGATTTATATAAAATATATTTATATAAAATATTAGATTTATATAAAATATTAGATTTATATAAATGTTTTTTTTACCGATTATTTCGAGAATCTGCTATTTACACCGCCTCTTGGGCCAAAATCTTTTGTTTCAATACTTTTTAATGGATCTGGGTTTTCAATTCCATCAAAAATAGTAAAAGATCTTTTATAAAATTGATTATCGTGTGGATTACAACTTTGTTTGTTTATTTCTATAGAACTAGGTCTTAAATCATTTTCTACTTCAAAGTTACCGTGTGCAGTTTGATATTTAGATGGAACTGTTGGGAATGGTAATTGTCCAAATACATTCTTGATATTAGGATTTGTCATAATACCACCACTTTTACCATAACGCAAAAATGAATCTGAATCAATATTTTCAGATGGTACAAATAATTGATCTTTTATTGTCATTCCATAAAAATTTAATGTATCCTTTGCTTGTAAAAGATCTACGTGATTGGTAGTAATGTATTTTATTTTTTTATTGTTATCATTGTTTTTTTGTTGAATTGCACAAGGATCATCAATAGTTCTATTGAATTCTCTCCAATTTACGTTTTCAAAATTAGAATCGTCAAAATTACTACTATATAACATATATAATATTAATAAACAAAATAAAAAAGTATAAAAAAGTAATTAATATTTAATATAAAAAAAGTAATTAATATTTAATATAAAAAAAGTAATTAATACTTAATATACCTAAACAACTTATTTTGAATATCTGTTAAAATACAATATATCGTATTTTTTGTAACAAAAAACTCATCTTGTACATCTGTTAAAACAGAACAATGGACATGTAATCCATTATTAACATTCGAATAAACATTAGAAAATATATACGTACTATATTCTATCGATTTTTTAACATTTTCACAAACGTATTTAAATCCTGTATCAAAATCAAAGTCAAAATTATATATAAAGTACATAGATAATAATGCAAGTGTTGTAACTGTTGTTATAACTGTTGTTACTAAAATTTTAATATATTCTTGTGTACTTTGATTTACCATTTTTTTTTCGTGAGGCCTACATAAATTTTTGTTACGAAGTTTATAATTTTTACATTTTTTATAGACACAATACGTATCCTTTTTACGTTTATATAATTTATCAATAGAGTCTCTTACGATATTTAAACTTTTCATAAAGTATTGTATTTATTTAACAAAATAACTCAAATTCAGTTTTTAATTAATTGAAAATTGGTTGCCATTTAGAAAAAACTTGATTCCATATACAGTTTATCTTTACTTTTGTGTCACTGTCAATTGTATATTTGTCACCGAAAAGTACTCGCATTCGTTGAGATTCACGTATTCCTTTTATATATAATATTCCTTCAAAATTATTAGTTTCATAATTATATACATTATATACATCTGTATATTTACCTTTTTCAATATTTTTCTTGTCTTGTTTATCAATCTTTATATCAATATAACGTCGTTTATTGAAATTACAAACCTTTTCTAAACACCGAATCTGAGTATTATATATAAAATTATTTTTAAAAATTTTTACTAAATTTTGATTTTCATCGTCAAATATAGGATGTATGTTGATTGACATATGATTGTTTAAATACATCAATTTCTCTCTACCTATCTTTTGTATAATTTCATTCAATAAAGAATAACGTAATTCAAAAGATACATTAACTATATCTTTGTTCCTAACTAAAATATCTGTTAGTAAATATTCATATTTATCATCTGATTTATATAAATAACCTTCTAATAAAAATTCATCATCAAAAAAAGAATCAATCTCTAAATAAAAATCAGATGATCTATTCGTTTCCAATAAATCATCGTCATTATTATATTGATCAGGAAAAAAATGTAATATATCATATTTTTGATTGGATTTTTGTTGTTCTAATAACTGTTTTTTCGTAATTAGTAAATAATATTTCTTATTATTATTTGGAATAATATAATCATAAGAAATTCCTGTATTTACATCTTTATCAATACTAAACTCACCAGAATTTTTTAATACAAAATTATTATACGACTTCAATAAAGGCAATAATACAGTTTCTTTTAAAACGGTAGTTTGAGAATAATTTACACTCTTGTTCAAAAATGACATCTACTAAAATATATAATAACTCTATAAACATATCTTTTTTTCAATTTTTTCATAAAAATTTAATGCGCTGTTGATGCTAACAAACTTGAAATTGTCATATCACTATCATAATCACTTGAAATTGTCATATCACTATCATATTCACTTGAAATTGTCATATTACTTTTTTTGATATTACTTTCATTGATATGTATATTTAAGTGAGTATCTAGTAAATTTGCTGTAGATGATGTTAAATAAGAGGAAATTATATTTTTAGATAAAATATTAGTTGTTTTAATACTAGTTGTTTCAAATACAGGATGTATTTTGATTGTCAAATAATTAACACCAACACATTTGTTTAAATACACTTTACCTATCTTTTGTATAATTTCATTCAATAAAGAATAACGTAATTCAAAAGATACATTAACTATATCGTTGTTCCTAACTAAAATATCTGTTAGTAAATATTCATATTTATCATCTGATTTATACAAATAACCTTCTAATAAAAATTCATCATCGAAAAAAGAATCAATCTCTAAATAAAAATCAGATAACGTATCGTTTTCCAATAAATTATTATCATTACTAGATTGATCAGGAAAAAAATGTAACAATTTCTTGTATTCCAGATTGGATTTTTGTTGTTCTAATAACTGTTTTTTCGTAATTAGTAAATAATATTTCTTATTATTATTTGAAATAATATAATCGTAAGAAATTTCTGTATTTACATCTTTACTAATATTTACATCTTTACTAATATTTACATCTTTACTAATACTAAACTCTCCGTTTTTTTCTAACGACTTCAATAATACATCTTCTTTTAAAACCTTAGTTTTAGAATATTTTACACTTTTCTTCAAAAATGGCATCTAACTTATACAATGGAAATTCTTTTTTTCAATTTTTTCATAAATTTAACCCGATTCAATTTTTTCATAGATTTAACCCGAGTTGGTTATTAAAGTTTCATTCGTGTAAATCGCAAATATTTTTTACATCTTAATTTTATATTAGCACATAAATGTCCGTGTGTTTAGAAGGAAATGTTTTTATTGACGGTGGTCAAGCACAAAATATAAATATCACTTCCTCTACTATCGGTAACAGTAATATATCAAAAAGTTCAATTGATATGTTAAGTAATACTGGTATTCTACAAAATATAACAAATGTCGCTAATCCTATAAACGCACAAGACGCCGCAACAAAAAAATACGTTGATGATTTGGATATAGTAATATCCAATATAACATTGACAAGCACAAACACAACAACAATATCTAATTATGCAAAAGGAAGTTACGTTATAACAATCAGTAATTTAGTCTTCAATGGACCATCTGGAATTTTTCATGTAACTAAAAGTGAAAGTTCACAACAAGCACATATCGTCAGAACAGTCGCATCGCCCGGATATGGAACAAGTATTTTTTTAAACATTACTTGGCCACCAAATTCAGGAATACTTCTAAACAAAACTGGATCTAATTATAACGGTACCTATCGTGTAAAAGTTATGTAAATCATTTTTAATGTTTCAATTCATTTTTTAAATCTTCTAATCTTTCTCTTATCTCTGATAACTTATCATTCAAACCTAACAAATATTGTTTTCTATCCAACACCTTTTGAAACATTTCTATATCATCCTCAATCTTTGTATCTAAAACAATCTTTATAACAGAATCTAAAACATCTATAGGACTACAATCATCAGGTATACCGTTGTCGTCAGCTATATCATTGTCGTCAGCTATATCATTGTCGTCAGCTATATCATTGTCGTCAGCTATATCATTGTCGTCAGCTATATCATTGTCGTCAGTTATATCATTGTCGTCAACTATATCTTTGTCGTCAGTTATATCATTGTCGTCAACTATATCTTTGTCGTCAACTATATCATTGTCGTCAGCTATATCATTGTCGTCAGCTATATCATTGTCGTCAGCTATATCTTCATATATATTCTCCGATATATGATCTAAGTTGTATTTTGTAATAGTTTCATTTTCACTTTCAGTGTCACTTTCACTTTCAGTGCCACTTTGATTTTCACTTTCAGTGCTATCTAGACTTTCTCTTTCACTTTCTCTGTCATCACTATATCGATCATACATATTTTTCAAAATATAATTGACACCAACTAAGAAACTAAAAAATATAGCACTTCCAAAAAATTCTCTTTTCATATAAGATATATAATTATTAATGTTTAAATCAAAAAACATTAATATAATTAGTTATTTACTTTTAAATCACAATTATTTTTTAAATTACAGTTAGTTTTTAAATTACAGTTAGTTTTTAAATTACAGTTAGTTTTTAAATTACAGTTATTTTTTAAATTACAGTTATTTTTTAAACTTCCTTTGGTTTCAAAGGAATTGGTTCAGCCAAGTCAGACAAATCATCACTGTCGTCTTCAATAGCTGGAACAACTGGAGCTGGAGTAGCTTGAGCAACTGGTTCACCTTGTTGAACTGGTTGTTGTTGTTGTTCTGGTTGTTGTTCTTGTTGAGGAAGAGTATTTGAAACAAACATAACAACTTTATTTAACAATGCAGCATCATTCAATGTATACGAACCGTGTTTTTGACCCTTAACAACACCTTGAATCAAAAATTGTTTAGCCATATTTGTATCAATTTCCTTATCTGGAATATTGTTAATTAAAACATCCATTGCACGTTTTAAGATTTCAGCTTCTGTTAATAAATAAGCACCCTTTTGTTGAGCTACTTCAACATATTGTGCCAAAATTTGAATCGAATTATTGTTATCCAAAGTAATCATAGTTGGTTGTTCTGCACTCATTTTACTTTTCTTATATAAAAAAAAAGATAATAATAAACACACGTATTATTTTTTCGATTTTTTATTATCGAAAAAAACAAATAAAACAAATTTTTTTATTTGTCATAAGTAAAAAACACTTTATGAAATCTATTATCAGTGACCTAACTAGCGAAACTATAGGTATTATTTTTAAAGAATGCGAAAAAGATAAAAACAAAAAACGCCTAGAAGCTATTATGAATAATATTATTAATATAGCATTTGAAAACTTGAAACCATATTTATACACTATAATGGGACTACTTATGATACTCTTTCTAATAAATTGTTTCCAATTTTATTATTACGTAAAATTATTTATTAACAACAATAAACTAGAAAGAGTATCA